>Ga0233380_1000037_pt1 | contig 99840 bp, 92 predicted proteins | sample ElkDunMinimDraft_9_FD_191541 | JGI IMG/M metagenome (GOLD analysis project Ga0233380, IMG submission 191541) | Fecal eukaryotic communites from dung pellets of Tule Elk in California, USA - Elk Dung F36 | ecosystem: Host-associated > Mammals > Digestive system > Large intestine > Fecal | place... | reverse complement strand
CTTCAACAAGCTCAAGCATTTCCGGCGCTTCGCCACCCGGTTCGACAGGCTCGCCCGCCACTACCTCGCCTTCGTCCATATCGCCGCTTCCATGATCTGGATGCGGTGAATGTCGATTCGGCCTAGCCCTTTGTCCGAGGGCGTGCTGCATCTCATCGATAATCAATAACCTGGTGCGGCGTTGCCGCAGCTGATTGATGACTATGGTTCGAAGGCGCGCCGTCGTTGTCTCCGGAGCAGCAGCACCGATAGACCTGAGAATCTCCAGGTAGAGCCTCTTCTCATCGACGGTCGGCGGAGCCTGGATGACCACGACGCCGTCGCAATCTGCCTCCCTGCGCGCCACCCGGCCAGCGTATAGCGCCTTGAAGCGGGCAATGATTGCAGTCTTGCCCGAGTTCGGGGGCGCATAGACGACCAGCGACGGCGGCCGCTGCCTTTGTGGCAGGTCGTGCAGTTCGAATAGTCGTAGGATGATGTCCTCACCTGGCGGGTAGGAAATCCACCAGTCGCGGGAGATCAGTTCCAGCCGCTTCTGATCCTCAGCAAGGGCCGCGGCGCGAATGCGCTCGTCAAGATGGTCGAAGGGATCGGTGGGGACGTCCGTCACAGCGCGCCTCCCCAGCTGTCGTCGTCAGAGATCAATGCCAACGGCTTGGTGGCCGCCTTCGCGTGCCGCATACGCTCGGTCGCCTTACGGGCGATCCGCGAACCCAACGCTTCGCCGTGCAGGTCCCGCTCGATCCGCTCCCGGGCGGCCCGCGCCATCACCCCCTCGACGGGCGCGCCCAGAAGCTTCGCCAGCTTGCGCGCGTAGTTGTAGAACCACAGCGTCGGATACCGGCCCGCCAGATCCGGCAGGCGATAAGGTACAGGCCGCCACCGGCCTTTCTCGACCTCTAGATGGAGGATGCTCAGATTGCGCGGGTCGTACTTCAACCGCGCCTTGGTTCGCCCCTCTGCGAAGGCGACCGTGGTGTCCGCGGATGCGTACTCTTCGCCAAACGCCTTCACGCCCATGCGAGTCAGAGTTTTCGACATCTCCGGCAGCAGATCGATGCGGAAGCCCTCGGGATTTATCGGGCACCTCGGAATGAGGCCGGCGGACTTTTGATCCCACGCTTCCAATGGTGTGCAGCCAAGCGCAGCGTGCCTGGTGTTATGGTAGACACCGAGGATCTGGTGCGCGAACCACAGCTCTAGCTGTTCGATGTCCAGCCTCGCTCCCTGGCAAGAATCGTAGTCTCCCCTAGCCTTCGGGCTGCGCTGGGTGGCGCCGGGCAGCATCTTGCACTTGCCCATTAGAGTGCCGATCAGGCGTTCAATGTGCCCGCCCCAATGCGCCTTGCCTGCGGGCCTCAGGAAGGTCTCCACGCCCTGATTGGCCAAGGCCCGCTCAAAGGCCCTGGACTGGAACTCGCGCGCTCGATCAGAATGCACCAGCTTAGGCAGACCTTCGACCGGCCAGCGATAGTCGAGGCCGACCGCCTTGAGCCATGCATCCTTGGGCTGGACCGCCTGATTAATCGCCGTTCCTGCCCGGAGGATCGAAGGTGGCTCGAAGGCGACGTAAAAGCCCACGACCATCCGCGTCGCTACGTCGATGACCACGGTCAACCAAGGTCGGCCAACTGGCTTGCGCGAGTGCCTGTCGACGACGATGACATCGACGAGGGTATGATCGATCTGCCAACAGTCCCAAGGTGCCTCGACCCGGTACTCGCCCGTGCGCGGTGTCGCGGCCTCCTTGGCCTTGGCGCCGTTGCGGCGTGCCTCGACCTTGGACCGCTTGATCCTCAGCAGGCGTAGCCGCACGGCGGTGCGACGCGGCTCCGGCATGCCGAGCGCTTGGCAGGCAGAGCCGATGACTTTCACCGTCTCAGTCAACGGTGGCTTGTGTGCGGTCAGGTAGTGGCTTGCAAGGGCCTCGGCGATGATGGCTTCCACATGAGGATGAAGCCGGCTTCGCCCCTTAGGAAACCCCCCTTTGTGACCGTCAAGATCGCGGATGGTTGGAGTCCCCTCCCCTCGCGACCTTTGAAGGTCACGATACAGCGTGGCAGGGCTAACTCCGGCCCGCTCGGCGGCCGCTTCCACGTGCCAGCGGGTCCTTTGCTCAAGTCTTGAAAGCTTGGCCACCTCTTGGGTCCGGCCGACCAATTGGGCGAACCGTTCGTCGGAAAGAGGCTCTAGGTCCGCGCCCGCCCTGATCTCCCCACTCATGCCGCAACCTCCCCTTCTTGGGGTTCGAAGATCACCCTCGAGGCAACAAGCGATCTGGACGACCGATCCATGACGGTGATCAGCCAAGCTACGCGAACTGCCGGCGCCGTGACGACGTCGAGCTCGCTGGCGCTGACATGCCAGTCGTCCAGATTAGGTGCGGGATGTCTGCTCTCCAGCAGCTCAGCCAATAGCGACTGAACTTCAGCCAGAACGACGGGCGGCAGCTCGAACGTGTCGTCCGAGCAATCTGTGGCGTGGTGGGGAAAATCGGTCTCGGAAGTCATCGTGAAGCTCTCCTGGTTTGGAGAGCTATGCGGACTCACAGATCGACGATCGACAATCTAGTGAAACGCCAACAATTCAAGTACTCGCGCGCAAACACAACCTTACGCGTTAGCGAGAATCGGAATTTCTAATTATCACGAAAACTGTCGTTCTTCAAATTCTAGTGAAGTCATTATGGCAGAACGCTTTCTGGCAGTTTGACTGGTTGCATTGCTTCACAGGGGGAGCTGCCGAAGTCGTCATCGACAATGTCAGCGCACTCCCCGCTGCGGTCGCCGCGAAATTTCCCGAGCCTCTACGTGACCAAGACGGCGCAGGTGGCTTAGCTCTCTTGGAGCTTGGAGCCGCGGCGTCCGGTCTTGCCTAGTTGCCTCCCTGGGGAGTCCCACCGGCGCGCAGCAGGTCGCCGAGCCGCCGTCCGTTCACGCGACACGTGGCGATCACCCGATCATAACTCGTCACGCGCCGGTTCCTGCCGGCGGTTGCGGTGCAATCCACCTGGTGGCCTCGGGCAATGCTCGACAGCATATCCCGCGCATGGCGCCCCTGCGGCTGGCTCAGCTCGGGGGCGTCGAAGTCGGCGAGGCGGACCTCGATCCATTCGGTAGGATCGGCGTCCGGCCAACGCACAGGCTGTCCCCATCGCCGATGTAGCGGACCTGGCCGCTGAACCGTTCGCCATTGCGGGTAGGCAGGCGACCTTCGCATGGATCGGCGCGGGCGGTAGCCGGCAGCGCGACGACCACAAGGACCGCGCCAACGAGGATGAGTTTCATGGCAGAAGCTATGCCCTTCGATCCTTGCCCGACGGTTCATGCACTCTGTTCGCTGTGCCGGCCGTCAGCTCAAGGACGCGAAGGCGGAAGCTTTCTTTGGGATTGGACGCTGCGACCTGCATCGCCGCCATGTCCGGCAGATTCTCGGCCAGCACCCCGCCGCCTGAGGCAGCGGGTTTGACCTCGGCGAGGCGCTTGGCAGCATCGTCCAGCACAGCTTCAAGGCGGAGCAGGTCGCGGACAAGATCGAGGTCCACCAGTTCGGTGAGACTGATATGCCGGAGGGCACGCAGCGCCCCCTCAAAATCCGAGGGGCGGTAATTGGTTTTGAATACGGCGTAGGTCACGCCGGAGAACGTTTTGTCAGCCAGCGTGGCAACGACACTGTACGCCCACAGCACCGTAGACTCCGCCGCTTTCAGGAAGCGGGTCCGGTCCTGACTACGGAGCCGATCGGCGGCCTCGACGCCTGATCGCGCAATCATATAGCTCGCAGCAATCGCGACGATCGCGCCAATGGCCTGAACCCAAGCGGCGAGGCCCGAGTTTTCGTTGAGCCAGCCAGTCAGACTATCGATGGTGATCAGGATCGCGATGGACACGACGGTTACGAAGAGAATCTGCAAGGCAGGATTCTTGATGTTCCAGCGCGACATGGCGGCTCCCGGATAGCGAGAATAACAGGTTGAATGGCGCTGTGATTCCGATCAAGGCGATGCGCCGCTGGTTAGGCAGGCTGCGGACCAACCTCAGCAACGCGCCCAGAGGAGACTTTGGAACCTAGGCGGAGAGCGGACATTGGCGAGCCACCGTCGGTGGAACCTGCGGCTCTCGCCGCCGTCAAGCATTGAACGCGGCAAGTCCACATGCCACCGTAGCGCGAGTGCGGGGCGAAGCGGATGTCTGAGAGCGTTGAATTGGGACCCCAAGAGCTACGCCACATGGTCGAGGACCACTGGCGCAGCCTCATTCGGCTTGCAGGCGTCAATCCTCAGATGGCAGGCGAGGAAGTGTTCCGGTTCGAAGCCCTCATCGAGCAGATGGCGGCAGGATATCCGCCTTCAGCGGTGACGAACTTTCGCAATGCCCTAAGAGCCCTTCGCGCAGAGTACGCAGAGCGCGAATTGACCGATCCAGACGAACTACGTCAGAGCTTGCGGATCACAGGCGGCGCCAACGGCACGGCCACGGCATGGCTAGCCAACCTAGAGACGCCGGCCAGCGTGGACCTTAAGGATCAGCAGGACGCCTTCTTCCGGGATTTGCTCGCAAACGGAATTCCTGACCCGAAACGGTTTCAGTTCCGTTGGGAACAGTTCATCGCGCACCTGCAATCCCAGATCGATCACCTTCCGAAGCCCGAGCAAGACGGGATCATGACGCGCGTTGTGCTGCGTAACGCCGAATACATGGCAATCGCGAAGAGCGATCGCGAAGCTCTGAAGGCCCGGCTGGGTGTCATCTCGCCCTCGTCGGGCGCTTCACCGATCGCAAATATGGTTGTCGAGACTGCCGTGCGAGCGACGATCTGGCAGGGGATCGGCGCTCTCTTCCGGGGCTTCCGGTAGACGAAGCAGCTTGAAACGCAGGGTTCGGACCGCCTCGCGCCATAACCGGTCATTCTTTCCACGCCGGAAACACGACATTCGGCCATGACGACTGACCCGCGCCTGCCCTTGTGTCCATCAAGGGCCAACTAGCCTAGCAGTATCCGGCCGCGAAATGCGCTAGCGTAGGTAGACGATGTCTGAACCCGTCTACCCGCCCTTCGCCCCGCCGCTCGACGGTGTCAGCACCCCTCGGTTCTTCGAGTGGAACACCTCTCCGGATCGCTGGGAGCTTCTGTCCGCCCGTCTGCTGGACCGCGACCCGCGTTTCCGCCAGAGCGACCTATTCGAACGGCGGGGACTGAAGCAGTACGGGATCGACGCCCTGGCCGAGATCCGGGACGGCGGCAACGCCGTCCTGTCCGCCAAATGCTACGAGAAGGCCACAGCGGCCAATATTGCAAAGTGGTCAGGCGAGTTTCTGAAGCACCACGGGGACTACTGGTCCAGCCGGGACATTCGCGTTTTCGTCCTGTCCGTCGCCGCGCCCAATGTGACCGGCGCGAAGATCATCGACCAGATCCGCAAGGAGAAGGAACGCTTCGAAAAGCTGGGTATCGCCTATGAGGTCTGGGGACCGGAGCCCGTCTACGACCGGCTCCGGCCGCACGAGGACCTCGTCGCCCGTTTCCTTGGCCACACATGGCGCGACATGATCTTCGGGCCACGTCCGACGGCGGGCGGCGTGATGGATGCCGCGCTCGTGCGCCAGCTGTCCGCGGCTCATGACATTGTCGCCGATCAGGTGGGCGCCAGGCTCACAGACGCGATGGAACAGTTGCGCTGCGGCGAGCGCGACGCGGTCGTCGCCCTGATCGGCGCGGTGACGGCGGACAACGTCTGGCCGCTGCTCCCCGCACCCTTGCAAGCGAAGGCGCTCAGGCTATCCGCACGGATCGCCATCGAGGATGGAGATCTTGAGCGCGCCGGCGAAGAGGCCGCCGCGGCGGCCGCGCTCGATAGCGCAGAGCCCATCGTCGAGGCAAAGATCGCTCAGGAGCGGGACGGTCCACGGGCCGCGAGCGCGGTCCTGGGGTCGCCGGTCAGCAGCGCGGGTCGTCGATATCAGGCAGGCCTCCACCTGGCCGTCGGCCAGATCGATGAAGCCCGCCGGATTCTGCAGACGCTCGACCCTTCGGACGACCCGGCCGAAAACGCCCGGCTATGGGCGTTCTTGAAGCTGGCGCAGCAGGACTACGATGGGGCTCTCGAGTCGGCGGAGGCCGCGGCGGCCGATGCACCGCTGAGGCTTCCGGTTCAGCTGGTCCTAGCGATGGCTCGCTACGCCAGCGGCCTCAGCCCCTCGACTCCGACGATCTACGCCCTCCAGCCCAACATCCCGCCGGAAGACCTGGTCCGCCAGGATTCGGAGAGCGTTCGTCGGCGACAACTCGCCATCGAAGCCTTCAGAGGTCTGGCTGGCCGCCGTTATGGCGCTGCGGCCCAAGTCAACGACTGGATCCTCGCCTGTCTCTGCTGCGATCAAACACGTGAAGACGAGGCCAAAGCCCTTGTCGCCGAACGGCTCGCCGCCTCTCCAGTAGACAATCCAGCCCTGGTCGCGGGCCTCGCGCGTGACTGGCCGGTGGACTTGGGGCCCGCCTTGGCGGCGTTTGATGCGAAGTTGACCGACGGATCGGCGACCGAGGGCGAGGTCGAGACCTTCGCACGAATGTCGCTGGTTCCTGGAACCCCGGCGGGCGTCGCCGACCGTCTCGAAAAGGCTCTTCCCGCCCTTTCCGATGACGCGCGCGCCCAGGCCAAGAGCTGGATCGCGCGCCTGCGCGAACCGGCCCAAGAGATTACGGATCCGGCCGCCCAGCTCTTCGCGTGGATGTCCGCCACGCCGCCAGACCCACAGGGTCTGCATTTCGCCAGCCAGCTGGCCGGCCACAGGCGCTGGAGCGACTTGGCTCCTGTCGTCGATCGACTGGCGTTGTTCAGGACGCCGGCGGCGGTTTCGCTGGCGGCCTATACCCTGCATCACACGGCGTCGTCCCAAGCCGTACTGTCCTTCATTGATGACCACGCGGGAGAGTTTCCGGCGGGGGCCTTGCCGCTCGACCTGCGACGGATCCGGCTTGTCGCGCTGGGCGACGTAGACCCGGCCGAAGCGATCCGGACCAGCCAGGCGCTGATCGCCGAGACCAATGCGTCATCCGATCGCCAGCATCTGACCGGTCTGCTGCTCGCCGCCGGCACGGTGCAGACCGCATTGCCCGTGATCCGACGCCTCCTGGCCGATGGCGCGGTCAACGCCGGCGACGCGATACGCTATTCGGTGGCGACTGCGGGCGAGGACGCCGCCTTGGCCACGGCGCTCTGGCGGCATGGGGTCGCGGAGGGCGTGCCCGAATCCCTTTTGCTGCACGCCATCACGCAAGGCTACCGCCTTGGTCTTGATGCCGAGCTGGGCGGCCTGATGCAGCGCATGCACATGCGCGCCCAGAGAGACGCGGGGGACGTATGGCAGGTGAGCGTCGACGACCTGCCCGGAATGTTGCTGAAGCGACGCGACGACGTTCAGGACGTCCAGCAAAAGATGCTCGACGGCCTGATCCCAGTGCATCTCGCGCCGCGCGGTCTCGTCGGTTCGTTGGCGGATCTCTATCGTTTCGACGCTGAGACCCGGCCCGGTCCCCAGCCCCTCGTGCTGATCCGCCACGGCTGGCGTCCGGTCGACCTTGAGGCGCCGACGCCTTGGGAACAATGGCAGATCGTGATGGACCCGACGGCGCTCCTCGTGGCCGATCAACTGGATCTACTCGACCATGTCGAGAGCCTCGCCAAACCGACACTGATCAGCCGAAGCCTGCCCGATGTGATCTACGGCCTTGAGCAGGACGCGCCCCATGGACAACCCGCCCGCGTGGATGCGGCGCGGCGCATTCTCGCGGCAATCGGCGGCGGGACGCTCGCCGTGGCCGCCGACGCGCCCTTCGATGTGACCGTTGTCCATGAACGCGGCGCCGACGAGCCTGGCCACGCCGTCGCCGAGGTGGAAGCTTTCCTGATCGGGGGTGACGTCGGCGAGACGCGGCTCGTCGATGGACAACGGCTGGTGTTCACCGAGGGCACACTGGAATCGCTCGCCATGACAGCTGCAAGGCTGGATGAGCTCCTATCGCGCTTCCGGTGCGAAATCGCTCGGGACGACCTCGCCGATGCGAACGCCGAAATCCGCGCGTCGGATGCCGGGGCGACCCTTGCGACGCGTCTCCGAACCCTGCGCGAACGTGTGGCTCTCGGCCTGACCCGCGGAACATTCGCCTACCTGTCGACCGAGAGTGCCCTTTCAGAGGACGGCGAAAGTGAGGGCGATGACGACGACGTTGATCCCGCCGCAGACGATGCGTCCCAAGCCGATCCGGCGACGCCGCGTCGGGTGACCCCGCTGGAGACCTGCCTGATGGGCGCGTTGTCTTCGCCGGGCGGTGAGGGCCGCGTGGTCTGGATCGATGATCGGATGACCAGCGGCTATCGCCGTAGCCAGGACAACCCGATCGTCACCGTCGTCGAGGTGCTGAACGCGCTCGTCAGCGCGGGCCGCATGACAGCCGCGCAACGCTTCGGCGCGCTGATGCGCCTCCGAAGAGGCGGCGCGGCATTCATCCCCATGACCGCAGACGAGGTCATGGCGTCGCTGCGACCCGCACCGATCCGTGGCGGTGTGCTGCGCGAGACGCCCGACCTCGCCGTCCTGAGGCGCAATCTCGCCTCGACGGGCCGGCTGGATCGCCACTTGTATGTCAGCCTGACCGGCGAACGGGCCAGCGAGCAGACCTTCTTCAGCACCCAGATGCGTTTGATGGAGCAATGCCTGCGCGCGGTCTGGAGCGAGGACGGCGTGACCGAGGAGGATCGCGTCGCGCGATCGGACTGGATCTGGGCGAGTCTGAAGCTGGAGCGGTGCGTGCGCCCCCTCCCGGTCGATCAGCCCGGAGATGGCAACCGCCTGATGGCCTCGATCTCGTTGGCGGGGCTATTCGCACTTGGCGCGCAGATCGACGGGGGCCAGTATGCCGAACGCTTGGCCCGCCGAAAGGCCTACATCGACTGGCTCAGCCGCTGCGCCTTGGCGCCGCGCATGGGCCGCTCGAACAGGGCGTGGGTGTCGCGGCTGGTTGAACAATACCGGTCGCTCTACCAGGCGACCTTCGACCTGAAAGTCGCGCCAGAGGACATGAGGCTGGTCCGCAAGCTGCGCCACGACGAGATCATGGCTCTGCCGGACGCCTTGCGCGAACCCCTGATCGCGGATCCCGTATTTGCCGCCTCAGTAGGCCTGACGTCCCACACCCGGTTCTCCACCGGTGAACATGTCTTCGACAGCCAACCCTTGTGGTCCGCCTGCGCACGCGCTGTCCGGCAGGGCCAAGCCACCGTCAAGTCGGTCGATGGTCAGTCGGTCCCGCTGAGTTGGGCGGACCAACGGCTCACGGTCGGCGCGCCTCCCGGGATCGTCATGAACCTCCCCTTCGCCGAGGCGCTTGCCCTGACGGGCGAACCGCGCAGTGCGGCAATCCGGGCCTATGTGCAGACCCTAGACCTGCCGGCCGGAGTGCGTGACGAAGCCAACGCGACGGCGATCCGGTCGCGGTCGAAGACCGCCTTGGTCCAAACCCTGTTGCGAGCGCGGGAAAGCGTCGTCGAGCATCACTACAGTGAACTGGCCGAGGCTTTCGCCGGGTCGGGAGACATCCCGCTGCAAGGTCTGTTTCCCCCGCCGGCTCGAGCCGCCCTGCACGCTCTGCGGCTCGACGGAACCGGCCCCATTGAGGAACGCGTCCGTCAGGCATGGCTGAATCTTTCGACGTCCTTGGGCGATGATCAGGCGCTCTTGAGACTAGGTGGTCTGCCGGTCGACCTTTCCGACCTTGTCCCGGCCTTCACCCCAAGCTTTCCGCTCAGCGTTGTGGCCGCTCTGCATCTGACTGCGGCGCGTCGCAGGGCTGGAGCGGATGACGTGGTGTCGATCGAGGCCGTGCTGGCCCATCCGGACGAGGCGCACGGACTGCTGCTCGACTTGGTTGCCTGGTCCCGCAAGGCGTACGCCTCCGACCCGGACTGGCGCGCACTTCCGCTAGAGGAGCGGCTTGCCCTGTGCTGGGCGCATGCCCACCGCCTCCAGACCGTCCTGTTCGGCTTGACCGACGATTATGCGGACATCCGCCGACGGTTCGCTGATCATCAGCCCAGCACTCCGAGGGAGGACCAGTTGGCTGGCGACCCGGCCTTCCACCGCGATCGCGCTGGGCCTGCTCTTCTGAGGCCCAGCTCCCTCGTTTATCACGGCCTCGCTTATGTGTTGGGGGGCGCGCCGGACTGGATGCGACTGCCGACGCCGCTCCAAGGCGAGTTGGCCACCCGCGTCCTTGCGTTCGCACCGGATCAGATTGGGCCCGACGCCGGGCTGCTTCTGGCCAGCGAGCACAGCACTAATGCGCTAGGGTCATGGCTCAATCGTACGCCTGAGGGCTTGCTCGCCTCCGACCTGGTGCCCGGAACCCTCCGGCGAGCCTATCTCCAAGCGGCCTTGAGCGAGATCGAGACCGGATCCGGCGCGCTGGACGCTTGGCGAATGGCGAGCCTCCTAGCCCGCCCGGGCTGCGCAGAGGCCGAAGCTGAGCGTTACTCCGCTGCGGTGGCGGCCCTCGATTTCTCGACCCTAGCCCTATCCCAAGATGGAATGACCCTTTGCCAAATAGCAGTCGAGGGGCTTCAGGCGCATCCTCTCGACGACGACGCCTTCTTCAGGATGATGCACGCCATCGCTGGCGGAGTTGCGAAGACGATGTCCAGCGCTGTTCGTTTGGACGACCCACGAACCGCCGATGTCGTGGATCCCGTCCTTATGGTTCTGATCGCCGGCTCCCGCGAAGACGATCCCGCCTCCACATACCGCCGGCTCTATTTAGGTGCCTTGGCCTGTGCGCGTGCATGGCCAGCGCTGGCTGTCGTTTTCCGTGCCTTGTTTGATCGCTGGTACAGCCAAGCAGACCCAGGCGTCGATGACCTTTGGGCGGCTGTGGTCGAGTTCAGGGCTTGGCCTTAACACAAGAAGTTGTCCACTCATCCGCCCTTAGCGATTAGATGGCCACTGGTCCGGCAGCGGACCTTCTCTCCGTCTGCAATGAGTCAGTAGCGGGCGCACGGCCGTGCGGCATTCCTTAGCCCGTCTCACAAACGGTCGTTTCTGATACGCCCCCTCCCCTCGCCGCAGACTTCGCTTCCGGACGGAATGCCACTTGTGTCGAAACGCTGTCGCTGATTCTATGTGTCGCTTACGGACGCTTGGACGAGTTTTGCGACATGCTGATCGGCTATGCTCGGGTCTCAACCGCGGACCAGAAACTCGCACTTCAGACTGACGCCTTGGAGAAGGCTGGGTGCGAACGGATCTTCTCCGAAACAGCCTCCGGCGTGCGGACTGAACGCGTGGCCTTAGCCGAAGCTCTGTCGCACGCTCGCGCGGACGACGTGTTCGTAGTGTGGAAGCTGGACCGCTTGGGGCGAACGGTCGGACAACTTGTCGAGTTCGTCGCCGGCCTGCGGGCGCGAGGTGTTGCTTTCCGCAGTCTGACGGACGGCATCGACACGACAACGCCGGCGGGTCGATTCTTCTTCCATATGATGGCTGCCTTGGCGGAGATGGAGCGCGACCTCATTCGAGAGCGGACAATGGCAGGCCTCTCCGCCGCGCGGGCGCGGGGTCGCAACGGCGGCCGACGTCAGGTCCTGACCGAACGCCAGATCGCTCAGGCCCGGCTACTGCTGAAGCACCCCGACCAGACTATGGCTGGCATCGCTTCGTCTCTCGGGGTTTCCCGGAGTACGCTCTATCGTTCTTTGGCGCGAAACTCGGACGATGCGGCGACTCCGCGCCCGGCAAGAGCGGCCAAGGATTGATCTGACGATGAGCGAAAAGACGCCCCCAGGTTCGGGACATGCTGAGAGACGCGCCGCCGCATACCGAGCAGTGATCGAATCTGCGGGGCTGGCGTTCATGAACCGTGCGCACGCCCGCAGCTTCTCTCTAAACATCCTCCAGATGAACGGTCTGGAGCTCCTCGAAGCGCTTCGGCGAGTGCAGGACCCTCAGACGGGCATGCGGCTGCTGGGGGAGCCCCATCGAGAAGCGGGAACGCAGGCCCATCGCGAGCTCAGCCGCCACATCCACAATTTTGCGACGTCGGCGAATTCTCTCGTAGATCACACCAGAGTGTTCCTCAATGAATACTATCAAGGTTCCGAGGTTCAGATCCGGTTCGGCAAAGCTGTCACGGAAGCGATCACCCGCACTCCGGCGATCAAGTTTGTGCACGATCTTCGAAACTACATGGTGCATCGGGCGCTTCCTGACACTCAGATGTTTCTCGAGATGCGGCAGGACCCCACCAATCGGGAAGCCGGGCTGCAAACCTTCAGCGGGGTTAGGGTAAACACTGCGTCGCTACTCGAGTTTGATCGCTGGACGGCCGATTCCAAACGCTATTTGAAAGACGTAGGCGAGTACGTCGAGATCGACGCCTTGGTCGATGACTATCTGGCTGCCGTGAATGCCCTGCAATACGGGCTCGATCGCGACCTCGAAGCTCATCACGCCGAGGACTTGGCCGAACTGTCGCGACTTCAGAGTGAGTTGCACCGTCTGGAGGCCGAAACACCTGCAATGCCTTCGCCTCCCCGAGAGGCGGCTGCCTCGGAACTTACGGATGGGCTGTCCACATCGACACGCGGGCGCATTGACGCCCTAGCTCAGGAGCTTGTGGACAGAATCGAACAGATGACGCTGACGGTTCTGAAGTCGACGGGCTTTACTGGATCACGCCCCGCACCAGTCATCACCGGGGAAGACGTCGTGGGCGATCCCGTCATGAGGCGCGAAGACGCCAGCGGCAGACCGGTCGTCGTCTTTGACTGGAAAGGTGGTTCCTGGGGGATGACCCAGGCGAGCTACAGACGCGTCCATGACCTCGCCGATCTCGTGCGCTCAGAAGATTGGGGGCGGGCGGGGCTGGGTCCAAAGTTCATCGAAGAGCAGTTTTTGAACTGGGCTCGCCAGAAACGCCGGAAGGAAACCGATGAGTCCTTCAGCGCGGCTTTGAAATCGGCCGCGGACGCTGCGGTTAAACCATTCGAGGTCTGGGCTCCCGTCGCTCACCTAGAGGTCGAGACAGCGTTTGACTTTGGACCAGTCCAGATCCGACCGATCAACCGCGCCTTCCTGGACGAGCTTCGAGCATCCTTGCCCGAACTCACTGAGGACAAGGCCAAGTCGGCGGTGGACGATTACTTCATACGGCTCGAAAAGAGGGTGCTTGGTTTCGCCGCCGTGGTTGTTTCCGTCTCAGCGGACCACGACTACGCCAGTGAGCAAGGTCTGGAGGTCGCGCGCGACGCGGTAAACCTTCTTCGGATCTATTCCCCCGGCGCTCCGTTCGCCGAATGTCTCTGCCCGACGGCCCTATTGGGCGCGGACTATGTACCAAAGTATGAAGTCCTGACTCGCAGCGGATCTGACTTCTACAGTCAGGAAGGCCTGATTAGGCAAGAAAGTGCCTACTGGCGCATATCAAAGCCCTATCTCGCGGAACTGCGCAAAAACCATTTGGACCGGGTCGGCGCATTGGTCGATCCTCAGGGGCTAACTCAATTCGAGACTTCCATCAGAACCGCGCTGCTTCTCCACAGCGCGGGATTGGCCTCGGCTGAGCCACACGTTCGATTGAGAGCCAGCCTCGATGCACTCGAGCAGGTCTTACTCCGCCACGAAATGGAGCCGAAGGCGGCCAGGGTTGCCGATCGGACCGGCCGGATCTTGTTCGACGTCGCGAAGCCCGTGGAGACCGGGCAGCGAATCCGGGCAGCATATCGGTTGCGGGATGCTGCTCCGGGTCCCCTGTCATTCCAGGATGATCGGTTGCTCGGAGCCGTCGCCTGGGATGTCCAAATGGCCTTGATGACCGTCATCGGGAATTCGGACAGGTTCCTCTCTGTATCGGATTTCCTGACCGCGATTGAAGGCCCATTTCCGACGCCGCCGTCAGAGTCCTGAGGGCTTAGCGAAGACGATCAGGTCATGTGTTTCGGCTTCACCGCGCCAAAAGCGGACAGTTAGCGATGTCAGTGAAGCGGATATTCAGCCGCGCTCCGGATCGACCGTCATTCATGATCGACGAAAGACGCGCGAACGCCCTATCGAGGGGCTTACTCAGAGGAACAACTTTCAGATGACCGTACTGCTCGATCAAATCCGGATAGACGTCAGCACGCCCTTCACCCTGAAGCGCACACCCGGCGACGAGATCGCTATCGCCGCGGGCCAATACGTCGCCGTTCGCTGCGATCCAGATGACAACGGCCGTTACGCGAAGCTCTACCATTGGACGAACGGTTTGAAAGGAGAGTTTGTGCTTCAGGTGGCGCTCTCCATGGACGAGCATGGACGGGTCGAGATCCACTAGAAGCCCCTCCGCGCCAGTAGCGGACTTTGGATGGCAGCCTACGAGCAGACCTTCAGCGGGGCCGTGGGGTTAGATATCGCATTGGGCCGGGCTGCACTTCACCTTCGAGCTTCGCTCTGCGCTCCAAGGGCAGCCGCGGCGGCCTCAGCCTCTAGCGCCGAGATCAGTTCGACGGCTCGCTGGATCGGGACTGCCTTCATGAACCCGCTATTAGGCTTGACCGTAAGATCGGGCACAGGTTCCTCGCCCCCGTCCTCCCGGGGCCTCATGACGGGGATGGGCCGGTCATAGTGGTAGCCCGATACGATCGCGGCGAGCCTCACGACGCCGCCGACCTCGATCCACACGGGTCCGCCGCTGAAGCCCTTGTTATTCACAGTGTCGAACAGGAAGACCATGGTCCCGTTCGGCCGGACGGCTCCGCTGTAAATCGCCGACTTCACAAGCGGTATTGGCCAATCGTGCCCGTCGGGCGCCAAGCCCTCCAGTCCCAGTGGATAGCCGCCATAGGCCGCCGCCTGCCCCACATACACTCGGCCATCCATCAGATTCTCGCCGAGCCCCGGCCCGCCTAGTCCGGGCAGTACCAGGACTGCTATGTCATCCGCCTCAGCCACACGCAGGCGCTCGACCCGAACCTGATGCCACTCGCCGCGCATCCGCACCAACAAATTCTCGCCCGCTTGTAGGGTCTCAACGAGATGCCTCGCGGTGATCAGATAGGTCTGGTCGCGGACCGTTACCAAGACCGCCGCACCGGGGCCGCCCACATGGCGGATGCGTAAAGTGCGCGTCAGATATTCAAAGGTAAGCTGCATGACGACCGGTCTGGAAGGAGAGTTAAGGACTGAGCGACGACCGTCAGGCGCGGCGAGGTCAAACTTAGCCGATCGGGAAGGTGCTTCACCGGTTCAGCGCTTCCCGAGGCGGCACACACCCTTCGTCAGCCTAGGCTAGCGGCAGTCTAGCGCCAAGAATGGTAATAGTATCTGTCCGCAAAGCAGACACGGTGTCTGGTTGGCAAAACGCCTTATCAGGCCAGCCCTTCTGGCGCGCTGGTCAATGGGCAGAGCGCTCATCGGTGCCGGCGCCGCGCCGCGCGCGCGCGTCTAGGAATGCGACGACGAAGAGCGGAAACCGGCCGCTCGAACCGTCGGTCAATCTCGATCAGGGTCTCGCGGGCGCCATAGGCGTTCACCTCGATCAGAAGTTCGAAGACATCAATACCAACACGTCGCGACGGCCCACCGAGACGATGCAGCGTTAGGGCGACGTCTGTGAGTTCAGGAGCGAGCATCGCCATACCGCTCGCCATATCGGTGAGGTCGGCTTTCCAGCCGTCGGCCAGTCGAAGCGCTATCGCGCCGATCGGATCAGCAGCATGAGGAAGCAGGCCCTGCATGGCTTCCACGATAAAGGTGCCGCGATCTTTAGAGATGTCGGCCGGAGTCGCTGCAATCGCACGCATTAGGTTGAGAGTCGGTCGGTCGGGCGTGAATTCGCCAGCAGTTCGGAACACATCCATGACTGCAATAATCTCTTCGTCGGTAGCCTCCGCTGCGATGCCCACTAGGAGTTCCGAAGCGCTAGCGCGGTGTCCAGGCTCAGGGAACAGGTTGGCCCCGGCGTACGAGATGCCGATCCGTACGATTGGATCGCGCGCCGCTAGAGCCTCGGCCAGTGCATCGGGTGCCCAAGTGGCCTCCGAGTTCGCGAGGGCCATGAGTGCGACGAGTTCGCCGTAACTCTGTCGCACCTTTGCCGACTTCGACCTTCGCCACGAGGCGGTGACATCTCGGACGAGCCCGTTATCCCACCATTGCGCGTGGGCTAGGAGAAAGATTGCGTCTGTCGTCTCAACGAGACCGGGCACTTCGTCGAATGCCTTGCGCAGGAATGTCGAGGCGGGTTCGGGACGATTGCCGCCAGCGTGGGCCAAGCGCCGCAGAATAGCCTGCCAAGTCTTACGGTCTTTGTTTCGGGCCAAGTGGTTAGTCAGGATGACCATGAGGCGGTCACGCCCTTCGAAGCCTTGATTGAGGAGGGCTCCGGTTAAGGCGGCAAGGATCGGGTACGCTCCGTTCGGAAGGATGCTGAGTCCGCCGTGTCCCCAAAGAACGCTGCCGCGCTGCTCTTTCGTGGAGCTGCCTTCGCCGAGCTCCTCGTCGTCATCTCTGCTGTCGTGAATAATCCCGTTATCGGTGCCAATCGTATCGAGCCACCGTTCGAGCATGGCGAGGATCGGTTCGGAAAGCGGGGTTTCCTTATCCGAAAGTCTCTCGATGGCGCGCGCCACGCTGCCCACATATTCATCAGACCGGAATCCCTTCGCGTCGAGCTCAAGGATCATTGTTTCCAGCTTGTCGCGATCGACCCCGGCCTCTGCCATGGCATCGAGCGCGTAGCCGGCGGCGCGCTCGTGCTCGGCAGGTCGGAAGCTCTTCATGAGGGCCAGCGCGCGGTCCGGCTGCTGCTTCGCGAATTCGGCAAATGCCCTGGATAGCTGAACGTTGCCGCCCCTCATCCATTTGGTCGGATGGTCCCAATCGGCGTCGTCAGGCACCTCTTGAAATGCCTTCAGGATATCCTGCGGCTTCGCTTTCAGCATGGCCTCGGTGCTCATGGGCGAACCGATGCTTTGAACACCCGAGTACCGGATGCCCGGATCGAGATCTTCCCTCAGTGCCCGTTGCTCGGTTTCCAGGAGCGCCTGCGTCTTCGGACTGATCCGGTTCGTCGGGAGCAAACTCAGTAGGTGTCGACGCAACTCGCGGAAGTGCGTCTTGAAGGCACGCCGCTTTTTAACGTCGCTGGCGGCCCAGGCTGGAAGTTCAGGATCGTAGGCGTGAAGGGCGTCCTCGAACACACGCAATTCTTCGCTCGTCCAGAATGGCGACGCAACGCCCACAAGGGCGCTGCTGGATCGTCGAGGGCGCTGTGAGTCACCCAGCTCGAATCGCCTCTGATCTGCGAGCAGCCAAGTGCGGCTGTATGACGCCGCGTCGGCACCGATTCGACGCAGTGTGTTGGCGATGAGCGATTGCAGGGGCGCAAACGCAATCGCGGATTTCTCCGTGGCCCAGTCAAGGAAGGCGGGCGCGTCGTTTACGGCCATTGCTTCAACCGCGATGCGAAGCGCGCTCAGAATGTCGCTCTCTCCGAGGATGACGGGGGGACCCCCATCGTCGAAATCGAACTCCGCCACACTGCTGTCGACGAACCGGTCCGGCCGTTCGTCTTCATGCGCCGCAAGATCACGGAAGAGCCGCTCATAGAAGGGCCATAGCGTCTTCAGGAATGCGGATGGGCTGTGTGCGGCGAGATCGGGGATCGAATGCCAATCGCCACTCTTAAGCAGCTTCTCGTATGGAACCGTCGAGGCATTTTTTACGTGCCACGCAAAGTACTCAGGATAAGGCGTGTCCTCTGGGGGCTTCGGTTCGCCTCTCCACGCTTCCGCGGCTGCGAGTTCTTTTTCAAGCGCAACCAATGCAATCCGCGCAGCCGCTTCGGCATCCTCCACTGCAACCGACGCGACCAAGTGATTGACCAACATCGGGGAGACGTCAGTGCGCGACAACACCAACTTTGCGAGACGGTCGTGCTCCGCAGACCAGGATTTCGAGATTTCGAGAAGCGACCAGAGTTGATCGTCGTAGGTTGCGACCGGTGCCCAATGGTCATCGACAAGCTTGAGCACGACATCCTGCGACGTCTCCCAGATCGCCACGAGGAGCCGATAGGCAGTCCACGCCTCTTCCCTGCTGCCAACCATTAGGTCGGTGATGAAACCCTGAAGTCGGTCAAACCAGCCCCGGCTGCCGATCATCGCGTTGATGGCAACCATGCGAGACGACGATTCATGCAAGGCTTCGACGAAGAACGTCGCCTCCTTGTCGAGCGGCGTGGTCTGGCTACCGATAAACTCGACGAGAAGGAGCTTGAGGTGAGGCCTTAAGCTTGCCGACCAAAGTGAACTCAGCTCTCGCTCATACGAAGCGACTTCGGCGCCGCGCAGATAGGTCAGTGCCGACCACAGCTTCGGTCGAATGAAAAGCGACTCTTGGCGTTCAACGACGTAGGTGGTGAGCCCGTCGCGCTTGCCAACAAATGTACGCGCGAGAACATAATCGAAGACGGTTTGGTGGCTGAAGCCAATGCTCAAGCCATTCTCCGAGCGGACTAGGATGTCGAACCGCTCAAGTGCTTCGAGCTTCGCGACCTCTCGGTCGAACCGCGAGGTCGCGAGCCATAGGGTCTCCTCCTCCGCCATCGTGAAGGCAATGCTAGACGCAAAAGCGAGAAGATCGTCGGCGTCCGGGTCCTTGAGACGCCACGCCTCCCAGAGGCTTTCTAGCATCGCCTGGTAGGTGGGATACGCATCGACGTTGCCATCAGCGTCGCGGATTTTCAGAAACGTTTTCAGAGCTTGCGGTGCCCGAATGATGTCCCGTGCACCCTCAGGCCATTGCTCCGCGTTGACGCCGCGCTGCGACAGAACCTCGGCAACCGACGACCATGGCGGCAACTGCAGCCGGATCGCTTCAGCGTGCAGTGATTTCAGGCGAGCGTCGTGATTGTATTCGAAGGTGCGTGCTGACAGCACCACGTGCACGTTTGGGGCTCCGCCGACGCGCCGCACGAGATTCAGAACGGCGTTCAGTCGGCCAGTTTTGAGGTCGATCTGACTGGCTAGAGCGTCCAACTGATCGATCGCCAGGACGGTTGGACCGAGCACGGCAGACGCTATTAGGGCGTCACTCGGAAGCGCATCAAGGCCAAGATCGACCATCAAATCCTCTTCCGACTGAACCGTTGTCGACAAGAGATCCGCTTTGATTGCCAGCACCGGTACGTTGACGCTCTCAAGCTGAGCGGTAAACGCCGATAGAAGCGCCGATTTGCCGGAGCCCGGATCGCCCAGAAGGACCGTCACCGACCCATGGCCCGGCTTAACGAGCGCGAGAAGCTCGCCGAGCTCTGGCCGTTCGAGCCAAGTACCGTCGGGCAGCGTGCGATCCCATGCGAGCAACTCGCGGGATGCAGGCTTGAATTGATCTCTGGCTGTCACTGCTTCGTCAAGCTGATCGAGACGACCGACTCCTCGGAAGCGCGCTTTCAGATCGCCCTGGAGCGCCGCTTGGAGGGAGTCGCTTGAAAGTTTCTCTGCGGCCTTTTCGTTGATTTCCAGGATCACACGCGCTGATCCGGGCCGAACGTCGCCAATGGTCAAACTCGCGTCCCCGGTAAGCTCGATCAGGACAGCTTTGAGTTCTTCCAGTCTCGTGGAATCGAAGTCGGCTGGACGGCCATCGAAGTTGACGACTACGCTAGTCTTCGGCCCCTCGACAGGAGGCGGTTCGGTCTCCTCGGCCGGTCCCGGCGTCACCAGGTCGGGTGGGTCGCTAGGATCGCCCGCGCCGCGTTCCCCGGCCATGCTGCGGATCGAGAGAATCTTCATCGCCATTGCGGCGGCATGCGCGGCTGCGATGGGTTGGAAGGCGGTGTCTTCAATCGGGTCCTTGCCATTGCATCGGTCGGAGATTCCTCGGACGACGATAGCAGGCGTGTTCTCAAGCTGCGCCGCCTTCATCGCGCCCCAACCCTCCATCTCGACGGCGGCGGCGTCGTTCAAGCTTTCACGTATGCGCTTGTAGAGGGCACCGTTGGCCGTGCTCAGCACGACCTCGGTTGACGCGACGGGTTTGACGTATCCTTCAGGCGGGTAAACACATGGAGAAGGATACTGCGCAGGCGCCGGCAAGATGAACCGAAGGGGCGATCGGATAAGATCGACCCAGTCGCCGTCGATAACGGCCTTCTTGCCCGCCGCAAGGAGAACCGGGCTGGCATCGCCGCTGTGAGGGCGCGACTGGAAGCCGGCATCCGCTTCTTTTCCGGCGTGCGCGTTGTAGGCCAAGTCCGCAACGACGACGCTGCCGATCTCGATGTCCAACTTTAGCGACCCGGCAACACCGACGACCAACTGCGCTTGGAACTGCCCGCCAAAATCCGAGTGCGCCTTCTGTGCTGCCGTCCCGGCTTCAACATTGCCAGGCGATGGATTCGCGACGACCACCGCCCAATCGCCGGCCGGGTCAGCGAACCTTCCGACCTCGTACAGCATGCCTTTGGGCCCTACGATGGTCTCGCGGTCCTCTAAGTGGGCGTAGACCGCCCGTGCTTCGGCGGGGATGATCACAAGGATCAGGGCGCGAGAAAGACGGCCGAATGGCCCGTTCATCACTTCCTCTGGGGTACGAAATCCCACGCGTTCTCCGGGTAACTGCGGTCTATAAGGCTAAGCCTAGCCCGTTCCTGATAACCACGAACCGCCCCAATTGCACGTTTAGCGTCATCGAACTTGAAGGCCGGAAGCGATCCGGGGAGACGCATGAGCACATTAGTCAAAGGCCAGCATGTCGTTTGGGCGAACCTGCTCCGGGGCTGGGAAGTAGATGGCCGCTTGTGGTGCTTTCGCCGACAAGGAGAGAAACTGTTTCGTACGCAGAGCACGGCCGTGGCCAAAGAAACGTTTTTCTATCGGGTCCGAGAGTTGCTCGATGAGGACCGCGACCGGCTCCAATACACCGTCGCGCAGTGCACAGACCCTCGCCTCAGAGACCTAAACCAAGGCTGGATAGACTGGATCGAAAGGGTCTTCGAGACCAGGAAGCGCTTGACGGCAGCGGGTCTGTCCGCAGCCGATCGCCAAAACATTGGCGACGACTTGGACAGGCTCGAGAAGATGATGGTTGAGAAATGGCACACCGGCGTGGAGAACCGCGCCACAGGTCCTCTCGACGAGCTTCGCTCCGGTTCGAACGCTTTCTATGACGACCCAGAGCAGCGGAACGCTTGGATAACCTATGTCGCCTTTCAGTATTTTCGCACGTCCAGCCTGAAGCAACGGCTCAAGGCGGATTTCGGCTCGCTTTGGAACGAGAGTATGGAGCGCACCTGGCCACTAGAGGCCCTGATTTATTCGACGAACGTCGGTGCTGGTATCGTCAGCCGGGCGAGCAACTATGGCTGCGCTCTGCTGGAACAGGGCTCCAACATTCCCTTCATCACTGGCGACCAGCCGATCGTAAACCTGAAGACGGACAAGGACGCCGAGCTACAGCTTTACGTCCCCGTATCGCCCAGGTACGCCGCCCTAATGGGCCCGAAGGAAGACATCGGCCCGCTCCACCGCAGGATTTCGGCGCTCGAAACTGAGCGTCTGAACCACAAGATTCATAGCCGGTCGGCAGATCAGATCTATGGTTCGGATCCTGAGTATCTCGGCGCTGTGGGCCGTCTGGAAAAACTGCCCTAACCGACCGTCGACCTGTTGAATCGGGCCGCTCCAAGACCTCAACATTGCGCGATGGCGCGTGGCTGAAGGCGGACCTTCCGAGCCGCCGCTTAGAGTCATGAGCAGCGGTCGAGGCGCGAGTTGCGGAAGGAGTTACTCGCCGGCGCTTTACTGCATCGCCGTACAGATCGTTGGCTTGGGCTGCTTGGCCTCGCAGCGGCGGGCGGGGTCCCATAGCAACAGTTCGAGCTAGACCATCTTTCGCATCGCCACAGGCTTCGCTAAGCTGAGAATAGCCCGGCTGGCATCCCTCCAACACAGGCCATTACCAATCCTGCGGCGCGCCACTAGCTGGCCTGCAGGGGCCTGAGGGATGCTTGATGCGTGATGCCCCCACTCGACACCGCTTGAGTCTCTGTCGTCCCGCCCACCGAGTGCACTTACGGCTGACCGAAAACCCGATGCGAATCCGGTTCACGCGGTATTCGGTCAGGCGCTGCGAATTGAGCGAAATATCCGTCCAGCTCGTTCGACTAGTCCCAGGGGACCGCTGGATGGCAGGTCGCAAGCAATCAAATCAGCGACAACCTCCTGTCCTTGGTACAGATGATGTCGCTGATGATACAGCGACGACGTCGGTCCCGCGATCAATCCGTTCTTCCAGCGGTCGATCTCGTTCTCGACGAACTTACCCACCACGTCCGTATAGAGGTCGGCGGCGGTTCCTCGTCACGGGCCGGGGCAACTTGTCGCGCAGCGATGGCGATAGATGACAGATCGGTGGCTGCGTCGATCGGAACCCCGGCCGCCTTCCGCTCGGAGTAGCGGTCGACCAGCCGCGCGGCATGAGGCCGGGTGAGGATGGTGAAGCGGACGAACTCCTCCATCACATCGACGATGCGCTCATAGTAGACGGACGGCTTCATCCGCCCGGCGTCGTCGAACTCCTGGAAGGCCTTGGCCACGCTCGACTGGTTGGGGATGGTGATCATCCGCATCCACCGACCCAGCAGTCGCAGGGTATTGACGGCATTGAAGCTCTGCGACCCGCCGGAGACCTGCATGACGGCGAGGGTCCGGCCTTGGGTCGGGCGCACGCCGCCCATGCTCAGCGGCAGATGGTCGATCTGCAGCTTCATCAGGCCCGACACCTGACCGTGCCGCTCGGGGCTGCACCAGACCATGCCCTCCGACCACAGGGCGTGCTCGCGCAATTCGCGCACCGCCGGGTGATCGTCGTCGCCGTGCGACCCCGGAAGGGGCAGGTCCGACGGATCGAAGATGCGGGTTTCGCAGCCCATCCATCGCAGCAGGCGAGCCGCCTCTTCGACGCAGAAGCGTGAATAGGACCGCTCACGCAGAGAGCCATAGAGAAGCAGGATCCGGGGCGGATGGTCGTTGGCCCCCAGGTCGCGGGCGGGATCGGCCGAGAGATAAGCCTCGTCCAAGGCCGGCAGATGATCCGGATCAGGCAGCGATCGCAGGCGGGCGAAGGTCATCAGAGATCCTTGGTGAGATAGGCCGCCGACGCCGGGCAGAGCCCCGAGAACTCGCGGGTGCGCCGGATCGTCTCGGGCGCCGTCTGGCGGTTCGCGGCCCGGTAGCCGTGCCGGGCGAAGAAGGGCTCGGCCGTCGTGGTGAGCAGATGAAGGCGTGCGGCGCCGAGGTCGCCGGCGACGGACTCGGCGGCGGCCAGCACCCGGCTTCCCAGGCCTTGCGCGTTCTGGTCGGCGAGCACGACCAGGGAGCGGAGCAGCAGGTCGCGCCCTTCTCCCTCCAGCCCAACGTAGCCAACGACGGCGCCGTCGTGATCGGCGCTGAAGTAACGGCCGGCGTCAGGCGCGGGCAGGCCTTCGGCCCGCAGGGCGGCGACCAAGCCGTCGTCGCTCGCCTCGATCAGACGGAGGAGCATCATCACCCGGCCTCCGCCGGCGGGACCGTGTCCGGGAACCAGCGTCGCCCCATCCAGAGGGCGACCGACACCAGCAGGATCAGCACCGGCACCTCCACCAGCGGGCCGATGACGGCGGCGAAGGCCACCGGCGACGCCAGGCCGAAGGCGGCGATGGCCACCGCGATGGCCAGCTCGAAATTGTTGGACGCGGCGGTGAAGGCCAAGGCCGTGGTGCGCGGATAGTCCGCCTCGATCAGCCGCCCCATCAGAAAGCTGACCACGAACATGATCAGGAAGTAGAGCGTAAGGGGCATGGCGATGCGCAGGGCGTCGAGCGGCAGGGCCACCACCTCCCCGCCCTTCAGACTGAACATGGCCACGATGGTGAAGAGCAGCGCGATCAGGGTCATCGGCCCGATGCGCGGCAGGAAGCGGCGCTCATACCAGTCGGCGCCCTTGCGGGCGATCAGGCTGCGGCGGGTCAGGAAACCCGCCAGGAACGGCACGCCGAGATAGACCAGCACGGCTCCGGCGATGGTCCAGACGCTGACGTCCACCACGCTGCTCTGAAGGCCGAACAGCGTCGGCAGGACGGTCAGGAAGAGCCAGGCGTAGAGGCTGAAGAACAGGATTTGAAAGATCGAGTTGAAGGCCACGAGACCGGCCACATACTGGTTGTCGCCCCGCGCCAGCTGGTTCCAGACCAGCACCATGGCGATGCAGCGCGCCAGGCCGATCAGGATCACGCCGGTCATGTACTCCGGCTGATCGCGCAGGAAGATGACCGCCAACGCGAACATCAGCACCGGACCCAGCACCCAGTTCTGGAACAGGGACAGGGCCAGGACCCGCTTGTCGGCGAACACGCGCGGCAAGGCTTCGTACCGGACCTTGGCCAGTGGCGGGTACATCATCAGGATCAGGCCGATGGTGATCGGGATGTTGGTGGTCCCCACCGAGAGACCGTCTATCCAGGCGGGCAGGCCCGGCGCCACGGTTCCAAGCAGAATGCCGAAGCCCATGGCCGCGAAAATCCACACCGTCAGCCAGCGGTCGAGGAACGACAGTCGACGTGGCGACGCCGTCATGGGGGTATCGGTCATCGCGTCACTCTCTGGCCGGCGTCGTCGATCACGACCTCGCCGTCTTCCTTGGCGAAGGGCTTCAGATCATCGGCGGGCAGAAGGTCCAGGACCGCCTCGGACGGTCTGCACAGGCCGACACCGAGAGGACTGACGACTATAGGACGATTGAGCAGGACCGGATGGGTCTCGATCGCATCGAGCAGCTGGTCGTCCGTCAGGGCCGGGTCGCCGAGACCCAGTTCGACGAACGGCGTGCCCTTCTCGCGCAACAGATCGCGCAGCGGCTTGCCGGTCCGTTCGGCCAGCCAGGCGACCATGGCGCGCGACGGCGGGGTCTTCAGGTATTCGATCACGTGAGGCTCGATCCCGACGTGGCGGATCAGATCGAGCGCGTTGCGCGACGTCCCGCAGGCCGGGTTGTGATAGATGACGATGTCCACGGGATCCTCAGGGGCGGCAGTGCGCAAGTTCAGCCAGCAAGGGCTCGCAAAGGTCAGCCCTGCCCCCGCAGCAGTCCTTGAGCAGAAACAGGACCAGGTCGCGGAACCGCTCCAGGTCGGCCCGGTAGATGATCGACCGGCTCCGTCGCTCCGACTTGATCAGGCCCGCACGGGTCAGGACGCCGAGATGGGACGACAAGGTGTTGGCCGGGATCGCTAGATGGTTGGAGATGTCACCGGCCGGCAGGCCGTCGGGTTCGTGACGCACAAGCAGGCGAAACGCCTCCAGCCGTGTCGATTGAGCGAGGGCGGCGAGAGCGAGAATTGAGGCTTCGGTTTCCATATTTCTAGATTATTCGAAACGTTGTCGGAATCAAGTTTTCATCGCGCTTCCAGGCTGGACAGGGTGGCCTTAGGTCTCAGTCGAGGCCAGCCAAGGCAGCAAGCTGCTCAGCAGCGGCCCATCGAGCCCGGAACTCGTCGGACCATCCTTCCGCGCGCAACCAGTCCCCCGCCCTCACCCTGTCCGGCCCGCTGGGCCGGACGCGGGTGCTGGAGGCGCTGACCTACATCACGACCGAGATCCACCGCGCCTTCAAGCCGATGTGGCACGCAGGAAGTCCGGCGGAGAAGGCCGCCGCGACGGCCAACGTCCAGCGCCTTCTGGCCCCTCTGGAGGCCGCAATGGCGGGGGACTTCCTGTTCCGCGACACGCCGACGGTGGCCGACTTCTACCTGTTCGTCATGCTGCTCTGGGCGGAACGGGTCGGGGTCGAGACGCCCGAGCGGCTGGCGGCCCTTCGTGATAGGCTACGCGCCCGCCCACCGTCCGCGCGGCCATGACCGTCGAGGGCTTGCTTTGAACCCCGTGGCGGGCGCGAATGGGCGCATGATGGGGGATCAGGACACGACGGCTGTGTTCGAGGCAAACCGGACCCGCCTGGTCCGTATCGCCTACCGCATGCTCGGCTCGTGCGCGGAGGCCGAGGATGTGGTGCAGGAGGCGTGGATCCGCTGGCAGGGCGTGGACCAGAGCACGGTGCGCCAGCCGGCGGCCTTTCTGGTGCGCACCGTCACCCGCCTGTCCCTCGACATCATTAAGTCCGCCCGCGCCCGCCGCGAGGCCTATGTCGGCAACTGGCTTCCTGAGCCGGTCTATGAGCCGGAGGAGGAAGCCCCGGCGCAGGACGAGTTGACCCTGACCCTGATGATGGCGCTGGAGCGGTTGTCGCCGCTGGAGCGCGCCGCCTTCCTGCTGCACGACGTCTTCGCCGTCCCGATGGACGAGATAGCCGGCACGCTGGGCCGGGACGCCGCCGCCATCCGCCAGCTGGCGGTCCGCGCCCGCAAACATGTGCAGTCGGCCCGCCCACGCTATCCCGTCGCGCCGGAGGAAGGCGACCGCATCGCCAGGGCCTTCTTCCACGCCACCAACAACGGCGACGTCGCGGGCCTGCGCGCCCTGCTGGCCGACGGCGTCATCCTGACCGCCGACGGCGGCGGCAAGGCCAACGCCTGGCTGCGGCCCATCATCGGTCTGGACCGGATCGTGCGCCTGTTCGCGGGCCTGCATCGCAAGCTGACCATCCCCCCGGTTCTGGTCCGCTGGAGCCGGATCGACGGCCTGCCGGGCTACATCAGCTACGAGCGGGACGGCACATTGCAGACGACCGCGCTGGAGATCGAGGATGGCCGTATCACCGCCGTCTACATCACCCGCAACCCTGACAAGCTGGCGAAGCTGGGGCTACCGGGGAGCAGCGAGGAACTTCACTGACGAACGCCTCCGGTGGGGCGTCAGGACGCCCGCCGACAGAGCTCGCTGATTGTCCGAAAGGCCTCGACCTTCTCCGCCTCGCCGCCAAACGCCCGTGTGGGGACGATGAATGCGCTCAGGCTGCGCCCCGTGACGACAACCCCCTCCGGCGTATCGGCGACAGAAGCGATCTGCTTCCAGGCCATGAAACCGGTTTGCGAGCCGCGAACGTAGGACAGGCCCTCAGCGTCGAACGTCAGGGTCCGCTCATCTGCCCGGTAACGAATCTGGGGCCAGACGATCATGAAGACGATGATCAGCGCGCTGGCGGCGACGCCCGACTGGAAACCCGACAAGGTCGAACCACCGATCTCCGCCATGGCGAAGGTCGCAGACAGCAGTACCGCGATAGCCGCGTGGAACACCCACAGCTTCCGCAGCCACATTGCCTTGTACCAGGCCCGCAATTCTTCGCGGGTCAGCGCATACCGGACCGTCAGCATCACATGTGCAGCATGCGCCCGTAGGCGTCGAGTTGCGCCTCGTGCATGGCCTCCGACATGGTCGGGTGCGGATAGACGATGCCGTGCATGTCCTCTTCCGTCGCCTCCATGGTGATGGCGGTGACGTAGCCCTGGATCATCTCGGTGACTTCGTGGCCGATCATGTGGGCGCCGATCAGGGCGCCGGTCTTCGCATCGAAGATGGTCTTCACGAAGCCCTCCGTCTCGCCGGCGGCCACGGCCTTGCCGTTCACCTTGAACGGGAAGCGGCCGACTTTGACCTCGCGCTTCTCGGCGCGGGCGGCCTGTTCGGTCACGCCGACCGAGGCGACCTGCGGCTGAGTGTAGGTGCAGCCGGCGATGGGCGAGACGACGTTCGGGGTCTTGAAGCCCGCGATGTACTCGGCGGCGTGGATGCCTTCGTGCGAGGCCTTGTGCGCCAGCCAGGGCGCGCCGGCGCAGTCGCCGATGGCATAGAGGCCAGGCAGATTGGTCTGGCAGTGGCTGTCGATTTTGATGTGGCCGCGATCCAGCTCGACGCCCAGCGCCTCCAGACCGATGCCGTCGGTGTTGGCGGTGATGCCCACGGCCGAGATGCAGACCTCGGCTTCCAGCGCCTCGGCCTTGCCGCCGATCTCGACGTCGACCTTCACGCCCGAGGCGGTCTTGGAGACCTTGGTCACCTTGGCGCCGACGCGGAACTTGATGCCGCGCTTCTCCAGGGCCTTCTGGGCGGCCTTGGAGATTTCCTCGTCCTCGACCGGCATGATGCGCTCGACCGCTTCCACGACCGTAACTTCCGCGCCCAAGGCACGGTAGAAGCTCGCGAATTCCAGACCGATGGCGCCCGAGCCGATGACCACGAAGGTCTTGGGCAGCTTCTTGGGCGCCAGGGCGTCGCGATAGGCCCAGATCTTGTCGCCGTCAGCCTCCAGGCCGATCTGCGGCAGGGCGCGAGCGCGGGCGCCGACGGCCAGCATGACGTTCTTCGCATCGACGGTGCGCGAACCGCCCGCCTTCAGGGCGACGACGACCTTGGGCGTTCCGGCGGCCTTCTCCAGCTTGGCCGAGCCCTCGATCACCTCGACCTTGTGCTTCTTCATCAGGAAGGCGACGCCCTTGTTCATCGTCGCCGCGACGCCGCGCGAGCGCTGGATGATGGCGTCGAAGTCGAACGACGCGCCCGTGGCGGACAGGCCGTAGTCCTTCAGGTGCGACAGGCTTTCATACTTCTCGCCCGACTTCAGCAGGGCCTTGGTCGGGATACAGCCCCAGTTCAGGCAGATGCCGCCCAGCGCTTCGCGCTCGACGATGGCGACCTTCTGGCCCAGCTGCGAGGCGCGGATGGCGGCGACATAGCCGCCCGGGCCCGAACCGATGATGACGAGATCGAATTCAGCAGCCATGGTCAGATCAACTTCTCAATGTCGGCCTTGATGGCCCGGGGTTCGACCTGGGGCGCGTAGCGGGCGACCACCCTGCCCTCCCGGTCGGTCAGGAATTTGGTGAAGTTCCACTTTACGTCACGCGTCCCCAGAAGGCCGCGTTTCTGGCGGGTCAGCCAGTCAAAGAGCGGATGCCGGTTGCGGCCGTTGACCTCGATCTTGTCGAACATCGGAAAGTCGACGCCATAGGTCGTGGAGCAGAAGCTGGCGATCTCGTCCGCCCGCCCCGGCTCCTGCGCCCCGAACTGGTTGCAGGGGAAACCCAGCACCGCGAACGGCCGGTCGGCCAGTTCGCGGGACAGAGCCTCCAGCCCCTCGTACTGCGGGGTGTAGCCGCAGCGCGAGGCGACGTTGACGATCAGCAGGGCCTTCCCCGCGAACCGGGACAGCGGAACCTCGGTCCCGTCGATCCCGGTGGCGGTGAAGTCATAGACCGAGGTCATGCCCTGCCCTCGCCCTTACGCCAGCATCGTCACGGGATCTTCGATCAGCGGCTTGAACGCCTGCAGGAAGCGGGCGCCCGTCGCGCCGTCGACGACGCGGTGATCGCAGGTCATGGTCACCGTCATGACGGTGGCGATCGCCAGCTGGCCGTTCTTCACGACCGGACGCTGCTCGCCCGCGCCGACGCTCATGATCGCGCCTTGCGGCTCGTTGATGATCGACGAGAACTGTTTGATGCCGAACATGCCCAGGTTGGACACCGAGAAGGTGCCGCCCTGGAACTCTTCCGGCTTCAGCTTGCGGTCGCGGGCGCGCTTGGCCAGGTCCTTGGACTCGGTGGCGATCTGAGACAGGGACTTCAGCTCGGCCTTGCGGATGATCGGGGTGATCAGGCCGCCGTCGATCGCCACCGCCATCGCCACATCGGCGTTGTGGTGCATGGCGATGCCTTCGGGCGTATAGCTGGCGTTGGCTTCCGGCACGGCCTTCAGGGCCATGGCGGCGGCCTTGATGACGAAATCGTTGACCGAGACCTTCACGCCGTCCTTCTCGAGCAGCGCATTGATCTTGGCGCGGGCCGCCAGCAGGGCGTCCAGCTCGACATCGATGAACAGCGGGAAGTGCGGCACCTGCTGGATCGACTCGACCATGCGCCGGGCGATGGCCTTCTTCATGCCGTCCAGCGGGATCAGGTCGTAGCTGCCGTCCGGGATGCCCATCTGGGCCAGCGACTGGACCGGACGCGAGGCGATGCCCGAGGCGGCGGCAGCCGGAGCTGGCTTGGCGCCGCCCTTGGGCGCGGCTTCCAGGTCGCGCTTGACAATGCGGCCGTGCGGTCCGGTGCCCTTGATCGAGGCCAGGTCCACACCGTTCTGGGCGGCCAGACGGCGGGCCAGCGGCGAAGCGAACAGACGACCGCCGTCAGCAGCCTTCGGCGCGGCCGGAGCCGCCTTGGGCGCTTCCACCTTGGCGGCCGGAGCGGCGGCTTCAGCCTTGGGCGCTTCGGCAGCCTTCGGCGCATCAGCCTTGGCCGGAGCGGCGGCGCCGCCCTCGTCCTTCAGGCGGGCGATAGGGGTATTCACCTTCACGCCCTCGGTCCCTTCGGCCACGAGGATGTCGGTGATCTCGCCCTCGTCCACGGCCTCGACTTCCATGGTGGCCTTGTCGGTTTCGATCTCGGCGATCACGTCGCCGGCCTTGACCACGTCACCCGCCTTCACGTGCCACTTGGCCAGAACGCCCTCGTCCATCGTCGGAGACAGGGCGGGCATCAGGATGTCGGTCATTGCACGCCTCCGTTGGGCGAGATCGGCTCGGCGACGGTCGTGACGTTGTCGGCCTTGATGGCCTCGCTCAGGCCGTGAAGGATGCGGTTGTACGCCTCCTTCTCATTGTGGCCGTGACGCACGGCGTAGCCGTAGGCCATGTGGCGGGCGGCGATGGCCAGCAGTTCGCCGAACTGGGCCGGGTTGTTGAACGCCGGCTTCACCGACATCACCGGCTCATTCTTCGACCACCAGATGCGGATGATCTCGATGGCCTCCGGATCAGCGGCGACGCTGTCCGGAGTGACTAGGTCAAAGGCGCTGGCGTCGGTCATGCCATCACCTGCTTCACAGCCTTGATGATCTTGTCCACGCCCGGCAGCGACAGGGCTTCCAGGTTTGCGGCGTACGGCAGCGGCACGTCTTCCTGGTGCACGCGCAGCGGCGGCGCATCCAGGTAGTCGAAGGCGTGCTCGATCACACGGGCCACGACCTCGGCGCCGACGCCCATCGAACCCCAGCCCTCTTCGGCCGAAACCAGACGGTTGGTCTTCTTGACGCTGTTGACGATGGTCTCGTGGTCCAGCGGACGCAGGGTGCGCAGGTCGACGACCTCGACCGAGATGCCTTCGCCGGCCAGCTGCTCGGCGGCCTGCAGGGCGAAGCCGACCATGCGGCTGTGCGCCGTGATGGTGACGTCCGTGCCTTCGCGGCGGACCTTGGCCTTGCCGATCGGCAGGACGTAGTCCTCGACGTCCGGCACGTCGAACTCGAGGCCGTACATCATCTCGTGCTCGAGGAAGACGACCGGGTTCGGATCGCGGATCGCCGCCTTCAGCAGGCCCTTGGCGTCAGCCGCGTCGTAAGGCGCGATGACCTTCAGGCCCGGAACCTGGGCGTACCAGGCCGAATAGTCCTGACTGTGCTGGGCCGCCACGCGCGACGCGGCGCCGTTCGGACCACGGAACACGATGGGCGCGCGGATCTGGCCGCCCGACATGTACAGGGTCTTGGCCGCCGAGTTGATGATGTGGTCGATGGCCTGCATGCCGAAGTTCCACGTCATGAACTCGACGATGGGCTTCAGGCCCGCCATGGCGGCGCCGACGCCCAGGCCAGCGAAGCCATGCTCGGTGATCGGGGTGTCGACGACGCGCTGGTCGCCGAACTCCTGCAGCAGCTCACGGCTGACCTTGTAGGCGCCCTGGTACTGGGCGACTTCCTCGCCGATCAGGAACACGCTCGCGTCGCGACGCATTTCCTCGGCCATCGCGTCGCGCAGGGCGTCACGGATGGTCGTCTTCACCATCTTGGCGTCGGCCGGGATTTCCGGGTCCTTCAGCTCGACCGTCGGGGTCGCGGTGACCGGAGCGGCGGCCTTTTCTTCCTCACCCGACGAATCCGCCGGGGCAGCCGGAGCCGCCTCAGCCTTCGGAGCCGGAGCGGTCGCGCCGTCTTCGCCCGCCAGACGGGCGATCGGCGTGTTGACCTTCACGTTCTCGGCGCCTTCGGCGACGAGGATTTCGAGCACTTCACCCTCGTCCACGGCCTCGACTTCCATCGTGGCCTTATCGGTTTCGATCTCGGCGATCACCTGGCCCGCGGATACGACGTCCCCGGCCTTGATGTGCCATTTGGTCAGCGTGCCCTCTTCCATCGTGGGGGACAGCGCCGGCATCAGAATGTCGGTCACGGATCAGGCCTCCACGTAGACGTCGGTATAGAGCTCGGACGGATCCGGCTCCGGGCTCTCTTGAGCGAATTGAACAGCTTCGGCGACGATCGCCTTGATTTCGTTGTCGATGGCCTTCAACTCGTCTTCCGTCGCCTTGGCCTGATCGAGCAGCAGCTTGATGTGATCGATCGGATCGCGGGTCTTCTTGACCTCGTCGACCTCCTCCTTCGTCCGGTATTTCGCCGGATCGGACATCGAGTGACCGCGGTAGCGATAGGTCTTCACCTCGAGGATGTAGGGACCGCCGCCTTCACGCGCACGCTTCACGGCGCGGGCCGTGGCGTCGCGGACCGCCAGTACGTCCATGCCGTCGACCTGCTCGCCCGGGATGCCGAAGCTGGCGCCGCGCTGGTACAGCTCGGTCGTGGACGACGAGCGCTCGATGCTCGTGCCCATGGCGTACTGGTTGTTCTCGATGATGTAGATGGCCGGCAGCTTCCACAGCTGGGCCATGTTGAAGCTCTCGTAGACCTGACCCTGGTTCGAGGCGCCGTCGCCGAAATAGACGAACGCGACCGAGTCATCGCCACGGTACTTGCCCGCGAAGGCCAGGCCGGTGCCCAGCGCCACCTGGGCGCCGACGATGCCGTGACCGCCGTAGAACCCGGTCGGCACGTCGAACATGTGCATCGAGCCGCCCTTGCCCTTGGACGAGCCGCCGATGCGGCCGGTCAGCTCGGCCATGACCTCTTTCGGGTCCATGCCGGCGGCCAGCATGTGGCCGTGGTCGCGGTAGCCGGTGATGATCTTGTCGTGGCCCTGCTTGACGCTCTCCTGAACGCCCACCGCCACGGCCTCCTGGCCGATGTACAGGTGGCAGAAGCCGCCGATCAGGCCCATGCCGTACAGCTGGCCCGCGCGCTCCTCGAAGCGGCGGATCAGAACCATTTCACGATAGAACCGCAGCAGGTCCTCTTTCGAGGCCGTGGGCGTATTCGGAATTTTCTTTGAATCAGTCTTGGCGGCGGGGGCCTTCGCCATCCGTCTTCTCCCGGTGGGCCCCCACTGTGCAGGGACGCTTGTCGTTACGGAAAGGGGCTTTAGCAGCCTTCGATCCCGAAACGCAAAGCGACCCGGCGAAGCTGTAACTAAAGTTCACGAATTGCGTGGCGCGGCGGCGGTCTGAACCGGGTGCGACACGCGGATCACATAATCCCGGGGATCAGCGAAACCCAGCACCGCGCGGGCCCGCTCTTCCAGCAGATCCCGCGACAGGCTGTCAGTCCGGAGGTAGCGCACGCGCACTTCCAGATCCTGCTTTTCCTCAAGGATATCGGCCAGTTGGGCCTCACGGCGCGCCAGCAGCGCGTCCCGCTCGCCCCCGCTCAGCAGCCCGCGTTCGCCCGTCAGGGCCTGAACGCCCAAATAGGCGATCAGCAACAGCAGGATGCAGGACGGAACGTAGGGCTTCATGCGATCGGGCACTCGGACGCTCCTTCTGAGCGTGGACTCGTGATTGACGAGTCATGACCGAAAAGCCCTAACGAACCGTAGCTTGACCGTAGAATCTGGCGCCGGCGGTGCGAACCGCCGTTCGCCTATTTCAGCAGCATGCCGTCGCCGAAATACATGCCCTGGTCGCCCAGCAGTTCCTCAATGCGCAGCAGCTGGTTGTACTTGGCCGTGCGGTCCGAACGGGCCAGCGAGCCGGTCTTGATCTGACCGCAGTTGGTGGCGACCGCCAGGTCGGCGATGGTCGAATCCTCGGTCTCGCCCGAGCGGTGGCTCATGACGGCGGTGTAGCCGGCGCGGTGGGCCATATCGACCGCATCCAGCGTCTCCGAAAGCGTGCCGATCTGGTTGACCTTGATCAGGATCGAATTGGCCAGACCTTCGCCGATACCAGCGGCCAGACGCGCCGGATTGGTCACGAACAGATCGTCGCCGACGATCTGGACGCGGTCGCCGAGACGGTCCGTCAGGATCTTCCAGCCGTCGAAATCATCCTCGGCGCAGCCGTCCTCGATCGACACGATCGGGAAGCGCTCGCACAGGTCGGCCAGGTAGCCGACCATGCCGTCGGCGTCGAAGGTCTTGCCCTCTCCCGCCATGACGTACTTGCCGTCCTTGAAGAACTCGGTGGCGGCGACGTCGAGGCCCAAGTGGAAGTCCTCGCCCGCCAGATACCCCGCGGCCTGACCGGCCTTGGTGATGAACTCCAGCGCCGCTTCCGCCGACAGCAGGTTCGGGGCGAAGCCGCCCTCGTCGCCGACGTTGGTGTTGTGCCCGGCGTCCTTCAGGGCCTTCTTCAGCGAGTGGAAGATTTCCGCCCCCATGCGCAGGCCTTCCGAGAAGGTCTCCGCGCCGGTCGGCAGGATCATGAACTCCTGGATGTCGATCGGATTGTCGGCGTGGGCGCCGCCGTTGATGATGTTCATCATCGGGGTCGGCAGCACGCGGGCCGAGACGCCGCCCAGATAGCGGTACAGCGGCAGGTTCGAGCTGACGGCGCTGGCCTTGGCGCAGGCCAGCGAGACGCCGAGGATGGCGTTGGCGCCCAGACGGCCCTTGTTGGCGGTGCCGTCCAGACCGATCAGGGTCTCGTCGATGCGACGCTGGTCTTCGGCATCCATGCCGGACAGGGCGTCAAAGATTTCGCCGTTGACGGCGTCGACCGCCTTCTGGACGCCCTTGCCGCCCCACAGGTCCTTGTCGCCGTCGCGCAGTTCGACAGCCTCGTGCGCGCCGGTCGAGGCGCCCGAGGGCACGGCGGCGCGGCCGAACGAGCCGTCATCCAGGATCACATCCACTTCCACCGTCGGATTGCCCCGGCTGTCGAGGATCTGGCGGGCGACGATTTCGGCGATGTCGGTCATGGGAGAACTCTGCTGTGCGAGGCGACGGTCAGACGCCGCGTTTAGCCCGTCGCGGCCCGCCACGGCAAGGAACCCGCTGCGCCCCGTAACGCGTTCTCATCGCAAAGGAGCGTCCCATGGAACTGAAACGCGGCCGTCTGATCGACCATGTCCACCTGCGCGCCCGGGACCTTAAGGCCTCAAAGGCCTTCTACGGCGCGGTTTTCGACGCCCTGGGCATCCCCTTCCATGAGGAGGAGACCCACCTCTGGGCCGATGAATTCTGGATCGATGCGGGCGAGACGCCCACGCATGTCCACCTCGCCTTCCAGGCCCCGGATCAGGAAACCGTCCAGCGCTTCCACGACGCCGCTATGAAGGCGGGCGGCCGCGACAACGGCGCGCCGGGCGAGCGGGCGGAATATCACCCCGGCTACTACGCCGCCTTCGTTCTCGACCCGGACGGCAACAATATCGAGGCGGTCTATCACGGGCCGGCGGATCGCTCCGCCGACGCCGTAACCCTGACCTTCGAAATGCCAGGCGGTTAGGAGCACATCTCCACGTTCTCGATCGACGAGCCGCCGCCCGCGATGGCCTTCACCTTCCCGTCCTGGCCGATCTCGTACTTGATCCCGCGCGCAGTCGGGCCGGTGTGGTCCGGCGTGGTCCAGACGGTGATATATTCCGCCGGCGCGTCCTCATACTTGTGCGGAACCACGACGGCGCTCGCGCCATAGGCCGCCTTCACCGCCGCGCCGGTGTCGCCGATCTTGAAGCCGCGATCCGTCGGAACCGTCGAAGCGCGGGTCAGCCAGACGCTGGCCAGGGCTCCGCCGTTGGTCATGACCAGAAGGCCTTCGGGCGCGTTCGTGGGATGGAAGATGTCGCAGCTCGCCGGGTCGGCCCCGCCGACCGCGTTCGGCTGGGAGTCCGGACCGAGCGCGGCCTCGATTTCGGCGGTGGTCATGCCGATCCGCAGCGGTCCGAAGCCGTTGGCGGTCAGAACGTTCGACGGAGCCGGGGACGGCGTCTCCGGCGCGGGCGCCGGGGCCGGTTCAGCGGGCGCGGCGGGCTCGGACGGCGCATTGCATGCGGCGACGGCCAGGACGGCGGTGGTCAGCAGAAGGGTGCGGATCATGGGAGCTCCAGAAGGTTGTCCGGAGCCATAAACGCACGAAAACGGCGCGCGAGGTCATCGCGCGCCGTTAAAATCTTTCGTCCGGCCGAAGCCGGGGTCCGTCAGAAGACTAGTCTTCCTTCGGGGTCAGAACCTGGCGACCACGGTAGGTGCCGGTCTTCAGGTCGATGTGGTGCGGGCGCTTCAGCTCGCCCGTATCCTTGTCCTCGACGTAGGCGTTGGCGCCCAGGGCGTCGTGGGCGCGGCGCATGTTGCGACGCGAGGGCGATACTTTGCGCTTCGGAACGGCCATTTCCGTCTCAATCTTCTGGTCGGGCGCCGATGAAGGCGCGAAAACAATAGCGGCGGCCCGTTCAGAGCCGCCTTGCGAGCGCGGGCTTATGCCTGAACCGCTCCGGGAGTTCAAGGGGCGATCAGGCCGGAGGGCGAGAGAGCCAGTCAGACCGCGAAAGTCCGTAGTAGAAGCTGTTCTTCCACTCGCCCCCGACATTCCACGTCCGCTCCGCGAAACCGGTCCGGACGAAGCCCAATCGCTCCAGCAAACGAATCGATGCGGCGTTGTCCGGATCGACGTCAGCGGTCAGGTCCTGCAGGTCCGTGGTCGCGAACACATGGCTGATCGCCGCCTCCGCCGCCTCGCCCGCCAGCCCTACGCCCCAGTGGTCGGGATGCAGAATGTAGCCGATGTCCGGCAGGGCGTAGAAACCGACTTTGCCGATCACCACCCCGTCGCGCTCGATGACGAAGTCCGGGTGCTGGTCGCCATTGGCGATCATGCTGGCCATCCAGACCTCGGTCTGGGCCAGATCGGCATGCGGCGGCGTCGACCACCACTCGGTCGCCCTCGGGTCAGACAGGACCGCATGCATGGCCGCCAGATCGTCCTCACGGGCCGAGCGCAGCAGCAGGCGGGGCGTCCGGATCTCCATCACAGATCGCGCGTCAGGACCACGAAGGTCAGGTCATCGACGCGCGGCAGGCCGAATCGCGGGTCCTGCATCGGGAAGGGCCGCCGCTCGCCGGTCAGGCGGTAGCCGAGGCGTTCATACCAGGCGATCAGCTCAGCCCGGCTGTGGATCACGGTCATCTCCATCCGCCCGGCGCCGAATCGCTCGCGCGCCACAGCCTCGGCGGCGCCCACCAGCCGACGGCCCAGCCCACCCGCCTGACGATCAGGATCAACGGACAGCATGCCCAGATAGGCGGTCCCCTGCCCCTTGTCGGCGGCGACCACGCATCCGACCAGCTCCCCGGACGCCTCGGCCACCAGCACCACCTGCGTCGTGTCGGCCAACAGGGTCTTCAGTTCCTGCGCATCCGTCCGCTGGCCATCCAGGAGGTCAGCCTCATGGCTCCAGCCACGCCGGGCGCTGTCGCCGCGATAGGCGCTCTCCACCAGCGCATGCAGGGGCTCCAGGTCGGCGGGCGTCGCATCGCGGATCACAGGGTCAGTCATTGTGCAGCATCCCGACTACCGCCTCGCCGATGGCCAATGAACTGGTCAGGCCGGGGCTCTCGATGCCGAACAGGGCCACCAAACCGTCCAGGCCATGATCGTCCCGGCCTCGAAGCTGGAAGTCCGGCTGGGGCTCGCCCTTGCCATGCAGCTTGGGGCGGATGCCGGCGTAGTCCGGCGTCAGCCCGCCCTCCGGCAGGCCGGGCCAGAAGCGGCGGATATAGTGTTCGAACTCGGCCGCCTTGGCCGGATCGACGGAATAGTCCTCGGTCTCGACATACACGAGGTCCGGCCCGAACACCGCCTGCCCGCCCAGATCCTTGCGGTAGTGGGTGCCCAGCGCGCCGGGGATCGGCGGCGGATAGATCAGCCGCTCGAACGGCGCCTTGCCGATCAGCCGGAAATACACGCCCTTGCCGAAATGCCCCTTGGGGATGCGGTCCGCCGGGTAGCCCTCGATGCGGGCCGCCACATCCTGCGCCCCCAGCCCCGGCGCGGTGACCAGCAGGCCGCTCGTCAGGGTCGCCCCGCCCTCCCCTCCAGCTGTAATCGTGAACCCGCCGCCCGGCAGAGCCTTTGCCCGCTCAAACGGCGTGGACAGGACCACGGAGCCGCCCGCGTCCTCGATCTCGCCCTGCAGGGCCAGCATATAGTCGTGGCTGGCGAACAGGCCGCTCTCGGGCGACAGGATGGCCGCATGGGCGTTCAGCCCCGGCTCCATCGCCCGCGCCTGCGCCCCGGTCAGATGCTCCAGCCCCTCGACCCCATTGGCGCTGGCCTGCTGGAAGATGGCCTCGATCCGCTCGACCTCGGCCTCCTCGGTCGCCACGACCAGCTTGCCGCATTTGCGGTAGTCGACCTTGTGGCTGTCGAGGAAGGCGTAGAGCGCCCGGCGACCCTCCACGCAGAATTTCGCCTTCAGCGACCCGGTCGGATAGTAGAGCCCGCCGTGGATGACCTCGCTGTTGCGCGAGGACACGCCCTGACCGATGTGCGGCTCCTTCTCCAGCACCAGCACCGTCAGGCCGCGCTTCGCCAGCGCCCGCCCACACGCCAGGCCGACCGCGCCGGCGCCCACCACCGTCGCGTCGAAGTCGAAGCTCATGCCTTGAACTCGGTTTGGGGTCGGTACCTGCGCGCCGCCTCGGCCTCGAAACTGCTCATCAGGGCCGAGACCGCGCGGTCAAAGTTCGCCTGCAGCATGCCGTTCAGCAGCGGATTGGCAAAGGCGAAGTCGATCATGAACTCCACCCGCGTCCCCTTGGGATCGGGGAAGAACTGCCAGCGGTTCTTCAGATGCCGGAACGGACCGCGCAGCAGGCCGACCTCCACCAGCGGCGCATCGCGGTCATGCCGCACCCAGGTCGAGAACCGCTCGGTCAGGAAGGAGAAGCCCACCGAAGCCTCCGCATCCAGCACGGTCACGCCCGGGCGCTCCTCGCGCAGGTTCCAGACCCGCATCCCCGTGACCCACTTCACGAAGTCCGGATAGGCCTTCACGTCCGCCACCAGCTCCGCCAGCTGATCCGGTTGATAAGGCAGGATTTTCGAGACGCGGTGGACGGCCAAGCGGGGCTCAGCGCCCCGTCTGCGCCAGACGCGCCGCCTTCAGCCGGGCGAAGTCGTCGCCGGCGTGGTGCGAGCTGCGGGTCAACGGCGACGCCGACACCATCAGGAAGCCCTTGGCCCGGGCGATCGCCTCATAGGCCTTGAACTCTTCCGGCGTCACGAACCGCTCGATGGCCGCGTGCTTGCGGGTCGGCTGCAGGTACTGGCCGATGGTGATGAAGTCGACGCCAGCGGACCGCATGTCGTCCATCACCTGCATGACCTCTTCCTTGGTCTCGCCCAGGCCGACCATGATGCCGGACTTGGTGAACTGGTTCGGGTCGCGCTCCTTGACCATCTGCAGCAGGCGCAGCGAGTGGAAGTAGCGGGCGCCCGGCCGGATCTTCAGATACAGGCGCGGAACGGTCTCGAGGTTGTGATTGAAGACGTCGGGCTTGGCGTCGATCATCACCGCCGCCGCCCCGTCCTTGCGCAGGAAGTCGGGCGTCAGAATCTCGATGGTGGTGTCCGGGGCCTGCAGGCGAATCTGGCGCACCACCTCGGCGAAGTGGGCGGCGCCGCCGTCGGACACGTCGTCGCGGTCCACCGAGGTGATCACGACGTGGTTCAGGCCCATCTGCTGGACGGCCAGGCCGACCTTGCCCGGCTCTTCCGGATCCAGCGGCTGCGGCAGGCCGGTCTTCACATTGCAGAAGGCGCAGGCGCGGGTGCAGGTGTCGCCCATGATCATGAGCGTGGCGTGCTTCTGGCTCCAGCACTCGCCGATGTTCGGGCAGGCGGCCTCTTCACAGACCGTCACCAGCCCCTTGGAGCGGACGATCTCTTTGGTGGCGTTATACTGGCCCGAACCGGGCGCCTTCACGCGCAGCCAGTCCGGCTTTTTCAGCACCGCGGTCTCCGGGCGGTTCTGCTTTTCCGGGTGACGCAGTTCGGACGGCGTCTTCTTCAACGTGTCGATCAGGGTGACCAAGGCGGGCTCGGGCTCCGGGGCTTTGAAGCCGGTATGTCGTCTTTCCGTGCGGCGAAGGCAAGGCGCGGTGGAACCTCACGCAAGGTAACGCATCTTTTCAAGGTGAACGCCGCACTCTAGTTTCCCCCGCTCTAAAGCACGGGCGCGGGCACAACGCGTCGACGGAGGATGAGTTTTGCGCGTACCGCTGGAAGCCAAGGTCGGCGAAGAAGGTATTTTCGACGCCCTGATCGCCGCCCGCGAAACCTATGGCGACAAGGAGATCCTTGAGGACCAGGATCGCAAGCCGCTGACCTATACGGGCCTGATCCGCGCCGCCTTCGTGCTGGGTCGCAAGATCGCCGCCATGACCGAGCTGGAAGAGCGCGTCGGCATCCTGCTGCCGTCCAGCATGGGCGTGGTCGTCACCTTCTACGGCCTGCACGCCCACGGGCGGGTGCCGGTGATGATCAACTTCACGGCCGGTGAGCGGAACATCAAGGCGGCGCTGGCCGCCGCGGGCGTCAAGAAGGTCCTGACCGCCAAGCGCTTCATCCAGCAGGCCAAGCTGGAAGAGCTGATCGCCGACATCGAGACGGTCGCCGAGATCGTCTGGCTCGATGACGTGCGCGAGACCATCGGCCTGCCGGACAAGCTGTACGGCCTCGCCGCCGGGATCGCGCCCAGGCGCTTCCGCGTGAAGACCGACGCCCACGCCCCGGGCGTGGTGCTGTTCACCTCAGGCAGCTTCGGCGCGCCCAAGGGCGTGGTCCTCAGCCAGGCCAATCTGGTCGCCAACTGCCGTCAGGTGGCCCAGCACATCGACCTGAAGCCGGAGTGGGTGATGTTCAACCCGCTGCCGACCTTCCACTGCTTCGGCCTGACCGGCGGCGTCCTGCTGCCCCTGCTGCAGGGCATGAAGGCCTTCCAGTATCCCTCCCCGCTGCACGCCAAGCAGATCGTCGAACTGCTGCCGCAGGTGAAGGCCTCGATCCTGTTCGCGACCGACACCTTCCTGAACCAGTACGCCCGCGTCGCCGGGCCGGACGATTTCGACACCCTGCAGTTCGTCGTCGCCGGCGCCGAGCGGGTACGCGACGAGACCCACCACCTGTTCAACACCCGCTTCCACGGCCTGAAGCTTCTGGAAGGCTACGGCGCGACCGAAGCCGCGCCGGTAGTCGCGGTGAACCACCCGGACCGCAACCGCCCGGGCTCGGTCGGCCAGATCCTGCCCGGCATGGAATGGAAGCTGGAAGAGGTGCCCGGCATCGCCGAGGGCGGTCGCCTGTACCTGCGCGGTCCGAACGTGATGGAAGGCTATCTGTCGCCCGACGATCCCCGCAAGATCGAGCCGCTCAAGGACGGCTGGCATGACACGGGCGACATCGTGGACATCGACGAAGAGGGCTATATCGCCATCCTCGGCCGGGTGAAGCGCTTCGCCAAGATCGGCGGCGAGATGGTCTCCCTGACCGCTGTCGAGGGCCTGGCCAGCGCCGTCTGGCCGGAGGCCCGCCACGCCGTCGTCTCCGTCCCGGACAGCCGCAAGGGCGAGAAGCTGGTGCTGGTCACCGACCGCAAGGACGCCGACGTCGCCAGTCTGGCCGAATGGGCCCGCGAGCACGGCGCGCCCGAACTGGCTGTCCCGAAGAAGATCATGCGCGTGGACGACGTGCCGGTGCTGGGCACGGGCAAGACCGACTATGTCGCCATCCAGCAGATGGTCGAGGTCGACAAAGCCGCTTGATGGGGGCGGCCTGACAACAGAGAACATTGTGCGATGGGCCGACTCCGGCCCACATTCCCCTGCTTCTGAAAGCAAAGAGGGAGGGTTCAATGTTCAACAAGTTCTCCGCCTACCAGCCGCAGCTGCTCAGCGTCCTGCGCATCGTCGCGGGCCTGCTGTTCCTGTGTCACGGCACCGCCAAGGTGCTGGGCTTCCCCGCCGTGGACGGCGTTCCGCCGCCGGGCCTCAGCCTCGCGGGCCTGTCCGGTCCGCTGGAGCTGATCTTCGGCGCGCTTCTGGTGCTGGGCCTGTTCACCCGTCCAGTCGCCTTCCTCGCCGCCGGCTTCAGCGCCGTCGGCTACTGGGCGGTGCACGCGGCGCAGGGCCCGTTCCCGATCGTCAACGGCGGCGAGACCATCGCCCTGTACTGCTTCGTCTGGCTATACTTCGCCGCGGCGGGCGCCGGTCCGTGGTCGGTTGACGCCGCCATGGCCAAGAAGGGCTGATCAGCCGATCCTGACGCCCGTCATCGAGATCGATCCACCCTCGATGACGTCGTTGAAGAAGCTCACATCGTCGCCCGGCGCGCGCTGGGCGGCGATGTAGAGCAGCGGCAGATAGTGCTCATCCGTCGGCACGCTCAACTGGGCGTCTTCGGCCAGGTCGATCCAGTCGATCAGGGCCTCGTCGTCGCCCCGCTCGAAGGCGGCCTTCACCGCATCGTTGAAGTGGATCGCCCAGTCATAGGGCTCGCCGCCCGTGCGCTTCCAGGCGCGCAGATTGTGCACGAAGTCGCCTGAGCCGGCGATGACAATGCCCTCGTCCCGCAGCGGCGCCAGACGCTTGGCCAGCTCATAGTGGCCGCGGGCGTCCAGCTGGCGGTTCAGCGACAGCTGGACGATCGGCACATCGGCCTCCGGCCAGACGTGGGCCAGCACCGACCAGGTGCCGTGATCCAGACCCCATTGGGTCGTCTGGATCGCGCCGGTCAGTTCCGACACGCGCGCGGCTAGTGCCGGCGACCCCGGAGCGGGATACTGCATCGCATGCAATTCCGCCGGGAAGCCGCCGAAATCATGAATGGTTTCCGGCTTTTCCTGCGCCGTCACGCCCAGCCCGCCGGTTTCCCAGTGGGCCGAGATCATGACCACCCCCTTCGGCTTGCCCACGGCCTGCCCCAGCGCGCGCCAGGCGTCCGCATAGGGACCGCCCAGCGCGTTCATCGGGGACCCGTGACCGAAGAAGATCGCCGGCTGACGCATCAGCTTACCCGTGCAGCTTCTTCGCCAGTTCGGCGATGTGTTTACCCTGGAACCGCGCGCCGCCCAGTTCAATCTCGCTGGGCAGACGCGAACCGTCGCCGCCGGTAATGGTGGTCGCGCCGTAGGGCGAGCCGCCTTCAACCGAATCCAGCGTCATCTGAGCTTGATAGGAATAGGGCAGGCCCACCACCGGCATGCCGTGGTGCATGAAGAAGTTGTGCAGGCCCTGGAAGGTGCTCTCCTGGCCGCCGTGTTGGGTGGCGCTGGCGGTGAAGGCGCCGCCCACCTTGCCGATCAGGGCGCCTGTGAACCACAGGCCTCCGGCCTGATCCAGGAAGGCGCGCATCTGCGACGCGGCCGACCCGAAGCGGGTGCCGGCGCCGATGATGATGGCGTCATAGTCCTTCAGGTCGTCGATCACCGCGACCGGGGCCTTCTGGTCCAGCTTGTAGTGCGAGGCCTTGGCCAGCTCTTCCGGCACCGTTTCCGGCACGCGCTTGATATCGACGGTGACGCCCTCGACCGAGCCCGCGCCTTCGGCGACGGCTTCCGCCATGGTTTCGATATGGCCGTAAGTCGAGTGATAAAGAACCAGAACGCGGGCCATCGGCCATCTCCTGCAAGTAAAAGCAACTGTCGCAGTGTCTATTTCGGGTGAGCCGCGACGGCGCGCAAGAGGGCTTTGCAAATTCAGTGGCGCTGGATGGGACAGACCCGGTCGTAGAAGGCCTTGTCCGCAGGGACGCTCAGCCCGCGCGACAGCCGGAAGCGGTGCTCGACCACCATAGCCTGCTGCTCAATGTTCAGCCGGTCCCAGTCGCAGTCGTCGGCCAGCGGATAGGCATAGCTGGCGGCGCTGTCCCCTGCCCTCAGCTTGCCGGTCAGCAGGTTCACCCCCTGCTGGGCCTGCCAGACATGGGTCAGCTCATGGATGAAGGTGGACTGCAGCTTCAGCGGCGAGGTCGACAGGTCGGCCGGCAGGATCTTCTCCGGCCAGACGATCCAGTCCCGCCCGAACCAGCGGCCCGGCACGAAGGCCCGATCGAACGGCCAGGGCGACGGCAGGATACGGATGAGCCGATAGTCCAGCGCCTCGCCGAACGCCTCGCGAGCCAGCTCGACCTCCCCGGGCGTCAGCGGGCGCATCAGCTCGGCGGGGGCGGCCCGGCGTAACCGCCCGTCGGGCTGACCCACTCCCAGTGCCAGGGCTCATAGACATAGGGCACGAAGCCGAACCGCCCGGCATTGCGGACCAGCCAGCGATAGGTCGGGCCACGGGTCATATGCAGGCGGCTGGCCGCCGAGGTGTTGTCCACGCCCAGCCCCGGCGCCTGGCCGACATAGAGGTCCACCGCCGTCCCGGTGCGGTGCGGTGAACAGGCCGCGCGGCGCAGGCCGTCGCAATTGCCCTGCTGGGCGCAGCGGGCGGCGTCAGCCTCCGGATCGCGGAAACCCGAGAAGATCTGCAGCAACTCCGGATCGGCCGCAACCTCCGGCACCTCGGCCCGGGCGGCGGCGACCAGCGCCCTATAGGCGTCCAGCACGTCACGGCGCAGCAGGCGTGTCAGACGGTCGGCATGCTCCTCCGACTCGACCAGATAGCCCAGCTGGTACAGCGGCGGCGGGTCGGGGCACGGCTGCTGGTTCACCCGCGCCATGATGAAGGGCCGCCGCTCCTGCCAGACGCCGCGGAAGACGGCGAAGGTGGCCGCGTCGAACCAGCCGGTCGCCGGCAGGCCGTGGCTGTACTGGAACTCCGCCAGCGCCCGGGCGAAGCGGGTCGTGGACGGGGCGCAATCGGTGCCGAGCTCCTTGTGGATCAGCGGCAGATAGGTCTCCCAGCCGAACTCCGTGGCGCTGAACGGCGCCCATTCCAGACGCTGGAACGAGACGGCGTTGGCGAAGGCCGGGCCGTCCCACTCGATGGGATCGGCGGCGCACTGGTCCTGCGTCTGGGCCGAGGCGGCGCTGGCCGCGCACAGGCCCGCGGCCAGAACGGCGCAGGCGGCGAGTCGCGTCAGGAAGGAGCCCCGGATCATGCGCCGATGGTGGCCTTGAGATCGTGTCCGCCGCAAGGCCCTTCACCGCTCGCGCGCGGACGGCAAAGGCGGCATGCTGGCGCGGACGGTCGACTCGGGACCGTCGCTCCGGACCTGTCCATGACCGACGCCGCTCCGCCCGCCCCCAGGCCAACCACCCCGCGCCGTTCCAACGCCGTGCTGGCGGCCTTCTCGACCGTCTGCCTGCCGCTCGCGGCCTTCGGCGTGGCCCTGCCAGTCACCCTGCCGGACTTCTACGCCACCTTCGTGGGACTGGATTTGGGGGCCGTGGCGGCGATGTTCATGATCGTGCGCGTGATCGACATCACCTTCGACCCCTTCATCGGCTGGGCCATGGACCGGACCAAGAGCCGGTTCGGGCGCTATCGCCCGTGGCTGGTGCTGGCGACGCCGATCCTGATGCTGGCGGCCTATATGATGTTCGTCGCCGTCCAGCCCGGCGCGCCGCCGATCTTCCTCTTCGCCTGGCTGCTGGTCCTCTATCTCGGCTTCTCGATCGGCACGCTGAGCCAGTTGGGCTGGGCCGCGGTCCTGGCGCCCGAATACGACCAGCGCAGCCGCGTCTATGGCTGGTGGCAGGTGTTCAACATCATCGGCGTGGTGCTGATCCTGATCCTGCCCACGGTGGTGGAGAAGACCGGCATCGGAGACTACGCCGCCGGCGTCCGGATCATGGGTTGGGCGATCGTCATCGCCCTGCCGGTGACCGTGGGCCTGGCGTTGCTGGCCGTTCCCGAACCCGTCACCAGTGGCGGCCAGCCGCACGGCAGCCTGGGCGCCTATGTGTCGCTGTTCAGGAAGCCGGTGGTGCGCAAGCTGCTGTTCGCGGACCTGCTGCTGGGCATCGCGCCGGGCATCACCGGCTCGCTGCTGTTCTTCTTCTTCGGCCAGATCAAGGGCTACGACCATGCCCAGGCCGGACCGCTCATGGTCCTCTACTTCATCGGCGGCCTGTGCGGGGCGCCGTTCTGGGCGTGGCTGGCGACGCGGGTCGGCAAGGATCGCGGCCTGGCCATCGCCGGGATTTCATCGGCCGTCCTTTATCTCGGGGCGACACTGGCGCCGGGGCACAACTTCCTCGTGACCGCCGTCGTCATGTTCATCGCCGGCCTGCCCTATGCCGCCGGCCTGTTCCTGACCCGCGCCATGATGGCGGACGCGGGCGACGAGGAACGCTACGAGACCGGCGTGGACCGGACCGGGCTGATGCTGTCCATCCTGTCGGCCACGACCAAGATCGGCCACGTCGTCGCCCTGGTCCCCTACCTGATCCTGCAGTGGGTGGGCTTCAAGGCGATCCCGCCGCTCGGAGGCAATAGCGAGATGTCGCTGATCACCCTGCAGGTGCTCTTCGTCCTTGTCCCCGCCCTGTTGATGGCGGCGTCGGCCTGGGTGCTGAAGGGCTATCCCCTGACCGCGCAGCGGCATAACGAAATCCGCCAGGCCCTCGACGCCCGCGACGCCAACCCCGAGACCCCATGACCACGCCTATCGACCGCCTGAACGCCATCATGGCCCGGCTGCGCGCCCCCGTGGGCGGCTGTCCCTGGGACATGGAGCAGACCTTCGAGACCATCGCGCCCTATACGCTGGAGGAGGCCTATGAGGTCGCCGACGCCATCGAGCGCAAGGATTGGACCGAGCTGAAGTCCGAGCTGGGCGACCTGCTGTTCCAGGTGGTCTTCCACGCCCGCATGGCCGAGGAGCAGGGCCTGTTCGTCTTCGACGACGTGGCTGAGGCCATCGCCGACAAGCTGGAGCGGCGGCACCCGCACGTCTTCGGGGACGAGGCGGCCAAGGCGGACGGCGCGGCCCAGAAGGCCCGGTGGGAGGACATCAAGGCCGCCGAGCGCGCGGCCAAGGCCCAGCACGGCGTGCTGGACGACGTGCCCGTCGGCCTGCCCGCCCTCGCCCGCGCCGCCAAGCTGACCAAGCGCGCCGCCCGCGTCGGCTTCGACTGGCCCTCGACCGACGAGGTCTTCGACAAGCTGCACGAGGAGGTCGCGGAGCTGCGGGCCGAGATCGCCGCGGGCGATCTGGACAAGGCGAAGGGCGAGGTCGGCGACCTGCTGTTCGTCGTCGCCAACCTGGCCCGCAAGCTGGGGGTCGAGCCCGAGGACGCCCTGCGCGGCTCCAACGCCAAATTCGTGCGCCGCTTCGGCTTCATCGAGGCCGAGTTGGCCAAGGCGGGCAAGACGCCGGAGCAGTCGGACCTCGCCGAGATGGACGGCCTGTGGGACCTGGCCAAGGCGGCGGAGCGGGCATGACGGCGGACAAGCACGACCCGGGCGGCAAGGTCCGGCTGGCCCTGATGCCGGGGGTCAACGGCGACGCGACCTTCAGCGCCGATGGCCGCTATCGCCAGCTGATGCGGCGCTGGCTGGGGGACGTCTTCCCCGAACGCTACGTCCTGTTCATCGGCATGAACCCCTCGACGGCGGACGCCACGGTCAATGATCCGACCTGCGCCCGCGAGTGGACCTTTGCACAACGGGAAGGCTTCGACGCCATGGTCAAGGCCAACGTCGGCGACTACAGGGCGACCGACCCGAAGATGCTGCTGGCCCCGGGGGTCGAGGCCTCCTCGCCCGACAACCTGCCGGCCATCCGCAAGGCGGCGGCGGGGGCTGGGCTGGTGGTCCTGTGCCACGGCAAGCTGAACAAGGCGCTGGCCCCGGCGGGCAAGGCCCTGATCGAGGCCCTGCGCGAGGACGGCATCCCCCTCTGGTGCCTCGGGACCAATGGGGATGGGAGCCCGAAGCATCCCCTGTACCTGCGGGCAGACACCCCGCTGAGGCCCTACCAAGCCTAGCTGTACCTCAGCTCCTGCAGGTCGATCTCGCGGATCAGCTTCTTGGCCGTGACCTCGTCGATCTCGCGGCTCCGGGCCATGCGGCGGAGCTCGTCGCGTTCGGCGTTCAGGCCGACGAGGCGCAGCTGGCGCTCGACCGCGTCGCCGAGGCGGGCGGCCTCGACATCGTCCTCGTCCGTGCGGGTCCGGCTCTCGATGCGGTGACGGTAGATCTCCATCAGGCGGCTGGCGACGTCGCTGTAGAGGTCCGGGTTGGGCTTGCCCTCGGCGAGGTCGTGGGAGGCGTCCTCGATGGCCATCAGGGCCGCCTGTGCGGCGGTGACGCGACCGTGGTCCTCCTCGCGCTGGTGCGACGGCTCGGGCGGCAGCTCGACGCCCTGAAGCAGCCTGGGCAGGGCGAGGGTCGCCACCACCAGCGAGACGATGATGACCGAGGCGGCCAGGAAGATGGCCAGCGTTCGCGCGGGCATGGGCGTGCCGTCCTCCAGCGCGAAGGGGACCGTCAGGATGCCGGCCAGGGTGATGGCCCCGCGCACGCCCGCCAGCGACATGACGGCGGTCAGGCGCAGGCCGACCTTGGGCGGCGCCCCCTTCTGGCGCTTGCGGAACAGGGTCAGGCGCAGGGAGGTCCACACCCAGATGAAGCGCAGCACGGCCAGGGCCACGAAGGTGGCCGCGACATAGACCGCCAGCCACCAGACCTCGGGACGGCTGGTCCCGGCCACGATCTCGGCCGAGCGCGAGAGGATCGACGGCATCTGCTCGCCGAGGATGACGAAGATCAGGCCATTGGCGACGAACTGGACCGTGTCCCAGACGACGGCGCGGCGGATGCGGGTCATGGCCAGCGACTGGCCCCGCGCCCCGCCCCGCTCCGTGAAGCTCATGGTGATGCCCGCCGCGACGGCGGCGAGGATGCCCGAGGCGTGCAGCTCCTCGGCCACGAGATAGGCGGCGAAGGGGATCAGCAGGCTGATCAGGATCTGGGCGCCGACGTCCTCGCCCCAGCGGCGGCTGATCCAGCCCTTGATCGTGCTGATGACCAGGGTGACGCCCACGCCCGCCGCGACGCCCGCCAGCGCCAGCCACAGGAAGCTGCCGATCGCCTGCGTCAGGACGAAGGTCCCGGTCGAGGCGGCGACGATGGCCAGCCGCATGGCGGTCAGGCCGGTGGCGTCGTTCAGGAGGGACTCGCCCTCGAGGATGTGCATCAGCCGCTTTGGGATCGGGGCGCGGGCGGCGATGGCCTGAACCGCGATGGGGTCGGTCGGCGACAGGATGGCGGCCAGCGCGAAGGCCACCGCCAGCGGCATCTCGGGGATCATCCACCAGAGCAGGAAGCCCAGGCCGACGACGGTGAAGATCACCAGCCCCAGCGCCAGCTCCAGGATGACGGCCCGGTCGCGGACCAGCGTCTCCTTGGGAATGCGCCAGCCGTCGAGGAACAGCAGCGGGGGCAGGAAGAGCAGGAAGAAGATGTCCGGCTCGAGGTCCACCGAATGGCCGGTGACCAGCACGATCCCGGCCCCCAGCGCGATCTGGACCAGAGGCAGGGCAATGCGGGTGATGCGGGCGACGGACCCCGACACCACGACGGCCAGCAGCAACAGCAAGGTGGTCTCGATCAGGTGCATCCTGATCCTTCTCGATCAAAAATTTTTTGAGTGCACTTTAGTGGACATTTCGGCGGGGAAGCCTCGCCCGAAGTCAGCCGCCAAGGCGCACGCCCGGTCCTTTCCTAGACAGTTCGTTCTCAGGCTCCAACCATCCTACAGGGCCCCTCCGTCAAATTTGGTCGTACCGGAATAGAAAGCGTCCGCGCCGGTTCGAGCGGGAGCCCGATCCGGCGCAAACCGTCTGATCAACCGGCGCTGAACTGCCGCTCGTACCGGCCCAGAGCCGCCGGGTGCAGGCGGACGGTGACGTGGGTGCGGCCCTCGTCGTCCGTCTCGCGGCCCGTGACCCGACCATTGGCGTAGAGCCAGGCCAGGGCCTCGCCCTGCTGGGGTTCGAGCGTGAACTCGCTTTCCGGATCGTCGTCGATGAGGGAGGCGATGGTCTCGCGCAGGGGATCGATCCCCTCCCCGGTCCAGGCCGAGACCGCCACGGCCTTGCCCTGCGCCCGCAGGCGCTCGGCGTGACCGAGGATGGTCTCGCGGGCGTCCTCGTCCAGCAGGTCGATCTTGTTCCAAACCTCCAGCACCCGGCGGGTCTTGCCCTCGACGGCGGGGATCTGGTCCAGCACCGCCTCGACATCCTTGGCCTGGGCCTCGGTGTCGGGGCTGGCGATGTCGCGCACGTGCAGGATCAGGTCGGCCTCGCCCACCTCTTCCAGCGTGGCGCGGAAGCTTTCGACCAGCTCGTGCGGCAGGTCGGAGATGAAACCGACGGTGTCCGCCACGATGGCCGGACGGCCCTGCGGCAGGCGGATGGTGCGCTGGGTGGTGTCCAGCGTGGCGAACAGCAGGTCCTTGGCGAAGACCTCGGACCCGGTCAGCCGGTTGAACAGGGTGGACTTGCCGGCGTTGGTGTAGCCGACCAGCGCCACCGTCGGGAACGGCACCTTCTGGCGGGCCTTGCGGTGCAGGCCGCGCGTGCGGCGCACCTCCTCCAGCTCGGCCTTGAGGCGGACGATGCGGTCAGCGATCAGGCGGCGGTCGATTTCGATCTGGGTTTCCCCCGGACCGCCGGTCGAGCCGGTGCCGCCCCGCTGGCGTTCCAGGTGGGTCCAGGTACGGACCAGACGCGAGCGCTCATAGTCGAGCCGCGCCAGCTCGACCTGCAGCCGACCCTCCTTGGTGCGGGCGCGACGGCCGAAGATTTCGAGGATCAGGCCGGTGCGGTCGATGACCTTGCACTCCCACGCCTTCTCCAGATTGCGCTGCTGGACGGGGGTCAGCTGGTCATCGACGACGACGGCCTCCGCCTCGGCCGCGCGCACGAGGGCGGCAAGTTCCTCGACCTTGCCCGAGCCGAACAGGGTGGCGGGCGCGGTCTTGCGCACGCGCACGATTTCCTCGGCGCGCACATCGAGGTCCAGCGCGGCGGCCAGACCCACGGCTTCCTGCAGGCGCTCCTCCGCCAGCCGGGGGCTGTCGGAGCGTCCGTCAGGATGGATGACGACCGCCCGGATCAGAGGGACGGAATGGTCGATAAGCTTGGTGGTCAGGTTCAGGTCTCTAGGTGGTGAGTGGCGGGTGGCGAGTGGCGAGCAAGCGCCAACGCCCACACAATGTAGGGACTAACCCAGGCCCGCGCATCCCGCCCGGTTTCTACTCGCCACTGACCACTCGCCACTCGCCACTTCGTGGCGGACCTCAGTCCTCGTCGGCGTCCGGCTCGTACAGCTGGACCGGGGCCGAGGGCATGATGGTCGAGATGGCGTGCTTGTAGACCAGCTGGGACTGGCCGTCCCGGCGCAGCAGCACACAGAAGTTGTCGAACCAGGTCACGATGCCCTGCAGCTTGACCCCGTTGACCAGGAAGATGGTCAGCGGCGTCTTGGTCTTGCGGACCGAGTTGAGGAAGGTGTCCTGAAGGTTCTGACGCTTGTCTTGAGACATGGCGGGTAGTTCCCGTTCTTGATTGTTCTCCGGCCGGAGGAGCGGCGCGGGACCGGTCGACGCCGGTCCAGCCACCTTAACGGCCCGAACGCGGGGGGCAACCGCCAATCCGGTCAGACCGCGTCCCTTGTCCCGCGTTCGATGTACAGTTCGCGCAGACGGGTCGCGACCGGGCCGGGCTTGCCGTCGCCGATCTTCACCCCGTCGATCGAGATCGCGGGCATGACGAAGGCCCCGGCGGCGGTGAAGAAGGCCTCCTTCGCGCGCTGGGCCTCCTCGACGGTGAAGGCGCGTTCCTCCAGCTCGATCCCCTCCTCCTTGAGGATGTCGAGCAGGGTCGTGCGGGTGCAGCCCTTGAGGATGTTGGCCTGGGTGTCGCGGGTGCGCAGCTTGCCGTGCTCGTCGATGATCCAGGCGTTGGTCGAGGAGCCCTCGGTCACCAGCCCCATGTCGTCGACCATCCAGCACTCATAGGCGCCGCGATCCTTCGCGTGCTGCTTGGCCAGCACATTGGCCAGCAGGCCCACGGTCTTGATGTCGCAACGGCCCCAGCGAATGTCCGGCGTCGTCACCACGGCCACGCCCTTCTCGGCGATGGTGTCGGTCTTCAGCGGGTTGATCGACTTCGAGGTGATGACCACGCTGGGCGGGGTGCCTTCTGGCGGAAAAGGGTGGTCGCGACGCGACGTGCCGCGCGTGACCTGCAGATAGACGATGCCGTTCTTCACCCGGTTGCGCCGGATGGTCTCCTTCAGCACCGCGGTCAGGGCCTCGCGCGACATGGGAATGTCGATGCGCAGCTCGTTCAGGCTGCGGTGCAGGCGGGTCATGTGGCCGTCGAAATCGGCCATGCGCCCGTCGAAGATCGACCAGACCTCATAGACCCCGTCCGCGAACTGGAAGCCCCGGTCCTCGACGTGGACGCTGGCCTGGCTGTGCGGGACGTACTGGCCGTTGACGTAGGCGACGCGGCTCATTCCTCGACGGGTCCTTCTTCCTCTTCCTCGCCGCCCCGGGCGGGCGAGACACCCAGCGACTTGAGCTTTCTGTGCAGGGCCGACCGTTCCATGCCGATGAAGGCGGCGGTGCGGCTGATGTTGCCGCCGAAGCGCATGATCTGGGCGGCCAGATACTCGCGCTCGAACACCTCGCGGGCCTCGCGCAGCGGCAGGGCGATGATCCGCTCGGCGCCCAGGCTGCCGGTGGAGCCGGCGTTGGTCGCCTCCTGCGGCAGGGCGTCGGCGCCGATGGGGTCGTTGATGTCGCCGGTGGCGAGGATCAGCAGCCGCTCCACGTTGTTGCGCAGCTGGCGGACGTTGCCCGGCCACGGGTGCACCTGCAGCACGGCGATGGCGTCATCGCCCAGACGGCGACGCGGCAGCCCCTGCGACGAGGCCAGGCTTTCGATGAAGTAGTCGACCAGCTCCTGGATATCCTCGCGGCGCTCGGACAGGGCGGGCACGCGGATCGGCACCACGTTCAGGCGATGGAACAGGTCCTCGCGGAAGCGGCCCTCGGCGATCTCCTGCTTGAGGTCGCGCGAGGTCGAGGTGACGACGCGGACGTCGACCTGCACGTCCTGCTCGCCGCCGACGCGGCGGAAGCGCTGCTCGACCAGCACGCGCAGGACCCGGCTCTGGCTTTCGCGCGGCATGTCGCCGACGTCGTCCAGATACAGGGTGCCTCCGTGGGCGCGTTCGAACACGCCGATCTTGCGCGGACGGCCGTCGCCGCCCTCCTCGCCGAACAGTTCGACGTCGAGGCGTTCCGGGGTCATGCCCGCCGCCGCGATGGCGACGAACTCGCCGCGCGAGCGGGCGCTGGCCTCGTGGATCTGACGCGCGACCAGCTCCTTGCCCGACCCGGGCGGGCCCGAGATCAGCACGCGGCTATTGGCCGGGGCGACCTTGGCGATGGTCGAGCGCAGGGTCTGGGCGGCGGCGGACTTGCCGATCAGGCCGGTCGGCGCGGCGACCTGGGCGCGCAGGCGGCGGTTCTCGCGCTTCAGGGCCGAGGCCTCCAGCGCGCGCTGGACCACGACCACCAGCCGGTCCGACTTGAACGGCTTCTCGATGAAGTCATAGGCGCCGCGCTGAAGCGCGCTGACGGCGGTTTCGATATTGCCGTGGCCCGAGATCATGACGACCGGCAGGTCGGGATCCAGTTCCTTGATGACGTCCAGCAGTTCGAGGCCGTCCAGCCCCCCGCCCTGCATCCAGATGTCGAGCAGCGCCAGCGATGGACGACGCGCGCGGATGGCGGCCAGGGCCTCGTCGGAGTTGGAGGCCACGCGCACGGCGTGCCCCTCGTCCTCGAGCAGGCCCGAGACCAGTTCGCGGATGTCAGCCTCGTCGTCGACGACCAGGATATCGGCACCGGTGGGTCGCATATCGCCTCGCTATTCAACGGCCGGGACGGCGCCGGACGCTTTCGCGTCCTTCGATCCGGCCGGGGCTTTCACTGGGGATTTCAGGGGGAAGATCAGGCACACGCGCGCGCCGGACAGGGTCTCGGCGTCGGCCAGCTTCAGCTCGCCGCCATGCTCCTCGCAGATGCGTTTGACGATGGCCAGGCCCAGGCCCGTGCCCTTCTCGCGCGTGGTCACATAGGGTTCGGTCAGGCGGTCGCGGTCCCTGGCCGGCAGGCCGGGGCCGTCGTCCTCGATGACGAAGGTCATGGTTGTCTCGTCGACCGACAGCCGGGCCGACATGCCGGGGCCGTCGCCGTCGTCCGGCCTGGGACTGGCCTCGCGCCGGGCCGTCACGGCCTCGCCCGCGTTCTTCAGGATGTTGGTCAGGGCCTGGCCGACCATCTGGCGGTCGGCGTGGATGGTGACCTTGGGCAGGGGCTCGACCAGATCGATGTCAATGTCGGGCACGGCCACGCGTTGGGCGAAGACCGCCTCGCGCAGCAGCTCCGCCGGGCTGACGGCGGTGAAGCGCGGGGCGGGCATGCGGGCGAAGGACGAGAACTCGTCCACCATCCGGCCGATGTCGCCGACCTGCCGGATGATGGTCTCGGTGCAGCGGTCGAAGACCTCGACGTCCTCCTCGACCATCTTGCGATAGCGGCGACGCAGGCGCTCGGCGGACAGCTGGATCGGGGTCAGGGGGTTCTTGATCTCGTGGGCGATGCGGCGGGCCACGTCGCGCCAGGCGGCGTTGCGCTGGGCGGTGACCAGACGGGTGATGTCGTCGAAGGTCAGGACCATCTCGCCCCCGACCCCGCCCTCGATGCGGACCCGCAGGCGGCGGGTCTCGCCGTCGGTGCTGACGTCGATCTCTTCCTCGATATGGGCCTCGGCGCGGCGGGCCAGTTCGCTCAGCTCCGGCGTGACCTCGCCCAGCGGACGACCGATGACGTCCTCGGAGATGCCCAGCAGTTCGACGGCGCTGTCATTGATGGCCGAGACGCGGCGCTGACGGTCCACCCCGATGACCCCGGCCGAGACGCCCGACAGCACGGTTTCGATGAAGCGCGAGCGCTCGACCGCCTCCTCGCTGGCCATTCTCAAGGCCGTCTGCTGGGCCTCGAGGTCGTCGGTCATGCGGTTGAAGGCGGCGGACAGGGTCTTGATCTCGCCCGGACCGTCGTCGGCGTTCACCCGCGCGGACAGGTCGCCGCCCGACACCCGGTCCGCCGCCGCGACCAGCTGGCCGATGGGCGCCGAGATGGCGGTGGCCGCCGACATGCCCAGCCAGACCGCGCCGACCAGCACCAGAAGCGCGGTCTCGAAATAGCTGAGGGCGAAGACGGCCTGGATCCGGGCGCGGCTGTCCTCGGCCTCCTTGTAGGCCACGATGGATTCCCGGGCCGAGGCCACCTGCCCGACCAGGCCCGGCTGCAGCGGCCGGACCACATAGAGGTAGGCGTCGCCATAGGCCGGGAAGGCGCGCAGCCCCCGGATGGCGTCCGGTCCCTCGGTCAGTTGCTGGACCGACGGCTGTTCCTGCGCCTGCGCCTCTTCCAGTGCGTCGCGTGACGGAGCGACATAGGGCGGCGCGTCCGGGCTCTCGCCGCTGGCCAGCACCTCGCCATGCTCGTCGATGATGTAGACGGCCGGATAGCCGAACAGCTCGCCGACCTGGCTGAGGGCGTCCGAGAACTGGATGCGGTTGTCGAAGATCGGCCGGATGCTCTCCAGCTGCTCGCCGATCACCGAGATGTCCGCGTCGATCTCGCCGGAGACGTCGGTGGTGTAGGCTAGGCCGATGGCGGCGCCGTTGTCGACGGCGGCCTGCACATTGTTGCTGAACCACTGGTCCACGCCGCGATTGACCAGCACGCCGAACACCAGGGCGATCAGGATTGCGGGCACCAGGGCCACGGACGAGAACAGGATCACGAAGCGCAGGTGCAGGCGCGCGCCCGCGTCGCCCCGACGGCGGACAAGGCTGAAGGCCCGTCGCCCGACCACCGCGGCCAGCCCGCCGATCAGCAGCAGGTTGGCGATCAGGATCAGCAGCATCAGCTGGCTGATCGAGGCGCGATCTCCCTGCCCGCCGAAGCCGGGAGCGACGGCGACCAGCCAGATGGCCCCGATATTGGTGATCAGCGCCAGGGCGAAGGCGACGATGAAGACGTTGCGACGATGGGTTTCCGACCAACCGGCGAACCAGCGCCCCGGCCCGCTCGACGCGGTGGGTGCGGGTTCGACATCAGCGGCGGGTGTGTCCGTCATGCCGCTCCAGCTTTGACCAGCTGTGGCGCAATATCAACACCTGAGTTGCCGGAATGCGCCACTGGAGACCACAGATCCGTCAGGGCCGTCTCGACCTCCTGTGGACTGTCCAGACGACACAGCCGGCTCTTGGCCGCGCGGCGGTCCAGCGGATCAGCCGGCCAGGGCGCCTGCTCGACGTACCAGCCCAGATGCTTGCGGAACATCTTCAGCCCCAGCGGCAGGCCGTAGAAGGCGACCGAGGCGCGCAGGTGCTCGATGACGATGGCCAGCCGCTCCTCGCGATCCGGCTCCTGCAGCACCGTCCCGTCGGCCAGCGCCCGCTCCAGATGCGGCGCCAGCCACGGACGGCCATAGACGCCCCGCCCCAGCATCAGGGCGTCCGCGTTGGATTGCCGCAGCGCCTCGCGCGCGTCCTCGGCGGTCAGGATGTCGCCGTTGACCACCACAGGGATGGAGACGGCCGCCTTCACATCAGCCACTGCGGTCCAGTCGGCCTTGCCGGTATAGAATTGCTGGCGCGTGCGACCGTGCACGGTGACGGCCTTCACCCCGATCTCTTCCGCCCGCTTGGCGATCAGCGGCGCGTTACGGGTGGCCTCGTCCCAGCCCAGGCGCATCTTGACCGTGACCGGGCGGCTGGTGGCGTTCACCGCCGCCTCGATCAGGCGACAGGCCAGGTCCGGCGTCCGCATCAGGGCCGAGCCGCAGGCGGCGCCGGTGACCTCCTTGGCCGGGCAGCCGAAGTTCAGATCGACGATGTCCGCGCCCGCCTTCTCGGCCATGCGCGCGCCTTCGGCCATCGCCTCAGGATCACGGCCGACCAGCTGGATCACGGTCAGGGGCAGGCCTTCGCCGACCGCGGCGCGGCGCACGACGTCGGGCCGGGCGCGCGCCAGCTCGGCGGCGGCCACCATCTCGGTCGCGACATAGGCGGCGCCCAGCCGGGAGGCGAGCACGCGGAACGGAAGATCGGTGATCCCGGTCATGGGCGCGGTCAGCACCCGTCCGGGCACCCAAACATCGCCGATCTGAAGGCCTGTGGTCATCGGCTCCTTACCGCCGCTCAATGTCCTCTCGTCAAGCACTACGGCGGCGATTAGAAGGCCGAACATGAACTCGCCCCTCCCCGCCTTCGCCGCCGTGGTCGTCGCCGCCGGCTCCGGAACCCGCGCCGGAGGAGCCAAGCAATGGCGGCTGCTGGGCGGCAAGCCGGTGGTGCGCTGGTCCGTCGAGGCCCTGCTGAAGGCGGGCGCGCAGGATGTGGTGGTCGTGGTCTCCGCCGGTTCGGAGGCCGAGGCCGCCGAGGCGCTGCACGGCCTGACCGGCTGGCGCGCCGTGACCGGCGGCGCGGCGCGGACCGACTCGGTCAAGGCTGGCTTAACGGCGCTGGGCGGTCCTGACGACCGGCCCGTTCTGGTGCATGACGCGGCGCGTCCCTTCCTGTCCGCCGCCGTCATCGCCCGTTGCATCGCGGCGCTGGATCAGGCCGACGGCGCCCTGCCCGCCCGGCCCGTCGCCGACAGCCTGCGCCGCGCCAGCCCGGACGGCATCGTCTCCGGCGCGGTCGAGCGCGAGGCCCTGTGGCGCGCCCAGACCCCGCAGGCCTTTTCACTGAAGACCCTGACCGACGCCTTCGCCGCCTGGCCCGCTGATGAAACCGCCACCGACGAGGCCACCGTGGTCGAGCGCGCGGGCGGCCGCGTGAAGATCGTCGAGGGCGACGCCCGCCTGATGAAGCTGACCTATCCCGAGGATTTCGACATGGCCGAGGCCCTGATCCCCCGCACCGTCCGGATCGGTCAGGGCTACGACGTCCACCGCTGGGGGCCAGGCGAGTCGGTGTGGCTGTGCGGGCTGGAGATCCCGCACGACCAGACCCTGATCGGCCACTCGGACGCCGACGCCGGTCTCCACGCCCTGACCGACGCCATCCTCGGCGCCATCGGCGAAGGCGACATCGGCGACCACTTCCCGCCCACCGACGACAAGTGGAAGGGCGCGCCGTCCGACCTGTTCCTGAAGCACGCCGCCGGTCTGGTGACCGCGCGCGGGGGCCGCATCTCGAACGTCGATGTGACCCTGATCTGCGAGCGGCCCAAGGTGAAGCCGCACCGTCAGGCCATGCGCGAACGGCTGGCCGAGATTCTCGACATCCCGCTGGACGCCGTCAGCGTGAAGGCGACCACGTCAGAGGGCCTCGGCTTCACCGGTCGCGGCGAGGGTCTGGCGGCCCAGGCCGTGGCGACCGTCGAACTGCCTTCCCGCTAGAACGGCCGTTCCGGCGGCGGGAAGCGGCTGCGCCACATCGCGCCGAACAGATTGACGTAGTCATCCGTCCACGGGCGCACCGAGGTCTGTTTGACCGTTTTCCAGCGCGGATCCCGTCCGAAGTCCGCCAGCCCCTCGCGCGTCGGCGACAGGATCAGGGCCTCCGTCGAGGCCTCGGCCATGTCGGGCGACTCCCCCGTCTCGTAATAGAGCTGATGCAGGCTGGGCACGCCCAGTTGCTGCGCCGCCGCGATGGCCGGCAGGGTGATCTCGAGATTGCGGTTCGACAGGTGCAGCAGCACCACCCCGTTCGGCTTCAGCAGGCGCAGATAGCCCTGGATCGCCTCGGCGGTCAGCAGGTGGGTCGGCACCGCGTCCGATGAGAAGGCGTCGATGATCAGCAGGTCATAGCTGTGCGCCGGCTGGTGGTTCAGTGTCAGGCGCGCATCGCCCAGCACCGTGTCGATCGGCCCGTCGGCGCAGTCGGAGATGTAGCTGAACCATTTCGGATCGCGCGACAGCCGATCCACCATCGGATCGATCTCGAAGAAGGTCATGCGGTCGGCGGCGCGCTTGTAGGCCGCCATGGCGCCGGAGCCCTGCCCCACCACGCCGATCCGCGCCGGGCCGCGCTGCTGCACCATCAGGGCCGACTGACCGATGGGGGTGGCGACGTTGTAATAGAGCGTCGGTGCGCAGACGTTCTGCCCGCCCTGCGCCTGCGCCCCGTGCAGGGTGGTGCCGTGCATCAGCACATGGACGTCCCCGCCCATCCGCGGGTCCCTCACATTGGCGACCCGCATAACGCCGAAGAAGCTGCGCTCCGAATAGGTCCAGTCATAGCCGCGCGCGATCCACTGGGACGACAGGGCGATCATCACCAGAATGACGGTGTAGACCGGCGCCCGGTCGCGCACGAGGAAGGCGCAGATGGCCGCCGGGATCAGCATGATCATGGCCAGTTGGCCCATGCCCAGCGGGAAGATGCGGTAGAAGGCGCCCCGCGCCTCGTCGTTCGCGTCCAGCCACAGGGACAGCAGCACCGGGGCCAGGGCCACGGCGGCGGCGGCGACCAGCGCGCCCAGATGCTGACCGGTGATGCGCGGCTTGCCCCACGGCCGCAACAGGCCGACCAGCACGAGAACCAGCGGATACTCCCAGACCATGTTGAAGATCACCGGCGCCAGCAGGGCCGTGAAGGCGCCCCCGACCACGCCGCCCAGCGACATCAGCAGATAGAACTCGGTCAGCCGGTCCGGCGCGGGGCGACGCGCCGCCAGCAGTTGGTGACACATCAGGGTCGTGAAGAAGAAGGCCAGGATGTTGACCCCGAAGGCCATGCCCCAGTTGGCCGAGCGGAAGGCCACCAGCAGCACGCAGACCGCGCCCAGCGCCGCCTGGATGACCAGGGTGATCGGCAGCGGAATCCACGGCCGGTTCTGGAAGGCGATGACGAAGGTGAACAGGTACAGCGCCAGCGGGATGACCCACAGGAAGGGCGCCGAGGCCACGTCGGTCGACAGGTGGGACGTCACCCCCAGCATCAGGCTGGACGGGGCGGCGGCCAGCAGGACCAGCATCCCCTTCTGCAGCCACGGAATCGGCGCGCTCTTCACCAGCGGCGCGGGCTCGGCGGTCCGGTCGAGGCGACGGCTCCACACCACGAAGGCCAGTGCCACGATCAGCAGCACGAAGACGCCGTAGCCGCCGGTCCAGCTCCAGCGCTGGCCCGACAGGGTGCTTAGCGGCTCGATCAGGATCGGATAGGACAGCAGGGCCAGGAAGCTGCCGAGGTTGGAGGCGGCATAGAGGACATAGGGGTTCTGGCCGTCCGCATGACCGGCGCGCACCCGGGCGTACCAGGCCTGCAGCAGAGGCGCGGTGGCGGACAGGATGGCGAAGGGCGCGCCGACCGACAGGGTCAGGGTGGCCAGCAGCCACCACATCGGCGCCGAGGGGTTGGGCTCGCCCAGCCAGCCGTTGATGTGCAGCGGCAGGAACAGGGCCGCCAGCGCCAGCAGCGCCAGATGGACCCCGACCTGCACCTTGATCGAGCCGATCCGCTGGACGCCGTGGGCATAGCCGTAGCCGGCCAGCAGCGCCGCCTGGAAGAAGACCATGGCGGTGTTCCACACCGATGGCGAGCCGCCCAGCATGGGCAGGACCAGCTTGGTCACCATCGGTTGGACCACGAAGACCAGAGAGGCCGAGGTGAAGATGGCGACCGCGAACAGGATGGGCGTCAGGCGATCCGCGGGGGGCGTGGCCGTATCCATGGTGGTCTCGCTCATGCCCGCCCCGTATGCTGGCGTCCGTATGACGCGCGGTCAGCCTAGACCGACTCGCCGCCCCTTCGGAAAGCCCCGATGTTCCCGGACGATATCCAGACCCTCGCTAAACAGATCATTACGCGGGCGACGGCCAGGGGGCTGATGGCGGCCACGGCCGAGAGCTGCACCGGCGGGCTGGTGGCGGGCGCCCTGACCGAAATCGCCGGATCGTCGGCGGTCGTGGACCGGGGCTTCGTCACCTACAGCAATGAGGCCAAGACGGATCTGGTGGGCGTGCCCGCTGACCTGATCGATGCCCATGGGGCGGTGTCCGAGCCGGTCGCGCGGGCGATGGCGCAGGGCGCCGTGGCGCACTCCCGCGCGGCCGTCTCCGTGGCCATCACCGGCATCGCGGGCCCCGGCGGCGGGTCGGACGAAAAGCCGGTCGGCCTGGTTCACTTCGCCGCAGCCGGACCGGCGGGCCTCATCCATATCGAGAAGCGCTTCGGCGACATCGGGCGCGAGGCGGTGCGGCTGGAGAGCGTGCGGGTGGCGCTGGGCCTGCTGCTGGACCGGATCAACGCATGACCGTCGTCGATGCGCGCGGCCATCGCTGCCCGACCCCCAGTCTGAAGCTTCAGAAGGCCTTCCACGCCGCCGGGCCGGGCCAGCGCCTGACCCTGCTGGCCACCGATCCGATGGCGCGCATCGACGTGCCCTTCCTGATGCAGGACCTCGGCGGGACGGTGGTGTCGATCGAGGAGGCCGACGGCGTCCTGACTATCGCGGTCGAGACGCCCGCCGCTCCGACAGGCTGACCACGGTCTTGGCGGCTTCGCCCTCGGCGTCGTCGGCCTGATCCGGACCGTCGATCTCGCGCGCGGCGATCTCCATCTCGGTGGTGAAGGCGCCGCCGTAGAAGATGGCGTTGACGTTCCACGACAGCCAGATCAGCAGCACCACCACGGCGCCGACCGAGCCGTAGGTCGCGCCCAGCGGCGCGATCTGCTCGACATAGATGGCGCACAGCCAGGACGAGATGGTCGACATCACCGTGGCCACGATGCCGCCGGCGATGGACGGGACCCAGGCCACCGGCGTCCGGTGCGACATGGCGTAGCGATAGAGCATGGTCAGGCCGATCGCGAGGCCCAGCGCGGGCCACAGGCCGTCCAGCGACACGCCGCCGCCGGTCGTCGAGCCGACGGGCCCGGTGTGCTCCAGCAGGCGCGAGGTCACCACGGCGCCGGACACCACGGTGAACAGGGCGAAGGCGAACAGGGCCACAAAGAAGGCCAGCAGGTTGAACTTGAAGAAGCCGTGCGGCTCGGTCTCGTCGTGGATCAGGTTCAGCCCGGCCAGCAGGGCCTTGAAGCCGCGGTGGGCGGCGTATCCGCCGATGACGAGGGCGAAGAAGCTCTGGGCCGAGACGGTCCGGGCCGAGGCGTTGGCCAGCCGCTCGATCTCCTGCTCGAAGATGGCGCGGGCCGCGTGGGGCATGACGTCGGCCAGGGCCGCCGCCTGCTCGCTGACCTGCCCGATGGACAGGACGACCTTGTAGAAGCCGATCAGGATGGCGATGGCGGGGAAGACGGCCAGCAAGGCGAAGAAGGACACCCCGCCCGTGTAGAGCATGACGTCGCGGCCCCAGCTGCGGGTGAAGGCTCGAACGGCCAGTCGGCCCCACAGCTTCGGCATGGCCCAGCGGACCGCCGCGTTCGTTTCAGTTTTAGCCTGCAAGCCCGTACTCGTCGCCGCCCAAGGGACCACGTTTACCGCAATTCGGCCACAGGGGAACCGGCTTACGGACGCCCCGGAAAATCCTCAACGCCGCCCGTTGCTTCCGGACCGGTGTCATCGCTATGGTCGCCGCCAATGAGATCGCCCCGGGGCTGGAGGCGACACGGAGTGCCCATCCGTTGGCTTCTGATCCGCGCATTCTGGTCGTCGCGCCTGACGACGACCTGATCGGGCCGCTGTGCCAGGGGCTGGACGCCCTGGGCTGGCGCACCGTGACCGCCCGTTCGCTGGCCGGCGCCGTGCAGGTGCTGATCGACTGGCCGCTCGAAGCCGTGATTCTGGACGCCTCCCTGCCGGACGCCCAGGAAGGCGTGCGCGCCATGCGCCAGACCGTCACCCCGCGCCGCCTGCCCGTCCTGGCCGTCGGCCCCGGCGCGGCGGACTGGGAGGCCGGGCTGGCCGACATCGCCATGTCCGTGCCGCCGCACGCCGCCCAGGCCGCGCTCCGGCTGGAGAACCTGGTCCGCACCGCCATCGCCGAGGAAGAGGTCAGCCTGCGCGAGGCCACCTTCGCCGCGCGGGGCGAGCCGCTGACCGCCGCCGAGGTCGAGACCAATCCGCTGCGGGTGCTGGCGGCGGGCAAGCCGGACCGGCATTTCCTGGCCCTGTCCAACGCCCTGACCGCGCACGGCTGCGAGGTCGTGGCCGCGCCGACGCCCTACACCGCCTTCGACTATCTGCATGAGCGCCCGTTCGACGCCGCGGTGCTCTGGGGCGCCGAGGACCACGCCCCGGCCCTGTCCATCGCCTCGGGCATGAAGCGGAACACCCGCCTCTATCACGTGCCCGTCATCCTCTATCTGCGCGGCTCCGGCGAGATCAATCTGGCCGAGCTGTACAACCGCGGCTTCGCCGACGTCGCCGCCGCCGATACGCCCGAGGAAGAGACCGCCGAGCGCATCGTGGCGCTGGCCAGGGCGCACCGCCGCCATGTCGCCATCCGCCGGGCGCTGGAGAGCGCGCGCGGCTCGGGCCTGACCGATCCCGCCACCGGCCTGTTCACCCGCGAACTGTTCGCCAGCCATCTGGCCCGGGTGGCCGAGGGCGCGCGGATGCGTCGCCGCCCCCTGTCCGTCGCCGTCCTGCGCGTGTCCGAGACCGAGGCCGTGGTCAGCGCCCGCGAAGGCGGCTGGCTGGACCGCGCCCTGCCCCAGATCGGCGCCATGGTCTCGCGCCTGATCCGCACCGAGGACACCGCCGCCCGCCTGTCCGCCGATGTCTTCGCCCTGGCCCTGCCCGCCACGCGCGGCCCCGCCAGCCGGATCGCCGCCGACCGCATCGCCGCCGTCATCAGTTGCACCGCCTTCGACGCCGGTCCGGACCGTCCGCCCTTCGTGGTCGAGTTCGAGGTCGGCGTGGCCGAGGTCATGCCCGGCGAATCCCCCGCTCTGGTGCTGGAGCGCGCCTCGGCGGACGTCGGCGCCGCCACCCGCTAATTTGACAACTTTATTTGTCTAATGCAGGTTCGGGTCATGACGACCCGGCCCTCCTCCCTGCTCGACGACCTGGACACGGCGCATCTGGCGCTGGCGCCGATCCGCCGGCGCATCCTGTCCGCCCTGATCGAACCCGCCTCCGCCGCCGGTCTGGCCGAGCAGCTGGAGATGCCGCGCCAGAAGATCGGCTACCATCTCAAGGCGCTGGAGGACGCGGGCCTGATCCGGCTGGCGGGCGAGCGGAAGAAGCGCGGCTTCACCGAGCGGCTGTTCGTCGCCGCCGAACGCTATGTGCTGGACCCCGCCCTGCTCGCCCCCGCCGATCCCGACGCCGTCGATGCGCAGGACCGCCACGCCGCCGGCCACCTGATCAACACCGCCTCGGCCATGGTCCGCGACGTGGCCCGGATGCGTGAGGCGGCCGACGCCGAAGGCGCGCGCCTGCTGACCCTGACGGTCGAGGCCGACCTGACCTTCGCCCGCCCCGCCGATTTCGACGCCTTCTCGCGCGACGTCGCCGAGGCCGTGGCCGAACTTGCCCGCCGCTATTCTGCACCTGAAGGCCGTCGCTACCGCCTGACCGCCGCGGCCCATCCGGCCGTGGTCAAACCCGCCCCCACAAGGAACTGAGCGTCATGACCGATCAGCCCATGGAAGACCGCGTTCTCGTTGAGGTGACCGTCCCCGCCCCCGCCGATCAGGTGTGGGCCGCCCTGCGGGACCGGGACCAGTTGATGCAGTGGTTCGGTTGGGACACCGACAGTCTGGGCGCCGAGGTCGACTGGATCTTCTTCGACCACGCCGTGCCAGATGACGCCAACAAGGTGTTGAATTTCGGCGGTATGCCCGACCGATATGAGGTCATCGCCCAGGGCGACCAGACCGTGATCCGCGTGGTCCGCAGCGCCCCGGTCAGCGAGGACGACTGGAACGCCGTCTATGAAGATATGACCGAGGGCTGGATCGCCTTCACCCAGCAACTGGCCTTCCTGCTGGCCCGCCACGTCGGCCAGCCGCGCCGCACCATCTACCTGTCCGGCGAGCCGCTGGGCGACCACGCCCTCAACGGTCTCGCGGGCGTCGGCATGGACGACGTCCCCGCCCCGGGCGAGCCTTGGGCGGGCGTCGTCGGGCCGGATTCCCTGAGCGGAACCGCCTGGCATCTGGGCCGCCATCAGGGCGGACTGACCGTCAGCGAATGGGGTGACGGCCTGCTGATTGCTCACAATCGCGGCCCGAACGCCAAATGGACCAGGGGCTGGACCAGCCTGACCCTGACCACCTATGGCCTCGACGACGCCGCCTTCAGCGCGCTTCAGAACCGCTGGACCGGCTGGTGGACGGACCATTTCAGGAGCCGCCCGCCGGAGGGGATGGAAGAAGGCTGCGGTTAAGCCGCTCCCGCCACCCGCGCCAGATCGGCGGTGATGCGTTCGGCGACCTTCAGGCGGTCCTCCGGCGTGTCCCAGTCGCCCTTCACGACGATCTTCTGATCCGGCCGGATCTTCCAGAAGGCGTGGTTCTTCTGGATCAGGCCGACCAGACCCATCGGGTTCGGGAAAGTCCCATTCCTCAAGGTCAGCACCGCGCCCTTGGGCCCCACATCGATGCGTTCGACGTGGGCGATCTTGCAGTTCGCCTTGATGCCGACGATGCGCAGCAACTGCTTCGCTTCATCCGGCAGCGGGCCGAAGCGGTCGATCAATTCGGCGGCCAGGGCCTCCCGGCCCTCGGTGTTCTCGGCGTCGGACAGACGGCGATACAGGCTCAGACGCACGTTGAGGTCCGGGACATAATCCTCAGGAATCAAGACCGCCGCGCCGACATTGATGGCCGGCGACCAGCCGCGATCGACCACCTCCTCGCCCGCTTCACGCAGGGAGGCGACGGCGTCTTCCAGCATCTGCTGGTACAGTTCGACTCCCACCTCGCGGATGTGGCCCGACTGCTCGTCGCCCAGCAGATTGCCGCCGCCGCGCTGGTCCAGATCGTGGCTGGCCAGCTGGAAGCCGGCGCCCAGATTATCCAGCGACTGGAGCACCTGCAGACGGCGTTCCGACGACAGGGACAGCGGCTTCTTCGGGTCCGTGGTCAGGTAGGCGAAGGCGCGCGCCTTGGCCCGGCCGATGCGGCCCCGGATCTGGTGCAACTGGGCCAGGCCGAACATGTCCGCCCTATGCACAATCAAGGTGTTGGCCGTCGGAACATCAAGTCCGGACTCAACAATCGTGGTCGACAGCAGCAGGTCATAGGCCCCGTCGTAGAAGGCGCTCATCACCTCCTCCAACTGGGTCGCCGACATCTGGCCGTGGCCGACCACGAACTTGATCTCGGGCACCTGCTCGCGGAGGAATTTCTCGATGTCCGGCAGGTCGTTCAGACGCGGCACGACGTAATAGGCCTGACCCCCGCGATATTTCTCGCGCAGCAGGGCCTCGCGGATCAGCACCGGATCGGACGGGGTGACATAGGTCCGCACCGCCAGACGGTCGACCGGCGGGGTGGCGATGATCGACATCTCGCGGATGCCCGACAGGGCCATCTGCAGGGTGCGCGGGATCGGGGTGGCGGTCAGGGTCAGCAGGTGCACATCGGCGCGAAGCGACTTGAGCTTCTCCTTGTGCTTGACCCCGAAATGCTGCTCCTCGTCGACGATCACCAGGCCCAGGTCCTTGAACCCGACCTGCTCGCTCAGCACCGCATGGGTGCCGACCACGATCTCGAACGTTCCGTCCTTCAGCCCCGCGCGCGTCTCCGCGGCATCCTTGGTCGTGACCATGCGCGACAGGTGGCGCACGGTGATCGGCCAGCCGGCGAAACGCTCGGAGAAGGTCTTGAAATGCTGGCGGGCCAGCAGGGTCGTCGGACAGACCACCGCCACTTGCTGACCACTCATGGCCACCACGAAGGCGGCGCGCAGGGCCACCTCGGTCTTGCCGAAGCCGACGTCGCCGCAGATCAGGCGATCCATCGGCGTGCCCTTGCCCAGATCCTCCAGCACGTCGCCGATGGCGTTCAGTTGGTCGTCCGTCTCCTCATAGGGGAAGCGGGCGCAGAACTCGTCGAACAGGCCCTGCGGCGGGGTGATGGCGTCCGAGACGCGCAGGGCGCGCTTGGCGGCCAGGGCGATCAGGCCCTCGGCCATGTCGCGCAGGCGCTGCTTGGCCTTGGCCTTGCGGGCCTGCCAGCCCGCGCCGCCCAGCCGATCCAGCTGCACCCCGTCGCCGTCGGTGCCGTAGCGGGTCAGCAGGTCGATGTTCTCGACCGGCAGGTAGAGCTTGCTCTCCCCCGCGTACATCAGCTCCAGACAGTCGTGCGGCGCGTCCTGGATATCGAGCGTCTTCAGCCCCTCATAGCGGCCGATGCCGTGATCGAGGTGGACGACGAGATCGCCGGTCGTCAGGGCCGAGGCCTCCGCCAGGAAGTTCGACGCCCGGCGCTTCTTCTTCGGGCGCGCCAGACGGTCGCCGAGGATGTCGGTCTCGGAGATGACGGCCAGGCTGTCGGTTTCGAACCCGTGCTCGACCGGCAGGACGCCGCGCAGATAAAGCCCCTCGGGCGCCTTCTGCACATCGGCCCAGTCGCGCACCGCGACCACATGCTCCAGTCCGTGGTCGGACAGCATGGAGGCCAGACGCTCGGACGAGCCCTCGCTCCACGAGGCGAACAGCACCCGCTTGCCGCCGTCCTTCAGCGTCTGGGCGTGCCGGGCCACCGCCTCGAACAGATTGACGCTGTCCTGCGACCGCTCAGCGGCGAAGGTGCGGCCCAGCCGCCCGCCCGCGTCCTCTCCGCCCGAGGCGAAGGGTGTCAGGCGACGCACGGCGCGACCGGCAAGCGCGCTGTTCCAGTCGCCCTGCGGCAGATAGAGCCGTTCGGGCGGCAGGGCGCGATTGGCGGCCCCGCCCTTGGTCTGAGATGCATCACGACGCGCCTCATAGGCGTCCGCCGTCAGGGTCCAGCGCTCGGCGCGGGCGGCCTCGACCTGATTGTCCAGGAAGACCGGCGCATCGTCCGGCAGATAGTCGAACAGGGTCTCGAGCCGGTCGTAGAGCAGCGGCAGCCAGTGCTCCATGCCCTGACGCCGCGCGCCCTCGCTGACGGCGGCGTACAGCGGATCGTCCCCGCCGGCGCCGAACAGGTTCAGATAGCCGGTGCGGAAGCGCGAGATGGCCTCGGGCGACAGCAGGGCCTCGGACACCGGGGCCAACGACACGTTGCGCATCTGGCCGGTCGACCGCTGGGTCAGCGGATCGAAGGTCCGGATCGATTCCAGCTCGGAGCCGAACATGTCCAGTCGCACCGGCTCCTCGAAGCCCGGCGGGAAGACATCGACCACCCCGCCGCGCACTGCGAACTCGCCCCGCTCGGCCACGGTCGAGGCGCGCAGATAGCCGTTGGCGGCGAAATACCGCTCCAGCGCCGTCGTATCGAGATCAAGGCCGACGACAGCCTCGAACCCGGCGCCGCAGGTGATCTCGCGCGGCGGCGTGCGCTGGGTCGCGCCGCCCACCGTGGTGACCACCAGCATCGGGCGGCTGTCGCCAATCTCGCGGCGGGCCAGGGTCGTCAGGGCCGCCATCCGCTCGGCCGAGACCGAGGCGGTCGGGCTGAGCCGGTCGTAGGGCAGGCAGTCCCAGGCCGGAAACTCCACCACCTCGATGTCGCCGGCGAAGAAGCGGAAGGCCTGGGTGAACTCGCCCATGCGGGCATAGTCGCGGGCCACGAACAGGCCAAGGCCGCCCGCGGCGCGCAGGCGTTCGGCCACGGTCAGGGCGTCCAGGCCCTCGGGCGCTCCGCCCAGCTCCTGATCGCCGCGTTTGGGGGTCATCGCATCCATCAGCCGGCGCCCTTGGCCACCTCGGCGGCGACATGCTCAGCCATGAAGGCGCGGATCTTGTCCATCAGCGAGCCCTGATACTGTTCAGGCGTCGGCGCGGTCTCGATGATCCAGGCGTAGAGCAGATGATCGTTGTCTTCCATCAGCAGGGCCTCGAACAGGTCCAGTTCGGCGTCGCTCAGCGTCGGTCCGACCTGATCCGAGAACGGCCCCAGCACCAGATCGGCCTCCCGGAAGCCGCGCCGCCAGGCACGGAAAGCGATCCGGCCCAGCCGTTGTTCCCGGGTTTCGTTCAGACGCGCGTTCGTATCGGCCACAAGAATCCTTGCCCGGTCAGTCATGTAGGGTCGGGCTGGAGATAGGCCCTCGGGACCGATTTTTCCAGTCGCGCGAGCCCCTCCGCCCACCGTCATAAAAGCTTGCGGCCCGCCGCCTAAGCCGGACGCGGCGACGGAGGGGAAACCGGGATGGCGAAGCGGCTCAAGGGATCGGCGCCGGCGCGGCCCAAGGGGGCGTCCGTGCGCGCCGCCGAGACCGAACTGGTCTGCTATGTGCGCCAGGGCTGGACCCCGCGCATCGCGCCCGCCTCGGCCAAGCGCCAGTGGATGACCGACACGCCCGAGAGCTTCGCCTACCGCTGCCTGCCGCTGGCGATCGCCAACGCCCACGGCTGGGACGTGCTCAGCCCCTGCGGCTTCAAGGCGCGCTGGCACGGCGGTCAGGGCGCCGGATCCATCGAGATCGTGCTCGATCCCGGGACCGATCCGAAGAAGGCCCCGGTGTCGGAGTTTGGAAACGGCGTCCTGACCTTCCACGTCGACGGCATCATGAGGACGTCCGAGGGCTGGAACCTGTGGGTCGGCGGCCCGCCCAACGCCGCCAAGGACGGCATCGCCCCGCTCAGCGGCGTGATCGAGACCGACTGGTCGCCCTACACCTTCACCATGAACTGGCGCTTCACCCGCCCGGACGTCTGGATCCGGTTCGAGGAGAACGAGCCCTTCTGCTTCTTCTTCCCCACCCCGCGCGGCGCCGTGGCCGGGCTGAAGCCCGAGCTGCGCCCCATGGAGGATCAGCCGGAGTTGCTGGCCACCTATGACGCCTGGGCCGTCTCGCGCGCGGAGTTTCAGGAATGGGCTCGCCGCACCCAGCCGTCGGCCCCGGCGGACCAGTGGCAGAAGCTCTACTATCGCGGCCTGCATCCGCAGGGGCACGCCGGGCCGGACGACCACGAGACCAAGCTGCGCCTGTCCGAGTTCCGCCAGACCGGCTCGCGCCGCGTCTGCCCGGTCAACCACGCCGACCCGCGCAAGCGTGACGGATAGGGGCGACCCGCGATAGGCTGGCCCCTTCATGCGGCCCCAGATTCTCTTCCCCCTGTTCGCCGAGGTCTCCACCCTGAAGGGCGTGGGCCCCAAGGTGCTGCCGCTGGTCCAGAAGGTGGCCGGCCCGCTGGTCCGCGACCTGCTGTTCCTGTCCCCGTCCGGGGTGGTCGTGCGCCGCCCGATGACCGCCGTCGACGCCGTCGAGGGCCAGGTCGGCATCTTCGAGGTCACGATCGACCGGCTGATCCTGCCCGGCAAGCCGGGCGTGCCGATCAAGGTGCGGGCGACCGACCAGACCGGCTTCGTCCACCTGATCTGGTTCGGCGGCTCGGGCCAGCACATCGACCGCCTGCTGCCGCGCGGCGAGACCCGACTGGTCTCCGGCAAGGTCGAGCGGTTCAACAATGAGGTCCAGATCGTTCACCCGGACGTCTTCAAGCCGACCGAGGCCGATGACATCGCCATGGTCGAGCCGGTCTATCCGGCGACGCAGGGGCTGGCCTCGCGCAACATCCGCAAGCTGGCGCTGCAGGCGGTGGCTCATGCGCCGGAACTGGCCGAATGGCAGGACCCGGCCTGGCTGGCCAAGCGCAAATGGACCGGCTGGCATGCGGCCATCACCGCCCTGCATGCCCCGACCGGCGAGCGCGATCTGGAGCCGGACGCCCCGGCCCGCGAGCGGCTGGCCTATGACGAGTTGTTCGCCCACCAACTGGCGCTGGCCCGCCGTCGCCGCGCCCGGCAGATCACCCCCGCCCCGGTCATCCGCCCCGGCGAGACCTCGGAACGGCTTCTGGCCGCCCTGCCCTTCACCCTGACCGGAGCCCAACAAAGGGCCGTCGAGGAGATCCGCCACGACCTCGCCTCGGGCGAACAGATGGGGCGACTGCTCCAGGGCGACGTCGGCTCGGGCAAGACGGCGGTGGCGGCGCTGGCGCTGGCCGACGCGGCGGCCTCCGGCTTCCAGGCGGCCCTGATGGCCCCGACCGAGATCCTCGCCCGCCAGCACTATCAGCGGCTGGCCCCCATGCTGGAGGCGGCGGGCGTGCCCACCGTCCTGCTGACCGGTCGCGACAGCCAGGCCGAGCGGCGACCGAAGCTCATGGCCCTGGCGTCCGGCGAGGCCAAGGTCGCCATCGGCACCCACGCCCTGTTCCAGGATGCGGTGCGTTTCGACCGGCTCGGGCTGGCGGTGATCGACGAGCAGCACCGGTTCGGCGTCAATGAGCGCGCCCGGCTGCAGGCCAAGGGCGACCCGCGCACCGGCGGCGTCCACCTGCTGACCATGTCGGCCACGCCGATCCCGCGCACGCTGGAGCTGACCCAGTACGGCGAACTGGACGTCTCGCGCCTGACCGAGAAGCCGCCGGGCCGCACGCCTGTGACGACCGCCGTCCTGCCGCTGGCCCGCATCGGCGAAGTGGCCAAACGGCTGAAGGCCGCGCTGGACGAGGGCGCGCAGGCCTACTGGATCTGTCCTCTGGTGGCCGAAAGCGAGGCCAGCGACCTGGCCGCGGCCGAAGCGCGGGCCGCCGACCTGCGCCGCATCCTGCAGGTCGAGGTCGGACTGGCCCACGGCCAGATGCCGGGCGCCGAGCGCGAGGCGGTCATGGCCGACTTCGCCGACGGCCGCACGCCCCTCCTGGTCGCCACCACCGTGGTCGAGGTGGGCGTGGACGTTCCCAACGCCTCCATCATGGTCATTGAACACGCCGACCGCTTCGGCCTGGCCCAGTTGCACCAGCTGCGCGGGCGCGTCGGGCGAGGGGCCAAGGCCTCGACCTGCCTGCTGCTGTACGGCGGCGGCGATGACGGCCAGGGGGCGACTTTGGGGGAGACTGCCAGGACCCGGCTGGAGACCCTGCGCCGCACCGAGGACGGCTTCGAGATCGCTGAGGAGGACTTCCGGCTGCGCGGCGGCGGCGACCCGCTGGGGCTGAAGCAGAGCGGCTTCCCCGCCTATCGCTTCGCCGACCCGGTGCGCCACCGTTCGCTGATGCTGGCCGCCTCGGACGACGCCCGGATCATGCTGGGCCGCGACCCGGACCTGCTATCGCCGCGCGGCGAGGCGGTGAAGGTGCTGGAAGCCCTGTTCGACTGGCGCAACGACCGGTCAGGCCTCGATTAGGCTGGATGAGTCGCGGTCCAGAGCGCCAGTCGCGCCTGAACGTCTGCCTCAATATCTCCGTAGAACAGATTATACGGACGCGCCTTTCGGCGATCCACCCAGCTGCCGGTCGTGCGGAACGACTCCAGCTTGGGGTCGGAGTGGCGCAGCAGGCCGTCGCGGCATTGGGTCGAGACTTCCCGCGCGATCAGGGCCGGACGCGCGCCCCACTCCAGTCCCGTCGCGTTGGTGGCGCCGCGCTGGCCCCGGGCCGCGACCGGCGCCGTATCGGTCGAGCCCGTCACCGGGTTCACGCACAGGGCCGGACGACCGTCCAGGGTCACCAGACGTCCGCGCCCGTCCCAGACCAGCGCCCGATTTAGCCGCCGCCGCGCCGCCCCGTCATTGCCCTCACTCACCGGCGACCAGCCGACGATGCAGCCCATCTGCTCGCGACGGCTGCAGGCGGGCATGGCGGGCGACAGGCTGTCCGCGGCCGCCACCACATCCATCAGATAGACGGCCACGACGCGCGAGCGCAGCGCCGCGTCCGTCGCCACCCGCTCTCGCACCAGCCGCTCCAGCAACTCCCCCCCCTGCTCGGCCCCGGCCAGCACCAGCGGCCCGGTCGGATTGCGGGTCAGCCAGACCTCGAAGGCCGTGGCCACGTCGCCGTAGGCGAAGGCCCGGGCCTCGCGCGCATCCTCGCGCAGGGTCAGGCGGGTGTAGAGGCTGCCCTGCCGATAGCGCGGCGCGCTGACCACCCCGGCCCGCGCGAACGGCCCGGCGTAGTTGGGCAGGACGACCTCTTTCAGCCAGCGCTCGCCGCGCCGCTCGCCGATCGGACCATTCCAGTCGCGACCGCCGTCATAGGTGGTGGAGTGGACGAAGAAGACCGCCGCCGGACCGGCTTCCGGTCCCCGCGCCCCCCGCAGCGCCCAGGCCGAGGGCGTCCGGTAGTCGGGAGCGGGCGGCGGCGTATAGGTCTGGAACGGGACCTTGGGGTCCAGCCCCTCCTTCAGGATATCGCCCCGGAAGACCACCAGGGCGATGGCCACGAGAATGAGGAAGCCGATGGCGACAAAGCCCGCGCACCGGCGCCATGTCAGCCCGCCCGGGATCACCGGTAGGCGTCCGGCTTCATCAGGAAGTCCTGCACATAGCGGCGGACCCCCTCTTCCAGCGGCGTCGACTGGCCGCTGTAGCCGGCGGCGCGAACCCGCTCCATCCGGGCCTCGGTGAAGTACTGGTACTTGTCCCGGATCGACAGCGGGGTGTCGACATACTCGACCTGGGGCGCCTTGCCCGCCGCCGCGAAGGTGGCGTGGGCCAGATCGAGGAAGGACCGCGCCTGCCCCGAACCGGCGTTGAACACGCCCGACACCGACGGCGTCTCCAGCAGCCAGTCGATGATGTCGACCACGTCCTCGACGAAGACGAAGTCGCGCATCTGGCCGCCATCGGCGTAGTTCGGATTGTGCGACCGGAACAGGGTGACCGGCTCGCCCGCCTGCACCTTGGGCCAGATCTGGGCCACGACCGACTTCATCCCGCCCTTGTGGTACTCGTTCGGCCCATAGACGTTGAAGAATTTCAGCCCCGCCCACTGGCTGGGAGCATTGCCCAGATCGGCCTGTTTCACCGCATACTGATCAAACAGATATTTCGAGTAGCCGTAGGCGTTCAGGGGCCGAAGCCCCGACAGCCACTCAATATCGTCGCGATCCTCGAACCCGCTCTCGCCGTCGCCGTAGGTGGCTGCCGAGGAGGCGTAGATCAGCCGCGCGTCGCGCAGCACGCACCAGTCCCACAGGTCGCGCGACAGGCTGAAGTTCGTGCGCATGATCAGGTCGGCGTCGGCCTCGGTTGTCGAGGAGATGGCGCCCATGTGTACGATGGCCTCGACCCGGTCGGCGTGGCGCTCCAGCTTTTCGAACAGCTCTTCCGGCGACCAGAAGTCGGCGATGCCGTGCTTGGCCAGGTTCTTCCACTTGCCCAGCGCCGCCTCTTCCATGCGGTCGCAGACCACGATGTCCCGCCGGTCCTCGGCGCACAGGCGCGCGACGATGTTCGAGCCGATGAAGCCCGCGCCGCCGGTCACCACGATCATCCGCCGGGCCATCAGCTGTCCTTCATCTTCTCGATGGTGCGCGTCGTGGAGAAGCCGTCCTCGAACGTCGCCAGTTTCACCTCGCCGCCCCAGCTTTCCACCAGGTCGCCGCCGACCACGCCCTCGCGGGTGTAGTCCGCGCCCTTGATCAGCACATCGGGCCGGAGCCGCTCGATCAGGGCCAGCGGGGTCGGGTCGTCGAAGCTGGTCACCCGGTCCACCGACTGGAGGCCGCCGATGACCACGGCGCGGCTGTCCAGATCATTGATCGGCCGGCCCTCGCCCTTCAGCCGGCGCACCGAGGCGTCGGTGTTCAGCGCCACCACCAGCCGGTCACACCACGAACGGGCCTGCGCCAGATAGGCCACGTGGCCGCGGTGCAGGATGTCGAAACAGCCGTTGGTGAAGCCGACCTTCAGCCCCTGCCGTTTCCAGCCCTCGACCACATGCGCCAGCTCCTCCAACGGCATCACCTTGGCGTGGGCGCCCGAGGCGTGCTGGCTCATCTCCGCGTCGATCAGTTCGGCGGGCGAGACCACGGCGGTCCCCGCCTTTCCGACCACCACGCCCGAGGCGAGGATGGCGAATTCGACCGCCGTCTCCAGTGAGGCGCCCGCGCCCAGCGCCAGACCCAGCGCCGCGAGACCGGTGTCGCCGGCGCCCGAAACGTCGAACACCTCGCGCGCCCGGCCGGGGAAATGCTTGGCCTCGCCGCCGCGCCGCATCAGGCTCATGCCCTTGCCCGCGCGGGTGACGATGATGGCCTTGGCCGTGGTCGCGGCCAGCAGCGCCGTCAGCGCCGCCTCGACCTCGGCGTCCGTATCGACCGGCAGGCCGGTGGCGCCGGCCAGTTCGCTGGCGTTCGGCTTGATCACATCGACCGCGCCGTATTTGGCGAAGTCCGAGCCCTTGGGATCCACGATCACCGGCGCGCCCAAGGCCTTCGCCGCCTTCAGGGCGTCGTCCAGCAGGGCGGCCGTGACGCTGCCCTTGGCGTAGTCGGAAATCAGGATGCTGGCGGCGGCGTCGAACACGCCGTTGGCCGGCAGGGTCCGGTCGCCCGGCTCCTCGTCGTCCAGCCGCAGCAGTTGCTGCCCGGCCGAGACATAGCGGGTCTTCACGATGGTCGGCGCCGCGGCGCTGACCTCGACGAAGCTGTCCACGCCCTCGTCCTGCTTGATCAGGGCCAGCAGTTCGAAACCGGCGGTGTCATGTCCCACGGCCGCGCCCAGCCGGGCGACGCCGCCCAGCGAGCCGACGTTGCGCGCGACGTTGCCGACAGCCCCGGCCATGGCCACGGTCCGCTTCGCCTTGAGCACCGGGATCGGCGCTTCGGGCGAGATGCGGCTGACCTCGCCATAGACATAGCGGTCCAGCATCAGGTCGCCGACACAGGCGACCTTCAGCCCGCGCACGCGCTCCAGAAGCGCCTGCAGTTGTCCCAGATCGAGCGTGCGTTCAGCCATCCGGACCGACTACCGGATTCAGGCGACCTTCGCCATCCGCGCCTTCGACAGGGCGTCATAGGCCAGCAGGTCGGCGGCCAGGGCCTCGAACTGGCTCAGCGGCACCATGTTCGGGCCGTCCGACGGGGCGTTGTCCGGGTCCTGGTGGGTTTCCATGAAGACGGCGTCCACCCCCACGGCCACGGCGGCGCGGGCCAGAACCGGCACGAACTCGCGCTGGCCGCCCGAGGACGTGCCCTGCCCGCCCGGCTGCTGCACCGAGTGGGTGGCGTCGAACACGACCGGACAGCCGATCTCGCGCAGGATCGGCAGGGCGCGCATGTCGCTGACCAGGGTGTTGTAGCCGAAGCTGGCGCCGCGCTCGCAGGCCATGACGTTCGGATTGCCCGCGCCGGTGACCTTGGCGATGACGTTCTTCATGTCCCAGGGGGCCAGGAACTGGCCCTTCTTGATGTTGATCGCCTTGCCGGTGGCGGCGGCGGCCAGCAGCAGGTCCGTCTGGCGGCTCAGGAAGGCCGGGATCTGCAGCACATCGACCACCTCGCCGGCGATGCGGCAGTGCTCCTCCGTGTGCACGTCGGTCAGGACCGGCAGGCCCACGCTCTCGCGGATTTCGGCGAAGATCGGCAGCGAGCCCTCAAGACCGAAGCCGCGGGCGGCGTTGGCGCTGGTGCGGTTCGCCTTGTCGAAGCTGGTCTTGTAGATGATGCCGACGTCCAGACGCTCGCCGATCTCCTTCAGCGCATGCGCCATCTCCAGCGCGTGCTCACGGCTTTCCAGCTGGCAGGGGCCCGCGATGAAGGCGATCTTCTGGCCACCGCCGATGCTGACGGGACGGGCGACGCCCTTGATGTCGATGACGGCGTTGGGCTGGGACACGGCGGATTCCTGCGTAAAGCGACTTGGCGACGCGCGGCCCTTGCCGCACCTATGCGGCGATCAGGTGGCGTCGGACGTTGAGGATCGCAAGCTACCACGGAGCCCGACCGCATGACCACCAGACCCGCCCCCGTCATTCTGTGGTTCCGGCGGGACCTGCGCCTGTCCGACAATCCGGCCCTCAACCACGCGGCGGAGACCGGCGCACCGGTCATTCCGGTCTACATCCACGATCAGGGACCGGTTCAGGACCGGGCGGGCGGCGCCTCCCTTTGGTGGCTCGACAAGTCGCTGCGCGCGCTGGAAGACAGCCTTGAGGCGCGGGGCTCGCGCCTGATCCTGCGCTCCGGTGATTCGGAAACCGAGCTGCGCCGCTTGATCGACCAGACCGGCGCCACCGCCGTCTTCATGAACCGCCGCTTCGAACCCGAACTGTTCGCCCGCGACGCCGACATCGCCCATGCGCTGAAGGCCGAAGATATCGAGGTGCGCGGCTGGAACGGCTCACTGATGTGCCGCCCGGGCGCGGTGCTGAACGGCGCGGGCCAGCCCTACAAGGTCTTTACCCCCTTCCTGAAGGCCCTGCTGAATACCGCCGAGCCGCCGCAGCATACGACCGGCCCCCGCACCATCCAGACGCCGAATGGTCTGGCCAGCGAGGCGCTGGACGACTGGAACCTCCACCCGACAAAGCCCGACTGGTCCACCGGCTTCGACTGGACGCCGGGCGAAGCCGGGGCGTCCGAGGCCCTGTCGCGCTTCATCGCCGACGGGCTGAAGGCCTACAGCCGGGATCGCGACTTCCCCGCCGCGACGGGCTGCAGCCGCCTGTCCCCCCACCTGCATTTTGGCGAAATCCATCCTTGGCGCGCCATCGAACGGGTCCGCGCCGTGGCGGACGCAGGCAAGGTCCCGCAGGCCGAGGCAGAGAAATTCGTCGCCGAACTGGGCTGGCGCGACTTCTCGGCCCACCTGCTGCACCACTTCCCGCAGATCACCGACACCGCCTTCCGGCCCGAGTACGACCAGATGCCCTGGCGCGATGACGAGGCGGGGCTTCAGGCCTGGCAGCGAGGCCTGACCGGCTACCCCATCGTCGACGCCGGAATGCGCCAGCTGTGGACGACCGGCTGGATGCACAATCGCGTCCGCATGATCGTCGCCTCCTTCCTCGTGAAGGACCTGCTGATCGACTGGCGGCGGGGCGAGGCGTGGTTCCGCGACACCCTCGTCGACGCCGATCTGGCCAGCAATGTGCAGAATTGGCAGTGGGTCGCGGGATCCGGAGCCGATGCTTCACCGTATTTCAGGGTGTTCAATCCGGTCACCCAAGGGACGAAGTTCGATGCCAAGGGACAATACGTCCGCCGCTGGGTCCCCGAGATCGCGGCCCTGCCCGACAAATGGCTCCATGCCCCGTGGACCGCACCGCCGGAAATCCTGCGCGGTGTCGGCCTGCGCCTCGGCCACGACTATCCGCGTCCCATCGTCGATCATTCGCAGGCGCGCGACCGCGCTCTCGAGGCCCTGAGCAACGTCACTGCATCCCGCTACGACGACAAAGAGCCCTGACCCTCGGGACAGACACTACAATGGACCCAAGCCTCTGATCCGGGACAGCTTCCAGCGCGTAAAAGCCCCATACACAGGGGACCTCATGACCGAAAACGCCGCGCCTTCGTATCGTCCAGCCATTGACGCCCGTGAGCCCCATCCCCACCCTCAGGACATGACGTCGGTGACTACCGAGCGACAGGCGGACCAAGCCCGCACCCCACGCGGCGCGGCCCTCCTGCTTCACCTGCTTGCTGACCAATGGACCTACGGCCGTCTGTCGCTGCGACTGCCCGGCGGCGCGGTCCACGTGCTGGAAGGGACCGAGCCCGGCCCCTCCGCCATCCTCGATATCCGCGACTACGGCTTCGCCCGCCGGGTGCTGGCCAACGGCGATATCGGCTTCGCCGAGGGCTATATGGCCGGAGAGTGGGAGACGCCGCATCTGGCGCCCCTGCTGGAGGTTCTGGCCCAGAACTACGACCACATCCGGCGCCTGTTCGACGGCAATCCCCTGATGACCGCCGTCAACTGGGTCTCGCACCGCCTGAACCGCAACAGCCGCTCGGGATCGAAGAAGAACATCCACGCCCACTACGATCTGGGCAACGCCTTCTACGGCCAGTGGCTGGATCCCTCGATGACCTATTCGTCGGCGCGCTTCGCCACGCCCGACACCCCGCTGGAGGCCGCCCAGCGCGAAAAATACGCCTCGCTGGCCCGGATCATGGACCTCAAGCCCGGCCACAGCGTGCTGGAGATCGGCTGCGGCTGGGGCGGCTTCGCCGAGTTCGCGGCGACGGAGGTCGGGGCCAGGGTCACCGGCATCACCATCTCGCAGCAGCAGTACGACTTCGCCAGGCAGCGCCTGTTCAACGCCGGCCTGTCCGAGCGGGCCGACATCCAGTTGATCGACTATCGCGATGTGCGCGGCCAGTTCGACCGCGTCGCCTCCATCGAAATGTTCGAGGCCGTCGGCCAGGAATACTGGCCCGCCTATTTCGGCAAGATCCACGAGGTCCTCGCCCCCGGCGGCATGGCCGGGCTGCAGATCATCACCATCGAGGACGCCCTGTTCGCCGAGTACAACCGGCGCACCGACTTCATCCAGAAATACGTCTTCCCCGGCGGCATGCTGCCGTCCGAAGCGCGCCTGAAGCCGGTCATCGACCGGGCCGGGCTGGGCTGGCGGGCCATCGAGCGCTTCGGCCTGGACTACGCCGACACCCTCAAGCTCTGGGACGAACGCTTCCAGTCCGCTTGGCCCGAAATCAGCCGCATGGCCGGCTTCGACGAGCGGTTCCGCCGCCTGTGGCGCTTCTACCTCGCCTATTGCGAGGCCGGGTTCCGGTCGCGGCGCACCGACGTTGTGCAACTTGCGCTGGCGAAGCCCTGAGCCCGCAGGCATCCTGACCCCATGCCGTTCTCCAGCAAGCCCGTCTCGCCGCTGATCTCCGCCGCCGACCTGGCCGCCCGGCTGGGCAAGCCGGGACTGCGCATCCTCGACGCCAGCTGGCATCTGGACGGTCGCGACGCTCGCGCGGACTTCGCGGCGGGCCATATCCCGGGGGCGGTCTTCGCCGATTTGGAGGCGGTGTCGGATCAGGACAGCCCCCTGCCTCACATGCTGCCGACGCCCGCCGCCTTCGCCGCCTCGGCGGGCCTGCTCGGCCTGTCGCAGGGCGATCCCATCGTCGTCTACGACACCGCCGGCCTGTTCTCGGCGGCGCGGGTCTGGTGGATGCTGCGGGTCATGGGCGCGACCGACGTGCGCGTGCTGGACGGCGGCCTGCCGGCCTGGAAGGCCCGGGGCCTGCCGCTGGAAAGCGGCCTTCCCGCCGCCCCCGCCTTCGCCGTCTTCAATCCGCGTCCGGCGGGCGCCGCCGCCGTCGCCGCCCAGGCCGATGTGCAGGCCGCCCTGACCGGCGGCGCCGCCCAGGTCGTGGACGCCCGCGGCCCCGCCCGCTTCAAGGGCGACGCCCCCGAGCCGCGTCAGGGCCTGCGCGCGGGCCATATGCCGGGCGCGATCAACCTGCCCTACGGCGCCATGCTCAATCCCGACGGCACCATGAAGCGCGGCGCGGCCCTGCAGGCGGCCTTCACCGAGGCCGGGGTGAAGATCGACCGCCCGGTGATCACCAGCTGCGGCTCGGGCGTCACCGCCGCCATCCTGACCCTGGCCCTCGCCGAGCTCGGCCGCCCCTCGCGCCTCTATGACGGCAGCTGGGCGGAATGGGGCTCGGCCAAGGGCGGTGAAGTCGTGGCGGGAGCTTAAGCCCCCAGCGTCGAGGGCTCGCGCGCGTCGTCCGGGACGGCGTCGTCGCTCTCGCCGCGCGAGACCACGGTGGCCAGCACCAGGTCGCCGGTGACGTTCAGCGTGGTCCGGCACATGTCCAGGAAGCGGTCGACGCCCAGGATCAGGCCGATGCCCTCGACCGGCACATTGACCATGGCCAGGATCATCGCGACCACCGGCAGCGAGCCGGCGGGCACGCCCGCGGTGCCGACGCCGCCCAGGATACAAACCAGCATGACCACGATCTGCTGGGTCAGCGACAGCTCCACGCCGAAGAACTGGGCCAGGAACAGCACGGTCACGCCCTCGAACAGGGCGGTGCCGTTCTGGTTGGCGGTGGCGCCGACGGTCAGCACGAACCGGGCGATCTTGCGCGGCAGGCCCAGTTCCTCGTCGGCGGCGCGCAGGGCGACCGGCAGCGAGGCGTTGGACGAGGCGGTCGAGAAGGCCATCACCATCGGCTCCCGCACGCCGCGGAAGAAGGTGATCGGGTTGATGCCGCCGCCGATCCACACGACGAGCGGATAGACCACGAACATATGCACGGCCATGGCGCCCACGGCCACGCCGACGAAGGCGGCCAGACGCACCAGCAGGTCCCAGCCGAACACGGCGGCCAGCTTGAACATCAGGCAGGCGATGGCCAGCGGGGCCAGTTTGATGAAGAGGTTGATCAGCTTCATCGTGACTTCCAGCAGCCCCTCGATGGTGCGCTGCAGGCCGTCGGTCTGGGGCGACTTGGCCATGACCAGCCCGATCCCGAAGAACAGGGCGAAGATCATCACCGGCAGGATCTGGTTCTCCGCCGCCGCGGTCACGACGTTGGACGGGATCAGGTCCAGGAAGAAGTCATCGAAGCGAACGCCGCCCTGGGCCTTCTCGACGATCTCGGTCGCGCCCTGGGCGCCCTGCGCCAGCAGCGACTGCGCCACCTCGGTCGGCACGCCGTCGCCGGGGCGGAAGAAGTTCACCATGCCCAGGCCGATGACCACGGCGATGCCCGACACGATGATCGTCAGCGCCAGCGTCTTCAGGCCTGCCCGGCCCAGCGAGTTCAGGTCGCCCATCTCGGCCACCCCGACCACAAGGGCCGAGAACAGCAGGGGGATGACCATCATGAAGAGCAGCTTCAGGAAGATCTGGCCGATCGTTCCGGCGATCACGATGGGGAACCAGTCCGCCGACGGCTGGAGGGTGAAGTTCACCCACAGACCGGCGCCCAGGCCGATGGCGAAGCCGAGAAGCATCAGCCAATGCAGGGCGATCCCGCCCTTTTTGGTCTTTTCCATTATTGGTCCCCCGGCTTTCCAGCCGCGTCGTTATCGGATCGGCAGGCCGTAGATCAAGCCGGCGGGCCGTTGGTCCCATTGTGCGTTAAGCCCGCGGGCCAGGTCGAGCGGAGAATCCGAACCGACGTTACGGGCGAAGATTTCCCCATAATTCCCCTCGGCTTCCAGCGCGTCCTTCATCCAGGTCTTGGACAGGCCGAGCATCTGCCCAAACTCGCCCTCGGCGCCCAGCAGGCGGCGAACGCGCGGATCGGTCGAGTCGTCGGCCATGGCCTTCACATTCTGGCGGGTGACGCCCAGCTCCTCGGCCAGGATCAGGCCGTTCAGGGTCCAGCGCACCACCGAGGTCCAGGCCTCGTCGCCCCGCTTCACCGCCGGCCCCAGCGGCTCCTTGGAGATCACGTCGGGCAGGATGGCGTGCTGCTCGGGGTTCGTCAGCAGGGTGCGGGCGGCGGCCAGGGCCGAGATGTCAGCGCTGAAGGCGTCGCAGTCCTCGCGCGCATAGGCCTCGCGCGCCTGCTCCTCATTGGCCGTCACCACCGGGGTGTAGGCGATGCCTCGCGCCCGGAACCAGTCGGCCACGTTCAGCTCGCTGGTCGAGGCCCGCTGCACGCAGATCCGCGCGCCGGTCAGCTCGGCCGCGCTGGCCAGGTTCAGCGCCCGGCGCACCAGGAAGCCCTGCCCGTCGTAATAGTTGATGCCGGCGAACCGCACGCCTTCCTGCGCCTCGCGCGACAGGGTCCAGGACGTCGTGCGCCACAGCACGTCAACCCGCCCGCTGCGCAGGGCGTCGAACCGCTGGCTGGTGGTCAGGGGCACGAAGCGCACCGCATTGGCGTCGCCCAGCGTCGCCGCCGCCAGCGCGCGGCAGAAGTCGGCGTCAAAGCCCCGCCACTGGCCCCGGTTGTCCGTATAGGCGAAGCCGACCAGCCCCTCGTGCACGCCGCAGTTCAGGCGGCCGCGCCGCTTGATCGCCTGCAGGGTCGGGCTGTTGAAGTCAGGGGCCGCGGTCGGCGCGTGGTCGGCGGCGTCCTCGGTCGCCGTCTCTTCCTGCCCCCGGGGACCGCAGGCGGCCACGGCCAGCGTCATCACCGCCGCCAGAGTCGCGGCCAACGCCGCACCCAGAACCCTCACCCTGCCTGTCCGCATTCCGCGCCTCGTCAGTGTTTCCGCCAGACTTGCGCCCCGGCCCTTTTAGAGGCCTTTGAGCCCTGAACCGCAACCCCGCGAGCCGCCGATGACCGACCGTTCCGACCGTACGCGCCTGATCGCGGGGGCCACGCGCCGCACTCCGGTCCCCGGTTCCGGACGTCGCCCCGTCTCCCCGCCGGTCGAGCGGGCCTCGACCCTGCTCAACGATTCGCCCGCCGCCATGCGCGACGGCTCCACCGGTCCGACCTACGGCATCGAGGACCTGTCGGCGGGCCGCGCCCTGCGCGAGGCGCTGGCCGAGCTGGAAGGCGCGTCGGATGTCTGGCTGGTCCCGTCCGGCCTCGCCGCCGTCACCGTCCCCCTGACCGCCCTGCTCCAGCCCGGCGATCAGGTCGTGACCACCGACGCCCTCTACGGCCCCACCCGCCGCTTCCTGCATCGCCATCTGAAGCCGCGCGGCGTCGCTGCCGCCTTCCATCCCGCCGACGCCGAGACGGACGCCATCCTCGCGACCCTCACCGACCGCACCAAGGTCCTGCTGATCGAGTCGCCCGGCTCCCTGACCTTCGAGATGCAGGACGTCCCCGCCCTCGCCGCCGCCTGTCGCGAACGCGGCGTCCTGACGATCATGGACAACACCTGGGGCGCGGGCCTCGCCTTCAAGCCCTTGGCCCATGGCGTCGACGTCAGCGTTCAGGCCCTGACTAAATACGCCGGCGGCCATTCCGACCTGCTGATGGGCTCCATCGCCGTCGCGGACGACCGGGTCGGCAAGCCGATCTTCGAGACGATCGAGGACTACGGCTGGCGCGTCACCTCCGACGATGCCTGGCTGGCCCTGCGCGGCCTTCGCACCCTGCCCCTGCGCTATGCCGAACAGGCCCGCTCGGCCCGCCGCGTCGCCGACTGGCTCCTGTCCCGACCCGAGGTCGCCGATGTGATCTGGCCCGCCCTGCCCGGCTCACGCGCCCACGCCCTGTGGAGCCGCGACTACACCGGCGCCGCCTCCCTGTTCGGGCTGGTGATGAAGGGCGGCGACACCGCCCGCGCCCACGCCCTGATGTCGGCCCTCAGCCTGTTCGGCCTCGGCTACTCCTGGGGCGGCTTCGAAAGCCTGATCACCCACGAGACCGCGCAACTGGCCCTGCGCGGCAGCCCGCCCAAACTCGCCGGCGAACTCCTGCGCCTGCACATCGGCCTGGAAGACCCCATCGACCTGATTGCCGATCTGCAGGTCGGGCTGGCGGCATGGGGCGCGGCGGCCTAGACCTTCGCTCGCGCCGCCTTCAGCTTCGCCTTCACCGCCTCCCGCGCCGTGGCCTGACGCTTCACCAGCGCCTCCGCCTCGGCCTCCAGCGCCGCCCGCTTCGCCTCGAGCGCCGCCGTCTCCCCGGCCTGCGTCGTGTCCAGCGCGGCCAGTTCGGCCTCCAGCGCCTCCACCCGCGCCTTCGCCCTCCGACTGGCGGCCGTTTCCTTCGGCGCCGAGGTCCGGGCGACCTTGCCGACATCCACCGACAGGCCGCGTTCGATCAGTTCGCCGGGCGCCTTCAGGGCCGCGGCGCGGTCGGGCCCCTCGTCGATCTCCTTGGCCGACCCGTCCTTGAACAGGTCCCGCTTCAGCCCGAACGCCGCCAGCGCCTTCGTTCGCGACGAGGCCGCGACCGTCCAGACATGGAAGCCGTCGGAATAGCAGAAGGTCTTGAGCGCCCGGGCCATCCGCCGCTCAACGGCGACGCGACGTCCGGGTTGCGCGTGAACCCTTCGCCGCCGTCGTCGTTCTCAACCGGACGGATGACACCGGGAGCATGCCCGGAAGGAGACTTCATGCCGCGCCCCGCACCGTCCGAACGCCGCAACTGGATCATGACCGGCTGGTCCAGCCTCTGGGCTGTCATGATCACGGGCCTGCTGTTCCTCAGCATCTACGAAACCCGCACCGCCACCGACCGCCTCGACGCCCCGCCCTATGCGGTCGAGTCGACGGGGGAGCGGCTGCTGTACTGAAAAATCAAAAGCCCCCGCCGCGATGCGACGGGGGCCAATGACGGCGCCCGGGGGAAGATCAGGCCGCCAGCATCCAGTCGGGATCCGTGGGAGCCAGCAGGCTGCTGACATCCACCGTCTCTCCGTTCAGCAGCAGGGTGTCGTTCGCCCCCGTCGTCGCCCAGTCGATGACCCGGACGCCGTAGTCCGACTCCGTCGAGCGGATGAACAGATCGCCGTCCACCACCTCGAACGCGAACGAGCCGTTCAGCACGAAGGTATCGGCCCCATCGGTATTGGCGATGGTGTCGAAGCCGCTGTTGCCGCTGTCGATCATGTAGGTGTCGTCGCCCTCTCCGCCGATGAACAGGTTGTCGCCGCCACCGCCCATGAAGGTCGATCCGGCGTCGCCGCCCACGAATGTGTCGTCGCCCAGACCGCCGAGGAAAGTCGTCGCGACATCCCCGTGGACCGTGATCCGACCACCTTCCTGGGCCGCGCCGACCACCAGCAGGTCGGTGTTTGCGTCGAGGTCTTCGACGTCCAGCACCACATCGCCGGCGCCGTTGGAGACCGTCACCAGCTCCAGCCCCTCGGCGAGGACATGGCTGCTGACATTGACCTCGATCATGCGGGCCTGATCCGAGGCTCCGCTCGAGGCGAAGGCCACATCGGCCGCGTCGCGCACCGTGCCGTCGGCCATCACCACCGTGGTGGTGTTGGCGATGAAGTTGCCGGCGTTGGTCGAGGCGGCGCCGTTCAGGGCCAGGTTGATCGAGATCACCCCCAGTTCGGCCAGCGTCATGGCCTCGCCGTCCTGGCAAAGGCCGTCGCCATTCAGGTCGCGCCAGATCAGGAAGGACGCGAACAGCTCGTCCTGGGCGTCCAGCACGCCGTCGCCGTTGCTGTCGAAGACCGCCAGCGCTTCCAGGTCGCTGCCCGCCGTCGGGCTGAAGTTGGTCAGGCCGAACTCGGCGTAACCGTCCACCGTCCCGTTGCCGTTCGCGTCGAAGGCCAGCAGGCCGTCGTCCGCGCCCACCCAGCCGGTGTAGCGCAGATCCCCGAAACCGGCGTCGATCTGCAGATCGCTGTGTGCGACCGACAGCAGTTCGACGCCGTCGCCGTCCAGATCGATGACCACGGGGAACAGGGCCTTGAACGCGTTTTCAAGGGCGTTGCCCAGCGCGCTGAAGGCGTTCGAAATGCCCGAGACGATGCTGTTCAGCGCGCCCGAGAAATTCCCGCTCATCATATTGCTGATGGCGCCCGAGAAGCCGCCGAACAGGCTCGATCCCGCCGAAGCCAGACCGCCGCCCACCGCGCCGATCGCTCCGCCGATCCCCACCGCCGTGTGATAGACGCTGGCGATCGCCCCGATGAAGGGCACCGAGGCCAGCGCGTACAGGTTTCCGGTCAGCAGCGTCTGCACCAGATTGCCTACGGCGTAGGTGATGTTGCCGATGATGTGGGTCACCGCGCCGCCGAACGAGCTCAGGTCGTGGTTGAAGCCGTTCCAGTCCGTCTGATCGACCGGCTTCAGTCCATAGGGGTCATCGTTCGGATGCTGGCGGATGTACTCCGCCATCGCCGCGCGGATGTAGGCGGCGTCTTCCGGTCCGCGGACCAGGGTCCGGCCATCCCCGTTGACGTAATTCCACGCCTGCCAGCGGATCCAGGCGTCATTCGCCCCATTGCCGTTGTAGCGGCCGTAGGTCGGGATCCAGTCCAGATTGAAGAAGGAATCCTGCCCCGTCAGATTGGCCAGCGTGGCGTAATAGAGGTTCTGCTGAACGCTGTTGACCTGACTGGCGCTGTTGACCTGCGTGTAGTTGATCGCCTCCCCGATCGTATACCCGCCGCCGTAATAGTCCCACGTGCCCGGCGGCGGATTACCGTCGTCGACAAGCTCGATTTGAGTCGGCATCTGTTCCCCCTTGATCGATAGCCGTTACCTGACAGCGGACGCCCGCTGTCGCTCCTCCCGGGTGACGAAGCCGTCCCGGTCGAGGTCATTGCGCCGGAAGTCCCTGTCGGCCCCCGGCCAGATCGCTTGCGGACGGATCACGCCCGAGCGCGCCAGTCGGCGGAACTCGCCGCGCGCGCTGTTCTCGCACCACCCCCGATGCGGGCTGGACGCGTCGATGCCGCCGCACATCATGTCGGCGAACTCGGCCCAGCTGATCTGAACATTCTGGTCGGCGTCGAAGGGGGCGTAGGTCGCCCAGGCCTTGGCGCGCCACTCGTCGCGGTTCAGGCGACCGTCCCGATCCGCATCCGCCTCGTCGAAAGCCCGGATCGACCGTTCCCGCGCGGCCTCAAGCCGATCCTGCGGGCTGACAGTGGTCTGCGAGACCCCCACGGCCGGCCAGAGCGCCAGCCCCATCGCGCCACAAAGGGCGACCACGCGTACAGAACCACCGACTGACAAAACACGCCCCACGCGAACTTCTCGCGCTACGAGAGCATCCCCTCAAAGTGGCGTCAACCGATCAATTCCACTCGTGGACGTCCGCCGGGCGCCCCAAAGCCGTGGCATTACCGAAGCTTCACTGGCTGGCCGGAATGCGATGTGATCCGGTGCCGGGCCTTTTAAAAAGGAGCCGGCATGCAGCTTCGCCCCCTTCTCGTCGCGGCGACGGCGGCGTGTTCCTCGTCACGCCCAATCGGCGAGGGCGTCCAGGGCGTGCTCAACGAACGGACCAACGCCATCGCGGAGCGCGCGTCCGCCGCGAGGCGGCGCTAGCTGTGGACCGCCGTACGGGCCGCTCCCGCCGCGCCTTTGGCGCGCCCTGCAGGATTCGAACCTGCGACCGTCCGCTTAGAAGATGGGGTGATAGTCAGGGCTTTCAGAGACTTGGCTGTAAAATCGCCCGTTATCGGACCCGGTGAACGCTAAACGGCTGGAGCAGGTGTAAAATTTTCAGCGGAGCCAATGCTTTCGACCCAACGCGGACATTCAGCGGAGCGCAGGCACGACTACAAACTCAGGCTCACCGGTGGTAAGCACATCCACGCAGCCCCAACCCGTCACAAACTGGTAGTGCTGCAATCTGCCGAGAGCCGCCCACGCCTCAGGCTGGTTTTCGCCAAAAGGTGCACCTTCTACGCGGTAGGCGAAATGGTGGGGCACAAGCCCTCGTGACGCAGACGGATCGGTCTCGATGCTCAAGGGCATCTCGTCCAACATCCTGACAATCACATCATTAGCGAACCTGACGCGCAGAACGTGCTCCTCGTCATCCGGAATAGAAAAATCAGCGGATTTGTTCTGCCAATCGAAATGCAGCAAGTCGCTGCTCACGCAGTCGAATTTCACCGGCGCTTCGAGCGGGAAATAGAGTGGCATCAGACGATCTTAAGGAGGCTGCGATGCACGCGCCAGGGGGTGTCAATAAGGGCCGCTTTCCACCCTTAGCGGCGGTCCTGAAGATCTGTCTCCGGCATGAAAATCCACCCGGCTGTGTAAAACTTTCCAAGCCGATCCCGCTGAAACCCTGGCGCGCCCTGCAGGATTCGAACCTGCGACCGTCCGCTTAGAAGGCGGGTGCTCTATCCAGCTGAGCTAAGGGCGCCCGAGGGGCAGAGGCGCGGGTCGCGCCCCAGATCGCACCATGCCGACAGAAGCCGCGGGCACGAAACACTAAACCGGCCTCAGGTAGCGCGAAGCGCGGTAGGCCAACAAGAATGGCCTCAAGTAGCCGACAGGCGGTAGGCCACTCAAAGAAGCACTGACTGCTGCGCAGTCAGTGCGTCCACGACTGCTTGCGGTAGGTGGCGAAATTGTCGGCGTAGGCCTTGATGATCACCGGCGGCTCCTGCGGCTCGTGCAGGCGGAAGGCGATGCCGTGGCGTTCGGCGTAGGCGACGGCCTCTTCCTTCGAATCGAAGGACAGGCGGACCTGGCCGTTCATGTCCGACGAGGAGGTCCAGCCCATCAGCGGGTCGATGGTGCGGGCCGAGGCCGGCTCGAACTCAAGCCGCCAGTCTCTCGACTTGGCCTTGCCGGACTGCATGGCGGTCTTGGCGGGGCGGTAGATGCGGGCGATGGCCATCGAAATCCTCATTCGTCCGGTCGAAACCGGCTCCCCGGCTCTAGAAGTCTTCGGCATCAGGATCAAGGTTGGCGGGCCTCCCGACGCCGCCTGCGCGGAAAATCCTTCGATTCTCCACATGCCTCGCGGCGCGGCCCAGGGCATGAGAAGATCTCACTCTGAAGGACGAGGCCGGGATGACGGGCATGACGAAGACGGAAGACGGACCCAAGGTCCCGCTGTGGCGGGTGGTCCTGTGGGGCGCCATCGCGGCGCTGCTGGTGCTGCCGCTCGTGGCGATGCAGTTCACGACCGAGGTCGACTGGGGGCCGGAGGACTTCGCCTTCGCCGCCCTGCTGCTGGTCGGCGCGGGCGCGGCTTTCGAGCTGGCGGCTTGGAAGGTGCGCGACCTGACCGGCCGGATGGTGCTCGGCGCCGTGCTGCTGGGGGCGGTGGCCCTGATCTGGGCCGACGCCGCGGTGGGCGTCTTCTAGGCCCAAGGCCGATGGTCGGAGTGAGAGGATTCGAACCTCCGACCCTCTGGTCCCAAACCAGATGCGCTACCAGGCTGCGCTACACTCCGGCGGCGGGATTTGACACACTCGTCGTCCCGCCGCAACGCGCCTGAGGTCTTTTATTCCGCCTATTCGGCGAAGAACGGATGGCTGACCTTGTCGCCCGGCCTGGCGCCGATCTCGTCCGACCGGCCCGCGCGCAGTTCCAGCACGCCCATGGCCGGGCCGTTGGACGGCAGGACCGTGTCATTGTTCGGGGCCGCGTTCTTGACGATCGAGACGATGCGCCCGCGCGGGTCGATGTAGATGATGTCCAGCGGGCTGGGCGTGTTGTGCATCCAGAAGCCGCGCTCGGCCACGTCCGGGAACTGGAACAGCATGCCGCGGTCGTCGGCCAGCGGCGGGCGCTCCATCAGGCCGCGCTGGCGCTCGGCGTCGTCGTCGGCGATCTCGACCATGAATTTGTGGTCGCCGGACGCGGTGGTGATGGTCAGCGGCTCCAGCGCCTCGCCGTTCGGCCCCTTGGGCGTCGCCAGGGCGCAGCCGGACAGCAACAGGGCGCCCGCGACGGCCGCAAAAATCCCGTGACCCAGTATTCCACGACGATGAATCATACGCATTCGCCCTTCCACGCGGGCGGATGCCTTATCCGCCCATCCTGATTTCAGCGACCACCAGCCCCTTGGGGCCATCGGCGAACCGCACCGAAACCGGCTCTCCGGGCAGGAGATCGTCCAGCCCGCAGCGCCGAAGCGTTTCGACATGCACGAAGATATCGCCTGCCTGCCCGTCGCGCACCACGAATCCGTAGCCCTTGGTGCGGTTGAACCATTTGACCACCGCCGGCTCCAGCGGACCGCCGGACACGGGCGCCAGATTCGCCGCCGCGGCGCGCAGGCCGTCCGGCGCCGGGCGGCGCGGCGTCTGGGCCGCCAGGGCCGGGTCGCCCTCGCCCAGATCGACAATCTCGATCACCTGCCAGCCCTTGGGGCGACGTACGCAGTCACACGAGATCGGCGCGCCTTCCGCCGCCGTCTCATGCCCGCTGTCTCGCAAGCTGGAGATGTGCAGAAGCACGTCCTTGAGGTCCGTCATGCCGGGATCGTCGGGTACGATGAAGCCGTATCCCTTGCCCGGATCGAACCATTTGACCCGACCAGCGATCCGCACAGCGGTCGCGGTTTCCCCACCCTCGTAGTCAGACACAACTTTCCCCCTGCCCGGGATCAGTACGGGCACGGCTTATTTAACACGGTTCTTCGAACACCTGAAAAGCGAAAAACACCCATTTTTCGTGGTTGTACAACGACCCGCGTTCAACCGCCTCCCCGGCGTACGGTCGCGTACGGCAAGGAACAGCCCCGCTCGGGCCGGTCATCTCAGCGATGTGTGGGAAGCCCCGCGTGGCAGTCCCTAGGGGAATCGAACCCCTCTTTTCAGGTTGAAAACCTGACGTCCTAACCGATAGACGAAGGGACCGCAGCGCGGGGAAGCGGCGATATAGCCGAGCCGATCCCGCAGGCCAATCCCCAATCTCACGCCCGACGAAGATGACCTCCACGCGAACGCGGAACGCCGCGAAGCGCGGGTGCGGGGTTCGAAATGTCAGGGAGGGAATGATCCGGAGACGGATCAGGCCTTCAAGGAAGGCTAACCCCGCGTGGCAGTCCCTAGGGGAATCGAACCCCTCTTTTCAGGTTGAAAACCTGACGTCCTAACCGATAGACGAAGGGACCGCGGCGCGGGGAAGCGGCGATATAGCCAACGCCTCCGCAGGCTGCAACGCCTTTTTCGACAAAAGTTCAGATCGCCGTTACGGCCCCGCTTTCGTCAGGCCCCGCTTGATCAGGCCATGCGCGGATCGGCGACGTCCTCGATCTCGAATTGCACGCCGCGACGGCCGTTCCAGTCGTCCGCCTTCAGACGGCCCGCCACGCTCAGCCCGCCGCTGCCCGACAGCAGGGCCTGACCGGTCGGCAGGTCGGCGCAGCGCCAGGCGATGGCCTTCACCGCGGCGCCGTCCGGCCCCACGAGGCGACAGCGCACATGGCCGCCGTTCATGGCCACCGGCTCGCGCACCTGCACATGCTCCATGGCGAACAGGGGCTCGGGATTCGCCGGGCCGAAGGGCGCCAGGGCGTCGAACTGTTCGAACAGGGCCCGGGTGGCCGCGCGCGGCTCGATCAGGGCGTCGATCTCGACCGCATCCAGCGCCTCCGCCGCCGCCTGCTCGCCCGACAGCCGGTCGTTCAGGAAGTCGCGCAACTCGCCGATCCGGTCGGCCTTGACCGTCAGGCCCGCGGCCATGGCGTGGCCGCCCCCGGCGATCAGCACGCCCTGCTCCCACGCCGCCTGCACCGCCTTGCCCAGGTTCATGCCCGGCTGCGACCGGCCCGAGCCCTTGCCCATGCCGTTCACCGCATCCACGCCGATCACGATCACCGGCTTGCGCCAGCGTTCGCGCAGGCGTCCGGCCACGATGCCGACCACGCCGGGGTGCCAGTCCTCGCCCTCGACCACCACCACGGCCGAGCCGTCGTCATGGGCGCCGGTGGATTCGACACGGCGGATGGCCTGATCGGTGACCTGCTTCTCCACCTCGCGGCGCGCGACGTTCAGGGCGTCCAGCTCCTGCGCGATCGACCGGGCCTCGGCCGGATCGTCGGTGGACAGCAGGCGCGCGCCCAGGTCGGACTTGCCGATCCGCCCGCCCGCATTGATGCGCGGCCCCAGGATGAAGCCCGCGTGATTGACCTTGGCCGGGCCTTCCTCGGCCCCGGCGGCGGCCAGCAGGGCCTTCAGCCCCGGATTGCTCCAGCTCGACATCACCCCCAGCCCGAGGCTGGTCAGGGCGCGGTTGAAGCCGGTCAGGCCGGTCACGTCGCAGATGGCGCCCATGGCGGCCAGATCCAACCACTGGCGGATGTCCGGCTGCTCCCGCCCTTCAAACAGCCCCCTGCCCCGCGCCTCGCGGTTCAGGGCGGCCAGCAGCACGAACACCACCCCCGCGGCGGCCAGATTGCCCTGCCCCGAGTTGCAGCCCGGCCGGTTCGGATTGACCACCGCCAGACACCGGGGCGGCTCCTCGCGCATCATGTGGTGGTCGATGACCACGACCTTCAGCCCGATGGCGGCGGCGTGGGCCACGGCCTCATTGGCCGCCGCGCCGCAGTCCACGGTGACGACCAGATCGGCGCCCGAGGCCTTCAGGGTGTCGAAGGCTTTCGCGCTGGGGCCATAGCCTTCGGTGATCCGGTCGGGGACATAGATGGGCAGCTCCGCCCCCATGGCCCGGAACCAGCGCACCAGCAGGGCCGCGCTCGAGGCGCCGTCCACGTCGTAGTCGGCGAACACATGGACTGAGGATCCGGCCTGCAGGGCGTCGATGATCGCCGTCGCCGCCGCGTCCATGTCGGTGAAGCTGGACGGATCGGGGAACAGGGCCTTCAGCGTCGGGGCCAGGAAGTCCTGCCCCTGATCGGCGCGCACGCCACGGGCCGCCAGCGCGCGCGCCAGCGGCTCGTCCAGACCCAGGGTCTGCATATGGGCGCGGGTGACGCCGGCCTCGGCGGGCCTCTGCCGCCAGACCCGGCCCGACAGCGAGCGGGAGACGCCCAGAAAGGCAGATGCGCTCCCGCCGTCCGCCATCAGGCGACCGGGCGCGTCGTGCGGATGCGCTGCACGGTGCGGGTCGAGGAATCCATCACCAGCGTATGGGTGGTGACAAAGCCGTCGCGGAACGACACGCCGTCCAGCATGGCGCCCTTGGTCACGCCGGTGGCGGCGAAGATGGCGTCCTTCGAGACCAGTTCGTGCAGGTCGTATTTGCGGTCGAAGTCGGTCACGCCGGTGCGGCGGGCGCGCTCGCGCTCGTCGTCATTGCGGAAGATCAGACGGCCCTGGAAGAAGCCGCCGACGCACTTCAGCGCCGAGGCCGCCAGCACGCCTTCCGGCGCGCCGCCCGAGCCCAGATACATGTCGATGCCGGTTTCCGGCTCGGCGGTGTGGATCACGCCCGCCACGTCGCCGTCGGTGATCAGCACCACCTTGGCGCCGACCTCGCGAAGGGCCGCGATCAGCTCGGCGTGGCGCGGACGGTCCATGACGCAGACGGTGATCTCGCTGGTCGGGACGCCCTTGGCTTTCGCGAGGTTGCGGACGTTGTCCTGCGGGCTGTTGTCCAGGTCGACGGTGCCGACGGGATAGCCCGGGCCGACCGCGATCTTGTCCATATAGGTGTCCGGCGCGTGCAGCATGCCGCCGCCCGGCGACATCGACAGCACGCACAGGGCGTTGGCCATGGCCTTGGCCGTCAGGGTGGTCCCTTCCAGCGGGTCCAGGGCGATATCGATGGCCGGGCCTTTGCCGGTGCCGACCTTCTCGCCGATGTACAGCATCGGGGCCTCGTCGCGCTCGCCCTCGCCGATGACGATCTTGCCGTCGATGTCGAGGCTGTTCAGCGCGGTGCGCATGGCGTCGACGGCCAGCTGGTCGGCCTTCTTCTCATCGCCGCGGCCGATCTGGGCGTAGCTGGCGATGGCGGCCAGCTCGGTGACGCGCGCGGCGTCGGCGGCGAGGGTTGAGGCGTAGGGGGCCGATCCGGCCATGGGCGTTCTCCGTCAGCGATCATCCCCGGTTTCTGTCGCCCGGGCGATTGTGAAAGGGGTTAGCGGCGGTCGACCGGCGGCGGGGCGCGGCCCCGTTCGCGCGCGGCCCGCAGGCGGGCCTCGATCTCGGCCTGGGTCTCGGCGGACGCCGGGTCCACGGGGGTGGCGGCGATTCGGGCGCGCACGGCGGCGGCGAAGGCCTCGGCGTCTTCGGTCGTCTGCCAGTCGATCCGCGACGCCTCGCCTTCCAGCGCGCCCGCGCGGACCTTCAGCGTGTTCACCTGGAGGGCCACCTGGGCGGGCTCGGGGGCCGGCGTGGCGCGCGGAAACTCCTCCCAGCGGGGGTATTCGCGATTCGCGTCGACCAGGGCCTGCACCTGCGGCGCGACCGGCGAGGCGACGTCCGTGCGCGAGCTGAACGCCCCGCCACAGGCCGAAAGCAGGCCCGCCCCCGCCAGGACGACGCACAGCGCAGCATTTTTCCGGTTCAGCGCGTTCATTTCAGAGGCGGTCTACGCCATGATCGTGACAGGCGGAAGGGCGGCGCGAGTCCTTGCGTCCAATAATGACGCGCAGCAGGACCCCCAGCATGGCCCGACGTCCCACCGTCCCGCCGACCGAGGCTCCCGTCCCGGAGCCGGCCAAGGCCCCGCGCCGCGCGGGTCGTCCCACCTCCGCCAAGCCCCCGCGCCCCCGCGCGAAGAAGGCGAAAGCCGCCGAACCGGCTCCCGAAGCCGCGCCCGCGCCCGAACCGGCCCCGCAGCCGGAGCCCGAGCCCGAGCCCCAGGCCGAAGCCGCCGCCTCCGCCTTCGGCGCCGGGCAGCGCGAGATGCTCGAGACCCTGTCGCTGAACCTGGCCAAGGCCGCCATGACCGCCCAGACGGCCATCGCCGAGGCCGCGCTCAGCCAGGCGGACCGCCCCGCCGCCCTGTCGCCGGATCCCTTCAACGTGGGTCCGGCCATGACCTCGGTCATGTCCAGTCTGGCCTCGCGCCCTGATCGGCTGTTCAGCGCCCAGGCCGACCTGTTCAACCGCTACATGGACCTGTGGGCCTCCACCGCCCGCCGCGCGGCGGGCGAGGACGTCCCGGCCGCGCCGTCCAAGGACAAGCGATTCAAGGACCCGGCCTGGTCCGAGAACCCCATGTTCGACATCATGCGCCAGTCCTATCTGGTCACCGCCGACTGGATGAACGGGCTGGTCTCATCGGTTGACGACGTCGATCCGCGCACCAAGCGCCGGGCCGAGTTCTTCACCAAACTGCTGACCGACGCCTTCTCGCCGTCCAACTTCCTCGCCTCCAACCCGGTCGCGCTGAAGGCCCTGGCCGAATCGAACGGCGAGTCTCTCGTGCGCGGCATGCAGAATTTCGCCGCCGACATGGAGCGCGGCCACGGCAAGCTGAAGATCAGCCAGGCCGACTACGGCCGGTTCGAGGTCGGGGTGAACGTCGCCACCGCCCCCGGCCAGGTGGTCTGGCGCGACGAGCTGTTCGAACTGCTCCAGTATGACGCCGCCACCGAGACCCAGCACGCCGTTCCGCTGCTGATCTTCCCGCCGTGGATCAACAAATTCTACATCCTGGACCTCCAGCCCGAGAACTCGATGATCCGCTGGCTTTCGGCCCAGGGGTTCACCGTCTTCGTCTGTTCCTGGGTCAATCCGGACACCGACAAAGCCGGCTACGGCTTCGACGACTATCTCGAAAAGGGCGTCTATCGCGCCGTCGAAAAGGTGCTGGAACAGACCGGTTCGAAGCACGTCAACACGGTCGGCTACTGCATCGGCGGCACCCTGATGGGCGCGGCCCTGGCCCATATGGCCGAGAAGGGCGACGACCGCGTCTCGGCCAACACCTTTTTCGCCGCCCAGCATGACTTCGCCGAAGCGGGCGACCTGCTGCTGTTCACCGACGATCACTGGCTGGCCGAGATCGAGCAGCAGATGGACGCCGCCGGGGGCGTCCTGCCCGGCGCCGCCATGGCCGAGACCTTCAATGCGCTCCGCGCCAACGACCTGATCTGGTCGTTCTTCGTGTCCAACTATCTGATGGGCAAGGCGCCGCCCGCCTTCGACCTGCTGTTCTGGAACGCCGACCAGACCCGCATGCCCAAGGCCCTGCACATGGACTATCTGCGCTCCATGTACGGCCGCAACGCCCTGACCGGCGGGGATTTCCAGATCGGCGGCCTGACCGTCGACCTGTCGAAGGTGACCATGCCGCTCTATTTCCAGGCCAGCCGCGAGGACCACATCGCGCCGATGAACTCGGTCTACCGCTCGGCCCGCGCCTTCTCGAACGCCGACGTGACCCTGACGCTCGCCGGTTCGGGCCATATCGCCGGCGTGGTCAATCCGCCCTCAGCGAACAAGTACCAGCACTGGATCAACCCCGCCCTGCCCGCCACCCTCGGCGAGTGGCAGGCGGATGCCGAGGAGCATCCCGGCAGCTGGTGGAACCACTGGGCGGCCTGGCTGCACGACAGGTCCGGCCCGCAGGTCCCCGCCCGTGATCCCTCCAGGGGCCCGCTCAAACCCGTCGAACCGGCCCCCGGCAGCTATGTGAAAGTGAAGTCTTGAAGCGTTTCGAACCCAATCTGCTGCTGGCCGTCTCCACCGCCTTCGCCCTCGCCCTCGTCGTCATGACCGCCAGCCTGTTCGGCGCGCCCGGCACGACCCTGCGCAATGTCCTGCTGGCGGTGATCTGCGCCGGAGGCTTCGTCCTGCTCAACCCGATCGCCCAGCGGATGATGAAGGCGCCCGCGCGCCCGCCGATGATCCATCCGGACAGCCCCGGCACGGCCCTCTGGGCCGGCCTCTTCCCCATGCTGGTCATAGTCGCCGCCGCCCTGCCGGTCTTCTGGCCCGGCAAGGACTACGGACTCCTGGTCCTGATCGCCGCCGTCTGGTTCGGCGTGACGGTCGAGTCGGCGATCAAGGCGCGCGCATAACGCGACACCCTCTCCCGATGGGAGAGGGCTTGAGCGCACGGCGCCGCAGGCGTCGTCCTTGCACTCAAGGGTGAGGGTCGTCTCCCGGCATTCGGCGATGAGCCGCGTCGCTGACGGGAGCGGCGGCTAAAGCCGACGGACGCAATCGACCCTCATCCGACCGGGCTCCGCCCGGGATGGTCTTCTCCCATCGGGAGAAGGATCACTGAAGACCGCTGTCTTCCGCCAGACCCAGCATCAGGTTCAGGTTCTGCACCGCCGCGCCGGACGCGCCCTTGCCGAGGTTGTCCAGCAGAGCCACCAGACGCACCTGCTCCCCGCCGCGATCCCCGAACACATGCAGCTTCAGCCGGTTGGTGCCGTTCAGACCTTCCGGATCGATCCCGGTCATCGCCTCGGTCTCCTCCAGCGACGCCACTTCGACGAAGTGCTGGCCCGCATAGGCCTCGACCAGAGCCCCATGCACCACCTCGACCGAGGGCGAGCCCGGCAGGGCCGACAGGTGCAGCGGAACCTCGACCAGCATCCCCTGCCGGTACGATCCCACGGCGGGCGCGAACAGCACCTTGCGCTCCAGCCCGGTGTGCAGGGTCATCTCCGGCACATGCTTGTGCTTCAGCGTCAGCCCATAGGCGCGATAGGCGTCCGCCTCGCCGCCCTCGAACTCGGCGATCATCGCCTTGCCGCCACCGGAATATCCGCTGACCGCATTGACCGTCACCGGCCAGCCCGCCGGAACGATCCCCGCGCTGACCAGCGGCCGCACCAGGCCGATGAAGCCGGTCGGATAGCACCCCGGGTTCGACACCCGCGTCGAGCCCGCGATGGCCTCGCGCTGCTCCGGCGCCATTTCAGCAAAGCCATAGGTCCAGTCGGGATCGACCCGGAAGGCGGTCGAGGCGTCGATCACCCGCACGGCGGGGTTCTCGATCATCGACACCGCCTCGATGGCCGCATCGTCCGGCAGGCACAGGATCACCGCATCGGCCGAGTTCAGCGCCTCGCGCCGCGCCCCGACATCGCGCCGACGGTCGCCCAGCAGCAGCAGCTCCAGATCGCTGCGCGCCTCCAGCCGCTCGCGGATCTCGAGCCCGGTCGTTCCGGCTTCGCCGTCGATGAAGATGGTGTGGGTCATCGCACACTCCTGATCCTTCTCCCCTTGCGGGAGAAGGTGGCCCGCGCAGCGGGTCGGATGAGGGGTCGCACTGACCCGACAATCTGGCGACTTTCAGACCCGACGCACGACAGGCCGAAGCGACCCCTAATCCGTCGGCCTTCGGCCGCCACCTTCTCCCGCAAGGGGAGAAGGAAGACAGACAAAGAAAAAGGGCGCTCCGGTTTCCCGAAGCGCCCCAAATCCAAACCGCGTGAACGCGATTAGCGCTTCGAGAACTGGAACGAACGGCGGGCCTTGGCGCGGCCGTACTTCTTGCGCTCGACGACGCGGCTGTCGCGGGTCAGGAAGCCGTGCGGCTTCAGAACCTTGCGCAGTTCCGGCTCGTAGTGCGTCAGGGCGTGCGACAGGCCGTGGCGGATGGCGCCGGCCTGGCCCGACAGGCCCGAACCTTCGACGGTGCAGATCACGTCGAACTGGGTTTCACGCTCGGTGACGACCAGCGGCTGGGCGATCATCATGCGCAGAACCGGACGAGCGAAATACTGCTCCTGGTCCTTGCCGTTGATGGTGAACTTGCCGGTGCCCGGCTTCACCCACACGCGGGCGATGGCGTTCTTGCGCTTGCCGGTCGAGTAGGCGCGGCCTTGCGCGTCCAGCTTCTGGACGGCCGGAGCGGCGTCTTCAGCGGCGACGGTGCCGAGGCCCTTCAGGGCGTCGAAGCCGGTGTTTTCGGTGGTGACGTCGGTCATGCTCAGACGCTCCGGGTGTTCTTGGCCGACTTCGAGGCGAAGTCGATGGTTTCGGGCGACTGGGCCTGGTGCGAGTGCTCCGAGCCCGAGAACAGGCGCAGGTGCGTCATCTGCTTGCGAGCCAGCGGCGACTCCTTCGGCAGCATGCGCTCAACGGCCTTCTCCAGGACGCGCTCGGGGAAACGACCGCCCAGAACCTTCTCCGGGGTGGTTTCCTTGACGCCGCCCGGGTGACCGGTGTGACGGTAGTAGACCTTGTCGGTGTTCTTCTTGCCGGTGAAAACGACCTTGTCGACGTTGGTCACGACGACATAGTCGCCGCAATCGACGTGCGGGGTGTAGTCACCGCGGTGTTTGCCGCGCAGACGGTTGGCGATGAAGGTCGCGAGACGGCCCACCACGACGCCTTCGGCGTCGATGTGGATCCACTTCTTCTCGACCTCGGCCGGCTTCAGCGAAGCCGTGGTGCTCTTCAGCATAACGAGGAGTCCTTGGGAGACGGGCGAAACGGGTGCTCAACCAACGAACCGGCTGAACGGAAGGCGCGCTGATAGAGGAAGGCGGATCGCCGGTCAATGCCGATTTGCAGGGCGATATTGAGTTATGCTTCTGTAAAATAACAAGAAACTCTAAACGGTATTAAAATACCGCATCATTTCCAACGGAGAAGGGCGTGGGAGATAGGGTGTAGGGTGTCCCGAGCCGCCCGCCCACCGACATCTACTCCACGTCTTCACCCCCCATCCCCCACACCCCACCCCCTCTCCCATACGACCAATTTTGACGTACCGGCGTTCCATACTGCACCTCGCACCCTGCGCGAGAACCGCCGATGATGAGCACCGC
>Ga0233380_1000036_pt1 | contig 100948 bp, 120 predicted proteins | sample ElkDunMinimDraft_9_FD_191541 | JGI IMG/M metagenome (GOLD analysis project Ga0233380, IMG submission 191541) | Fecal eukaryotic communites from dung pellets of Tule Elk in California, USA - Elk Dung F36 | ecosystem: Host-associated > Mammals > Digestive system > Large intestine > Fecal... | reverse complement strand
CGAAATTACCAAAAAGCCTAAAGTAATTACTTCACCTAGCGAACCAGTGTTTTCGATAAAAAAATAGATTACTAAATACAATGCAGCTGTAATAATTACTTTGGGTAACGATATAAATTTCAACACTTCACGCAACAACATTTTGTTATAATATTTATGTAAATCTGTCTGTTTTTGTTCAACCAAACCTGTAAACCCGAAGATTCCAAACTTTTTAAATTCGGTTTGTAAAGCGTCTTCAAACATAATGTTCGGATTTTCTTTCCACTGATCTTCAATAGCATTTGCCAAATGATCTACCAATTCTACTTGTACATCATAAAACTCGACATAATGCTTTTTAGTAAAATCGAAGATTTGATTGATTTCTTGTTCGGTTAGCTTTCTCATAACTTACTAAATTTAAGTTCTGTTTGATTGATTTCGTACTTCAAAAGAGGAATTATTTTAGTGTACAAAATCAAAAAAAACAAGATTAATATTTGTGTAAACACACTTGATAAAACGATTTTAAAAAGCGATGGATCAGAGTTGACAGGTAGATTGGTCCTTAAATAGAAAAGAGCAAAAATGGGTAAACCATATAAATAATTTCCAACGCTATTTATAAGAAACTTTTTGTTTTTAGGTGTCTTCACTCTTTGATAAATGTAAATTCCCAGTGTTAATGCAATAAATCCTATACGTATCAATAAATCATAATTGTATAAAAAAGAATTGGGGTTAGAATAAAATTGAAAGAATACATAAAACATTACTACTGTAAGAATGACTTTTGGAATCGAGAAAAAACTGATAAACTCCTTTTTAATGATTCTCCAATAATGATTTTGAAGTGCTGCTTGTTTTTGTTCTACCAAGCCACTAAAACCAAATACTCCAAAATTTTTATATTCTTTTTGCAAAGCATCTTCAAACGAAATGTTCGGATTTTCTTTCCATTGATCTTCAATAGCATTTGCTAAATGATCTACCAATTCTACTTGAACATCGTAATGTTCTACCAAATGTTTTTTGGTAAAAGTAAATAAAGCATCAATTTGTTCTGCTGATAACTTCATTAAAAATCTAGTTTTAAATTCGGGTTAACAATTGTCTGCATGTTACGAATAAAATTCTCTAATTCTTCCATACGCGAAACTGTTTCTTTTACACCACTTTCTGTCAGTTTGTAATATTTACGAATACGTCCGTCTACCCGATCCATTTCCACATCTAAAAAACCATCGGCTTCCATTTTATGTAAAGCGGGATACAAAGCACCCTCGGTAATATTCATTTCGCCCTGCGTAATTTCTTTAACTTTCTGGGTAATTTCGTATCCGTACATTTTACCTTGTTGTTCAAGAAGCTTCATAATAATGGTATTTAAACTTCCTTTATATAATTGTTGTTGCTTTTTCATATACTTATGACTTTTAGGTATAGCAAATATACATAATTTTTTTATGCATCAAATTTTTAGGTATAAAATTGTTTCAGAAATGATAAATATCAGTAGTAAGCCGTTGTAATTTTGTATTTTTGCATAAATTCAATTCAAATGTCAAAATTCAATCCTTTAAAGGTTAAAGAAATAAGAAGAGAAACGCCATTGGCTGTTTCGATTGTTTTTGATGTTCCTGCCGATTTAAAAGCAGATTATCAATTTAAAGCAGGTCAATATATAAACATCAAAACAACAATAAATGGTGCAGAATTTAGAAGATCGTATTCTATAAGTTCTTCGCCAAAAAGTAACGAATTAAGAGTTGTTGTAAAAGCGGTAGAAAGCGGTTTGTTTTCTAACTACGTTACACAACATTTACAAGTAGGCGATGTATTAGAGGTTGCACCGCCCGAAGGTAAATTTATTTTAGAGAACACAAATGCTAAAGTAATTGTTGGAATTGCTGCCGGAAGCGGTATTACACCTATTATTTCATTAGCAAAAGATACGTTAGAAAGCGCAACTGACACCACTTTTATTTTAATTTACGGAAACAAAACGGCAGAAGACACTATTTATTTTAGTGAGATTGAGGCGCTTAAAAATAAGTATTTAGGTCGATTTTTTGTTCACTACACATTTACAACAGCTCAAGTAGAAGGATCTTTATTTGGAAGAATTGAACGATCTACCATTAATTTTGTTCTTAAAAACAAGCACAACGATAAACGTGTAGACGAGTATTTCTTGTGCGGTCCGGAGGATATGATTAAAAAAGTGACCGATGTTTTAAAGGAAAACGGAGCTAACGAAGAGCAAATTCATTATGAATTGTTTACCACAAGTTCTACCAACGGCGAAATTCCAGTTTCGGGCGAAGGTATGGTAAAAGTGACCGTTTTGGTTGACGATGTTGAAACAACCTTTAGTATGCCACGTACCGAAAATATTTTAAACGCAGCTTTAAAACATGGAGTTGATGCACCTTATTCTTGTCAGGGCGGTATTTGCAGTTCGTGTATGTGCCGTACAGTTAAAGGATCGGCAGAAATGAAAACCAATCATATTTTAATGGACGATGAAATTGAAGAAGGTTTGGTTTTGGCTTGCCAGGCTTACGTAACATCAGACGAAATTTATGTTGATTTTGATGATGTTTAAAATCATTTCTTAAATTATAAAACCCCGTCAGAATTTAAAATTTTGACGGGGTAATTTTTTTATGAGACTCTGAAACAAGTTCAGAGTGACAAAACGTGCGTTTTTACAAATCAAAACCTAAATCGGTTCTGTAATATTTTTTGTCGAAGTTAATTTTTTCAACGTTTTTGTATGATTGCTTTAGAGCTTCACTAAAGTTTTCTCCGTACGATGTCACAGCAATTACGCGTCCGCCGTTTGTAACAACAGCTCCGTCTTTTTCTGTAGTTCCTGCGTGAAAAACAATAGAATCTTCCACCTGATCTAAACCAGTAATTACTTTTCCTTTTTCGTAATCTTCGGGGTATCCGCCCGAAACAATCATTACTGTTGTTGCCGTTCTTTCATCGGTTTCTAAAACCGCATTTGCCAATGTTTGGTTTGCAACTGCTTGAAATAATTCTACAAGATCTGATTTTATTCTTGGGATAACCACTTCGGTTTCCGGATCGCCCATACGAACGTTATATTCAATCACAAACGGATCGTTTCCAACTTTTATCAAACCAATAAAAACAAAGCCTTTGTATTCAATAGCATCATTTTTTAAGCCGTTAATTGTTGGTATTACAACACGTTCTTCTACCTTTTGCATAAATTCTGCATCGGCAAACGGAACCGGAGAAACAGCACCCATTCCACCTGTATTTAAACCGGTATCGCCTTCGCCAATTCGTTTATAATCTTTAGCTGTTGGAAGAATTTTGTACGATTCCCCGTCGGTCAACACAAAACAAGATAGTTCAATTCCGTCTAAAAACTCTTCAATAACCACTTTAGACGATGCGTCGCCAAACTTAGCATCAACCAACATATTGCTTAACTCTTGTTGCGCTTCGGCTAAATCGTTTAATATTAAAACACCTTTACCGGCTGCTAAACCATCGGCTTTTAAAACGTAAGGTGGGTTTAGTGTGGTTAAAAATTCATGCCCTGCTTCAACCGTATCTTTTGTAAAAGCTTCGTATCGGGCTGTTGGAATATTGTTTTTAACCAAGAATTGTTTAGCAAATTCTTTACTTCCTTCTAACTGTGCGCCGTGTTGTGACGGACCAATTACGGGAATGTTATTTAATGATAAATCATTTTTGAAAAAATCGTAAATACCTTTCACCAAAGGATCTTCTGGACCAACAACGACCATTTCTACAGCATTATCTAAAACAAACTGTTTAACAGCATTAAAGTCTGTTGGGTTTACTGCAACATTTGTGGCAATTTGCGCAATACCCGCATTACCAGGTGCTACAAATAATTGACTGCATTTGGTACTTTGTGTAATTTTCCATGCCAATGCATGCTCTCTTCCGCCTGATCCTAAAAGTAAAATATTCATGTTTTGTTGTGTTGTATTTTAAATTGCAAAATTAAGATTTAAAACTGATTAATACGCCTTTTTCTCGCCTTTGATTGCATTTTTAATAGTTAAGTAGATAATTTTTAAATCGAGCAGTAACGACCAGCTTTCCATGTAAAAAATATCGTATTTAATGCGGTTGATAATATCGGTATCGTTTTCAATTTCACCTCTATAACCGTGTGTTTGTGCCATGCCGGTAATTCCTGGTTTTATAAAATGACGTGCTTTGAACTTATTTACTTTTACTGCGTATTTTTCTGTAAAATTCAGCATGTGCGGTCGTGGACCTACAACAGACATGGTTCCAACAAAAACATTGAAAAATTGTGGCATTTCATCGATACTTGTTCTTCGTAAAAAAGCACCAATTTTAGTTATACGTGGATCGTTTTTAACGGCTTCGTCTATATCTGCATTATCGTTAACAAACATTGATCTAAATTTGTAGCAATTAAATTCTTCGTAATCTAAACCGTTCCGTTTTTGTTTGAAGAAAATAGGTCCTTTTGATTCTAACCTTATTAAAATAGCTATTAAAGGAGTTAACCACGACATAATTAAAATGATAACTAAAGATGAAAAAACAATATCGAAAACACGCTTTATAAAATAATTTAACGGATCGTTTAAAGGTGTTGTTCTAGAAGGCATAACGGGAATTACACCATAATAATCTACCTTTAAGTTTGCCGAAAGTAAGTCTTTACGAGAGGGTAAAAACTTTAAAAGTTTTAGGTTATTATCTACATAATCAATAAAAAAGGAAACCTGATGGGTTGTTGTTTTTTCTAAACTTAAATAAATTTCATCTACATCGTGTTCATTACAAAAAGCAACAATTTCGCTAGATCGTGTATTTGTAAGTGAAAAACTTTTCGTTAACGAATAACCATAATCATCGTTTGTTGTTACAAAATTTATAAAATTATTGGTTAATTCATCATGACCAATAATTACAATTCTACGTAAATTTCCTTTATAATATTTTCTAAAAATTTTAAGCAACCAAAAAACAAAATATTTTACAATACCAATTATTACTGCGGTTGTTAATAAGTAGTAACCAACAACACTGTATTCTTCTGTTAAAGTAAACAAGCCGTTTAGAGCAAATAAATTAAGGGCAAATACAAAATATTGCTTCATTATTTTCTGAGCTATTTGTATAAGTTTGGTAAAACGGTAAACTTGGTAAAATTTTGTGGTAATAGATATAACAATCCACGAAAAAGTAAGGTACAAATAAAAATACAAACCTTGAAAATGGTCTGGTAAAATCCACATAGCAATAAGCGCCAAAACAATTAGATCAAAAGTTATGGTTATGGGCCTTAAGTACTTAGAATATCTACCTATTTTACGTTGCACTAATAAATGTATTTAGAAAAATCTTTGTGTTCTTCTTTTTGTAATTCTTCTGCTGATAAAGTTTTAAAGTACTCAAAAGTTTTTTGTAATCCAACTTCTCTGTTCACTTTTGGTTCCCAATTTAATATTTTTTTTGCTAACGTAATATCTGGTTGACGTTGTAACGGATCATTTTCTGGCAATGGCTTATAAATAATTTTTTGATTTGTTCCGGTTAACTTAATAATTTCTTTTGCAAAATCATTAATAGTGATTTCATGCGGGTTTCCAATATTCACAGGTAAGTGATAATCGCTCATTAACAATTTAAAAATTCCTTCGATCTGATCATCAACATAACAAAAAGATCGTGTTTGGGTTCCGTTTCCAAAAACAGTTAGATCTTCACCACGCAACGCCTGACCCATAAATGCAGGAATAACACGCCCGTCGTTCAAACGCATTTTTGGTCCGTAAGTGTTAAAAATACGTACAATACGCGTTTCTAAACCATGAAAATTATGATACGCCATAGTTAACGATTCTTGAAAACGCTTGGCTTCGTCATAAACTCCGCGAGGACCAATGGTATTTACGTTTCCGTAATAATCTTCGGTTTGTGGGTGAACTAAAGGATCGCCATAGACTTCGGATGTTGATGCGATTAAAATTCGAGCATTTTTAGCTTTTGCCAATCCTAACAAATTATGCGTTCCTAACGACCCTACCTTTAAAGTTTGTATGGGAATTTTTAAATAATCGATTGGACTTGCCGGCGAAGCAAAGTGCAGAATGTAATCTAAATTTCCGGGTACGTGAACAAACTTGGTTACATCGTGGTGATAAAACTCAAAATGCTCATTTTTAAACAAATGCGCAATGTTTTTTAAATCGCCGGTAATTAGGTTATCCATTCCAATAACATAAAAACCTTCATTGATAAATCTATCGCATAAATGCGAACCTAAAAATCCTGCAGCGCCTGTAATTAATACCCGTTTCATTGTTAAAATGTTTGGTGTAAAATTAACACTTTAAAACTAAAAGTATCTAATTATTTTAAATGTATATAATCGCAAAAATGAAATGTACACAAATTTAAAATGAAATGTACATTTTTATTGGGAAATTATACAAAAATGAAATACATTAGATGCTCAACTTAAACATTTTTAAAATGGCACTAATTAAAGAATTTTCTAATCAAACTGCAATTATAATTGAACTTAAAGACCACAAATCCGAAGCGCCAATTGTTCAAACATATATATTTCAACAAAACAACACTTGGAAGCAAGTAGGTTGTGAAATATTACTTGATTCAATAACAAAAAAAATAACAATTAATTTAAACAACCCAATGCGCTTGTTGGTTGTAGTGGGATAATTTAAAAGCCGTTTAAACATAATTTAAACGGCTTTATTTTTCTTTAAATATTCTTGTAATTTAGATATTGCCTGCCCTCTCTCGTCATTTCTTATGATTTTATCACCATCGATAATTAAATTACCTTCAATATTTCCATTGATGCTGAAAGAGAAATTCATATGAAACAAATTATCATTAAATTTAAATAACGTAGTGGATATTATAGGTTGATCGATAACCGTAGGATCATTTAAAAAATTATTATATTGAATTTTTTCTAAAGTTTGGAGAGAAATCGTAAGGTCACGTAAATTATTTGTACTGCTTGTATAATTTGACTCGTAAACATAATTACTTGGTTCAATATAAAACTTTTTTGTAGAGCTTTTAATATATCTTATGTCAATGAATCCACTATGAACAGGCAACATTTCATCATCAAATGAATGATATAAGTCTAAATTTTTTAACTCTAACCTAATGATTTTTCCTTTTTTTATAAACTCCCAAGAATTCTTTTTTATAATATGTTCCATAATTATATCCGCAATACCAATAATATTTAAACCGTCATATGAAAAAGTATCACTAATTAAAGTAACTTCTTTACCTGCCTTATGTGCCATGTAAATATTACTTTGACTTTCTAACTTAAATTCATGAACTATTTGGTTAACAGGAATTTTCACAAGTGTTTCCCATTTTTTGTTTAACGCAGAATGTACAGAAAGACATTCAATGCCATAACTTATTGCTTTATTAATAGCGGATTTAGTAAACCCACTTGCACATATTAAAATACCTTTATTGGCATTTGTATCTTCAATGACTTTTTGGAACTGATCAACAACTGCAATATCTGCCTTTCTTTTATGATCTTTTGCTTGAATAATAATTAAATGATCAACACCTGCAAATTTATATCTTATAGAAACATCAATTTGTCTGTCAATTTGAGCTCTCGAATCATAAATATAATCATCAAAAGTAACTTTAGCATTTGGTTCTAACTTGCGATACATTTGCTCTATTAATAACTCATATTCTTTACCTGCCTTCATTTGGGTATAATATATTTACAATTTTAATAACATCGTTAAAACATAAATCTGAAGCATAAATACGGCGACCATCAATTTGAACTTGAAATCCATTACTTATAAGCTCTACAGAAAAGAACTGATTATAAGGTGTCAACAAAGAATACCTCTTTCTGCTTCTCATTTTAAAACCTAATCTCTTTAAAACGTCAGTTTGCTCTTTTAAAATTGTCATAATTGTAAATATAATATAAATGTTAAACAAAACTGGGTATCTTAAATAGTTTTTAACCGCTTTGAAACCCAGTTTAAACACATTCCAACAATTACAGCTAAACCAATTATCAACCATACTGCCGGAGTAAATGTTTTGGTATCTACCTGTTTAGTTTTTTGTGCTATTTCGGTTGACTGATCGCTTTTTAAAGATTGTAGTTCGTCGCTTTGTATTGAAGCAATTGAATCCATCCGGGCAAACAAACGTTTTTCCAATGATGCAAACAGCTCTTTGTTTTCTTCAGTATAATTTACTTTGCCAATACCGCTTAACGTCATTTGCGTGCCTTGGTCGGTCTTCTGCATTAAAACGTTTAATTTATCTTCGATAGACTTTCCGTCATACTGCACGTTTAGTTTGCTGAAAGCCTCCATAAATGCTTTCACATCGCTTTCGGATAGCTGTTTGGTAGTTTGGTTTTTACTTAAATAATCAAGTAAAGCCGAATAGTCGTAGTTTTCTGTTTGCTCCACTCTTAATTTATCACTGTTGACCTGTTTAGTTTTGCAGCCAATTAATAGCAAACAACTAACTAAAATAAATCCTAATTTCTTCATTTCTACGTCTTGTTAAACCGTTACTTACTTTTAATTCTTTTGTTTTTGGATCGCGTGCTTTGTTCCATTGAACCCAACTGGCTTTGATACTTGGATCATTTGGATTTGCGTTGATCTTCTTTAGCATCGTTGAAGTTCTTAGATTTTCTTTACCCAAATTATAAACCCACGATACCAAAGCATCGAATTGGTTTTGATTGATGTTTGATTTTACCAACCTACGAACAACCTTTTCGGTTTCTTCAATGTGGAACTCTTTTAAGTTCAATGCGCATTGTAATGTTATTGGTGCATCTTGCATTGTTACTTTTCTGCCGTCTTGGTAGTAGGTTGCACCGTAACCAATGGTTGCATGACCTGCGATATCTATGTAAGGCTTTGCTTCAAAACCCTCAAAACTTGATATAAATTCGACTATTCTTTTACTTGCTTGTTTCATTTTAACTTCTTATTTTAGAAAAAATTTAATAAATTCTACTTATGGTAAAACATTTTACAGAAAACGATTGGAATCAAGAGATTCATTTAGATGATGGAAATATTCAAAGAGGGGTTGTTATTCTTCAGAACGAACACCAAGTTTTGGAACCAATTATTCAAGTATTTGAAAAATTTGGAGATGATCAATTTCAAGCTGTTTTAGATACAAACAAGGTATTTATTGGCGTTTCAAGTACGCAAATTATTTTATTAGCAAGACAGCCATTTGGTGGCAAAGTTGTAATAAAGTAACTTTTTAAAAGAGCCTTTAATCAGGCTCTTTTTTATTCCTTAAAAGCGATATAAATTCTACTATTCTTTAGCTTGCTTGTTTCATTCTATAAAATTTTTAAAATAGCCCAATCCCCGACATTACCACTCACTATTAAACCTTCATTAGTAGTAGCATCCGGTGTATGAATGATTAAACCTATTGTTTTATGAAGTATTTCTAATTCTCGATTGAGCAAACTGCCAATCATTTTTAAAGTTTCTTTTTCGATATTCTCTCTTACTTGAATCATATAAAAATCCACATCACCATATTTTACCGAATATGCTGCCGAAAATTTTGGATTTAGAGATGCGTCCCAATATGAAAAATAACCTATAGAACGAATCACTTTATTTTCAGTAAATCCTGTAAATGGTCTCGGATGTCCTTTTCTCGCTACTGAGAACTCTAAAATACTATCATTTAAAATTTGTACTTCAGATTTACCTTGGCCGATCGGCAACAAACCATAACCACCGCCAATAATTGGCAGCTCACCGTTAAAAATTAGGTGGGTAAATTGATTATAATGAAAACTTTGGTTTTTTAAATCATCCTTTATAATAGTTACATAAGCAGGTATGTTACTATTAAAATTTACACCCAAATCAAAATTATGTATACCCTTAATACCTACATTATTAGTGTACGTCATCACATCCGTATAAGAAACTTTACTCATAGTTTGAGGTACAATTACAAGATGCGATTTAGTATAATGATTACTATACCAATCAGCTACGCCTTCATGCGTAGATGTATTGTTGTAATTGAAAATATGCGTTAAATTATACTTCAGCATTAAACCATTTTCTTGTGGCAGATAAGGTGGTGTTAAATTTGGTTTCGTTGGGTCAGCAACTTCGTAAAACTCTGTTACCTTCACCTCTTCACCACTATAATCTCCATTTTCTGTGATTAATTGATTGTCTATATATAGATTGACATTGACGTTACGAATACTTGGTTTATACTCATAAGAATTTCCTGAAAACTGAATCTCTTCTGTATTAAAACCTCCAGAAACATAATTTAACGGGCTGACTGGATTAATTTTAACTTTATCTTTTCCTTCAATAATCTGTGGTTTACACGCTATTCTTAATACTGTTGGAGATACTATTTTTATTAAATAAAATTCCCAACCTGTGGCATCCACCCAAATAGACCCTAAATCTGCCGATGTTTTTCCGTGCGGTGATGATGTAGTAATATCTGTGATAGATTTCAACCCATGATTTCCAGCAACGTTAAAATGAGCTTCGTTGGTAGCCACATCCACTTGAAATGCGGGCGGTATAGAGTCATTCATAACATGAAAACGTTCTCCAGTAGCATCAATGTTCTCATTCTTCAAAATCAACTTTGCAGTTGTTAAGTTTGCAGCGCCGTTGGCATTGCCGTGTAATGCCATTGTTCTAACCAAATCCTTGTTAGCGTTGAAATAAGTGCGTATAAAAATATTATCTCCAACTTTTCTCAGTTTAATTTTATTATTTACTTCAGGGGTGAAATGAAAGATTGAAGTTGCGCCATTATACTCAATGAAAGTTGTTGCAAATTCCCCCTCCTCAATTTGAAATTTAGAAAAAACAATATTGCTTTCGGAAATATCTTTAACCAAAAAAGCCATCCATGTCGCCCCCTCTAATGGTTGAAAAGTAGCTTTGTCACCATTTTTATTAATTCCTAATACCGCATTAATTCTTCCTGCTTGAATTAAATTAGACGGCAAATTTGTAGCAGTTTCTGGAACATTTCCACTATAAAAAGCAATATAATCTCTAAATGATTCCCAACCTGAAACCGTATATTTCTTTGTAAAATCAACAGGTACTATCAAAATTTTATAACCTATAGCAGAATATATACCTGCTGGACTAATTGCAAAATCTAAAAAAAAACTTTTAGGATTTGCTAAGTTCTTAGAATAAACAACGTCAGCAAAAGGTTTTAATACGCTTTCCACAAATTCAGATACTGATTGACCCGTCTCAGCTTTATCTATAGAATTAGGTGATATTTTTTTTGAAAGCTCAATTGGTTTTAACTCAGGTTTGAGTTCATACCATTCGCCGTACGGCTGGTAATCGGTAGCCGTTTCTCCTTCCTCAACTTGAAGCATCTCGTATATAGAAATAGCCTCTAACGGATCTTTAACAAGCACAGCCATCCATGTTGCGCCATTAAGAGGTTGAAATGATACTTTACCTCCATTTTTATTAATTCCCAAAACATCATTAATTCTACCTGCTTGAATTAAATTAGACGGCAAATTTGTAGCAGTTTCTGGAACATTTCCACTATAAAAAGCAATATAATCTCTAAATGATTCCCAACCTGAAACCGTATATTTCTTTGTAAAATCAACTGGAACTATTAAAATTGTGTACCCTGGGTTTGTATATATACCTACTGGACTAATAGCAAAATCTAAAAAAAACATTTTAGGATTTGCTAAATTATGACTCACAACAGTATTATATATAGGTTCCGATAAAGCTTTTACATTTTCAAAAACTTCATTTCCACTTACCGCCATCGGATTTCCCAACTCAACTTTACTATTTTCAGCCGGACGTAAACCTAAATCTACACCGTTGCCATCCAAAGGAAATGCCGTGCCATTCCACACATAAACCAAGCCATCGGCCATAACGCCATAGCCGTCGTTTACTTCATTACCAACCAGTGGCAGATCTGCATATGTAGGTACGTTTGTTTTAAAATTGAACGCTGTAATAGGCGTACCAAAATTATAAGCGTCGACAACCTCGTTTACTTTGTTTACAATGGCATTTACCTCATTCGCCTGCAAAGTTTCGTTTGTTCCAATAACATTACTGGTAACCATTTGTTTTTTGGCTGCATTAGCAACCTTTGGCTGTATGTTTAATTTTTGCAAAGTCATGAGTTAAGGTTTAAAAATTTGCCATTCGATTGAATAGGTTCTGGCCTCGTAGCGTTCGCCTTTGATAGCAATTCGGAATTGATTTGCAGCTGAATCAATGATCATGTGCTCATGCGTAAATACTCCCGACTGCATTCCTTCAGATCGCAATGTATATTGAATGTTATAATCAGTTGTTTGTAACGGAATATCAACGTTTACTACAGCACCGCCCAACATAGTGGTAAAATTGATATCAGCATCACCAACAACACCCTTTGCTAAAACCCTACGGTTTAAATAGTGTTTTAATTGAACGGTATTAAATGTGTGCTGACCGCCTGTGCCTGTTTGTGCCGATTTTGTGGAATATGCGTTTAGAGTTTCTAACGATGTTTGCGTGTTTGGATCAGTATTAAAGCTTGCTTGTTCAATCACTTCGTTAATCGTGATTGTTGTTCCGGTTGGCGATTCTAAAAACGGAATGATTTCACCGTTATAAACAAATGCGCCGGCACTTATCTGCGTTCCGCCCGAATTAACTTCCATACCGTATAAAACAGTGTAGTTTTCGTGTGTTCGGGCAAAACCTTGCACCACATTCATTGTGTTTTCCTGCAACGCCTGTAATGTTTTAATACCTCCGGGAAAACCCGTACCAGGGAAAAGCAATTTTTTCATAATTCAATTATTTGGTAGTTCTTTGAATAAAGTTTGTAATAGTTAATTTGCACTTTCATTAAGTTGGTTTGAGTGTTTAAAACGGTTGGAATCAACACTTCAAAATCAAACTCGTTGTAATAATCTTCGGGGTTGTAAAAGAATTCTGGATGATCGGTTTCGTTGTAAAAATATACCGGTTTATCGTCCTGCTCGTAATAGAACCAAAGCCTTGCTTTCGGTTTCACATTTCGCACTTTTATGCGCCTTAAAGAATTATCGAACTTATCGTTCAACATTTTTTGCAGGTAGCATACTTGTCCGTTGTGGTTTACACGATATTCGGCATCGGCTTTAAATCCTAAAAACTCATCGTATTTACTTCGCAATGGCGATAAGCCCGAATTGATGAAGGCTAACAGCGTAGGTTTGTTTATTGCCGGCAGAACCAACATTTTAACCAACCTAAACCAATTGATATTGTAAATGCTATTCATCTGCAAATGGTATAAAGTTGATTACGGTATTTGCTTCATCAAGCTTCATATACCCGGCATCAGCAACACGTATTTCGTTTATTTTACCAGCATTTGGGTTTATGGTTGAATCGTAATCGTACGAACCGTATTTGCTCCACGCACCAACGATATTAACCATATTAACACCTTGAACCGTTTGAATTTCGTCTTGTAATTTGGTACCTATAAATGCACCGTTAAAGCGCAATGATTTCAAATAGTCTTTAACAGCATCAAGAACCGGAGTATTTGCGGTTCCGTCTAACCTTGAACCATCGCCTGCTAAAATCTGATCGTTGTAATAGATATCCAAAGTCAGCTTTAAATCATCGGCAACGTTGGTTGTTGGTATTACATAAGTACCGCCATCGGTAACGTGGTTCATATAACTTTCAAACGCATTAAGTTCTGCAGGTGACAAAGGAGCCAGTTCATCGCCTACACGCTTAACAACTTTTACCCTCAAAGAACCCTGCATTTTTACAGGTGCAGCGTTTGCAATAATCTTTGCAGCTGCTATCTGCTCACCGGTTAGTCCGGTTGTGTCGTATATATCCAAATCGCCTAACTCGTAACCGAACATAAAGTCTAACGCCATTTGGCGATACCATTTTTGGGTGTGTATTCGGCTGTTGGCAATTTGCTCGTTTATTTCGGTTTGGTTTTGATCGATTAGTTTTTCAAAGAACCAAATTGCAAATGCTATAACACTGAACAATATATTTTCAACCGAAACTTTCGAAAACTGCTGTTCAAATGTTTGCCCTGGTACCAGCGTGTATTTTTCCTGAATGGTTTCGTTGTTTATCCATTCATCGGTTATCTGTAGCTTTATTTCTTTTTGATCGCGTGCCATAGTTATAAAATAAATGGTAGTGTTTGGGAGAAGATGTAATCATAAATTGCATACGACTCCTTATCTGTACTTGCAGGTTTATTGATTAGAAATAATTGCGTAATCACCTTTTTTTCTGTACCTGCCACAACTACATCCATTTGATTAAACAAAACATCAGTTACACTAAGACTGTTAGCCATTGCCATATCAAAAGCGTTGGTAATATCGCCAGTGGCTTCAATTACTGTATCAAAGAATGTTTGTCCTTGTTTTACTTTAGTAGTTCGCATCGATCTTTAATGGTTTGTTTGCATATAAATCTAAATGGGTAACCTTTAAACCGTCTTTTGCATAATGCTCACGGATACGGTGGCGGTAATTCAAATATTCATGATCCAAAAGCATATCCGCAATACCAACACCCAAATCGGGATTAAACTTGTTTTCGCCCTGCTGGGTAATAAGTATTAAAGCTTGGTTTTGTTGTAACGTGTTACCTACAACTAAACCCTGAATTATTTTTCCTTTAGCATCTTTTAAAACTTCAACTTTTAAATCAAGTATTTGCCCAAAAGATGTGTTATCATTTAGCTGTAGTGCTTTATCTTTTGGCATATCAATTTAAATTTCCTTCAAATGTTCCTGTTACTGGACCATTCGGAGCTGTTAAACCTACTGTATAAACTATAGTGGCTTTTCTTACATAATCATCTATCGCATTTGATAAACGTTCCGCATACTCTTCGTCTGCATTATCTGTACGTTTACGCATATCTTTCATTATTTGAATGATATCGTTTTTAAGATCGTTCTTGTTTAATGCCATTTTAAAACTATTTTAAAAGCTGTTTAAACTTGTTTTCAATTGCAACAATTGCTTGTACACTGGTTGGCAAAGCTCCATTAGTAGGTCCGTTGCTTGTAAATTGTTTATAATCGGTTTTTAAGTGTCCTGTAAACTCCAAAAGCACATCCAACAAATTAACCTGATCGTTTTTTATTGTTACCTTTTTATCACCGGCATCATACATAACTTTTAAGCCGTTTTGCGAAAATTCAAACTTTTGAACTTTGTCGCACTTTAGAACAACCAAATCGTTTAAAGAACCTGTTAGTAAAACATCAGAATTTATTACAGGCGTTTCAACAATAAAGTCTTGATCATCGGTAATTACAGCTTTCAGCTTTACATCGGTTACAATTAAACCGCCTGTAAGTTCAACGCTGCAAGTTTGACCCGAAACTGATTTAACAACACCCCTAATAAAGCTATCGGATTGAATTCCTAGTACTTTAATTAACGCCTGTTTTATTTCCGTTTCTTTTCCCATTAGTTTAACCGTATTCCCAATTTAACCGTGCGTATACCGCCCGAACTGCTTAATTTTGTTGTTACTGCTTTTACGTAGTAACTACCTGTTTTATATTCGTAATCTAAATCCTGAATATGTGCCGAATCCGTTGGTTTGACAACCGGAAGCAGCCAACCATCAAAAGAACCGTCGTAACCGTCGTACATTTGCTTTTGTAAAGCACTTTCAGCGACTTTCTTCATATCGGTTTCGCTCATTGCGCCAACCTTTAATGTTGTTTTATCGCCTCCGGTTGTTCCGACTGTTACACTTTTTACTTTTCCTTTACTGTTTGTGCTTTCAATGGTTATTTCGACTTTCTTGTCTTCTTTTCGCTTAAATTCAAGATTTGAACTTTCAATATTCACGTGAAACGAATAGTTTACCTTGTTTCCAACTTCAACATAAGCAGGATGTATGTGCAATACCTTATTTGCGTTATCAAAATAAATATTGCCTTTGCTTTCATCTTGAAGCTTTTTAAGAACATCGAAAGCGGTAGCTTGATGTATTGTGAACTTTTCATAAGTTATACCGTAATTACAATTAACTGTAAATGACGGATCAACTATTTTAACAAGATATTCAGCAATTTGCTTTAAAGTCACGTTTTTAAATTCCTTATCAGGAACTGAAACTCTAAATAAAAACAGAGAATCCTCGCAATGAATGATTAAAGAACCATCGTTTGATATGCGTTGTACAAAACCGGTAAACTCTGTTTTTAAATCATCGTTGTACCCTAATTGTATAAGTACTTCAGTTCCCCTTATAATTTTTTGATCTAACTCCCAAACACGGTTCATCACAGCCTCAGGTAAAACAATAGTTGCCGTGTCTGCTAAATTGTCAACATCGCAAATTATTTCAACTGATTCTAGCAAGGTTAAAAAATTTGGCAATTCATTTTTGTTGCTGAAGCGTACACGCCAATTCATATCATACATATCAATTAGTTAATAAGTTATACGAATCATCACTTAAAGCCTTTATTGAATACCCTTGTACATTTTCGCCTTTACTGAAAGGAAAGTCAAAATCTTCAATAACAATTTTGTGTATATCAACCTGCTCTAACAAAGGACAATTCACGTATATTTCGCCTGCGTTTTCTAACAATGATTTTAATTTTTGAAAATCTTCACGAGGGAAACTGTCTTCAAAATTTCCATCTAAACGGTTACCCATTAAAACACCTGTAATATTTATGCTGTAATCTTTCTGACTCCAACGCTCTTTTATTGTGCCACGTTTATGGCTTAAGTCCTTGTTCCATTTTGCAACATTTCGTTTTACCACTTCATTTCCGCCCGATATATTGATAATAGGCTCGTAAGGAAGTAAAAACCAATTAGAACCATCAACGGACATCTTTAAAGGAAAATATTGCTCGTCTTCCGTTTGTTTTGGCGATGCACTCCATATCTGCGCTTCTAATTCTTCAGCGGTAACAGGAAATACATTTGTTGGCTGTAAGCCAATTGGCAAAATCGGAATAACTGGTAATACATGCTTACCTATAGTATTTTCTAATTTTGCAAACCGTGGCAGTTCCTTTATAATCCTGCTACCAACCAAAGAAGCAAACAATACTTCTTTATCATTTAACTTTACGCTCATAACTAACTTGCTGCGGTTCCTGCTGATGCTAAAATTCTCAATAAAGAATCTTGTGTCATTTCAGCTGCCTGATTTGCCCCCTCTCTCATGTTCTGTGCATGAATATTGATTGTATTAACCAATGAATCCATGGTAATGGTGATATAATTATGTTTTGTTCCACCGGTAGCAATAGCATTGTTTGATTTGGAAGCTCCGCCAGTTCCACCACTTGTTAATGATGTTTTAACAGGAGTTACTCCCGGAACACCTTTAGGATCTTGGATGCCTAACTTTGATTTTAAATCATTTTTTATATCATCAAAACCCTTATCATTCCATGTTAAACTGTTTGCAGCTTTTTCCGCTTCACTACGTGTTTTAGCATGTAGTCTAACATCTTCGTCTTCCGCTTGTTTGATGGCACGCTGTCTTTCCTCACTTCTTTGGTTCATTTGAATTACAGCTTCATTAGCCCCATCTTCATCCCATAATGATTTAAGAGCATACCACGCTAACATTATTCTATCAATACCGTTTAAAAGGAAGTTTTCAGCAATTAACCAGCCTAATTTCAAACCATTTGTAAAACCATCCCAAAGAGCCGTAACCGCATTTACTGTATGTTCCCAAGCTTCACCCCAACCGTCAACTTTGTAAATAAGCATTCCAATTAAAGCAGCTAAAGCAATAATGCCGGCAATTACCAAGCCTACAGGATTGGCATACATAGCAGTGTTTAAACTCCACCAAGCAGTTACCTGTGCCCAAAGTTGACCTGTAGTAATTAAATTCCAAGCAGCTTGCGCTTTTGTCCAGGTGTTTGCTAATATCATTCCTGCAGTATATGCACCTAAAGCAATTGCAACACCCCAAACAACCGGTTCACCCTCAGCAAACTTATCTACCAACCAACCCAATCCGTTAAAAGTAGCATCTAATGCCGCGCCGCCTAATTCAATTAACTTTTCAACTACTGGTCCTATATATTGATAAACAATTAAAGATTTTTCAGCAACTTTGTCCATGAACTGTGCCCACTTACCGCCTAATGTTTGTCCCATTTTCTCAGCCATACCGTGAAATTTTCCACCTTCGGAAGTTGCATCAATAAACGCTTGTTCAACCATTTGAGTAGAAATAGCGCCTTTCTCCATTTCTTTTTTTAACTGACTAATAGATTTACCTGTTCTTTTCGAAATTTCCCCTAATGGGTTGAATCCAGCAGTAATCATTTGATTTAAATCCTCTCCAGTTAATTTGCCTGTCGCAGACATTTGAGAGTAAGCCAACGTTAATGAGTTCATTTTATTGGCATCACCCATAGCAACATCACCAATCCTTTCTAAAGCAGGCATAACTTTACTTTCATCTATTTGGAATCCCAGCATTAGTTGTGCGTTTTTACCAAGTCCTAATTTATCGTATGGGGTCTCGGCACCGTATTTGGTAATGTCCGCAACTAATTTTTTTGCAGCTTCTTCAGAACCTAAAAGAACTTCAAATGAAGTATTTTGTAAATCTTGTTCTATTCCGTTTTTAATGGCAGCACCTGCAATACCTCCTGCAATAACAAAAGGGTTCATTAATAAATTGCCGAATGGAATCGCATCAAGCGCATTGCTAAACCAACTTTTTGAACCTGATTCTAAACGGTTAATTTCCTTTTCAAGATTATTAATTTCACGAGTAGCTTGTTTTAATTTGCTAATTTCAGACTGTGGAATCCAATCACGTGACTGTCGCAACAAATCTAACTGACGTTTTAAAGAACCTGTTGACCTACCTGTAACTAACATTTCTTGTGATACTTCTTTTGTTTGGCGTTCCAAATCTTCAAAACGCTTCATAGTACTATCGGTATTTGCACCAATAGCCTTTAAATGCGCTGACATTTGGTCGCGTAACGATAAAGTATATTCAAGTATGTTACTCATCAGATTGTTGTGTCTTTGCTTGTTGTTCTCTTAACCAGGTTAATTCTGTTACCCTGCGTGCCCATTCGTTTGCATCTAAATCGTATGGATTAATGTTGGTGTAGTAGCTTAAGCCGATGTTTGTTTTCCGAATATTGCTGATCCACTCAAACAACCTTTTACACCATTCGGCTTCCGATACATCTTCATCTCGTTTTTTTGAGCGAGGTTCATCGCTTATTAAAAAATCAAGCGATGCCTCGCTTAAAGCTTTTCCACTTCTGAAACAACCGTTTCAACAGTGCTCATCATTTTAGTAGCGATTGACTGTAATGTTGGTTCGTGTGTTGGAATTGTCGCACCGCCCAAATAACACGTTTTAAACAATCCAATGTTGTAAGTGATGAATTTAGACTGTTGTAGTAATGGCTGGTAAGCTTCAATTTCTTTGATTTTCGGTGGACGAACGTAAAAAATATCCTTTTCTGTTTTTATAGCATAAACAGCTCCGTGCTGTGCTTTCCATTGGTCAATGACATCTTGTGCCTGTTGCCCGGTTAATTGTATATTTTCCATGCTACTAAACATTTTCTTGTAAATCCAGAAAGATAAACGGAAGTGCAACCTCCATAAACTTGTCCCCTTGTTTCATTCCTTTTGGAACTTCGGTGAACTGTAACGCGATTAATCTGTCAGTTGTAAGTGCATCGCCATCAACTGGGTTTCCGTAGTTCACACCTAAATCAAGCTGAACACCTAAAAGTCCTTTAGGGTGCGATTTTCCTAAAGCAATTGCTGCTGATTGCGTTACGGTCAACGTTCCGTCATAAGCTAAATTCCCTGTCTGTATGCTTTTTGCTTTTCTGCCTTTAGCATACAATGGTTCTTTTTCGGCAGATTGTTTATATTCAATAGCGCGTAATCCGATGATATCGGTAGCTCCGGCAATTACAGTTATATCTGCGTATTCGTATTCTCTACTGTTGAACATGTTAGTTATTATTTGTGGTTATTGGTACAAAGCCTAAAGGAATATCAATGTATCTGTTATATCCTTTTGCTCTAACTTGTAGCTTTGCAAGCTTTAATTCACCTGTTGAAACTACGTTGTGCGTCAAGTCCAATCGACAAATTACACCTCTGTCTTTTGGATCGGTTGTATCCTGGCTTAATTCGCCGTTTAAGGTCATTTGTTGAAAAATCAAACTCTCAATAGCGTTTTCAAACGTTTTTGCGTAAATCGGATTAACTGATCCGTTGGGCATAACATCGTTATCATCTAATAAAAACTCTAAAGCCGCACTATATGCCAATCTGTAAGCTTTATCAATTACACGACGATGCGTTAAATAGTGGTAATCGGATGTTGCACTTGATGCAGTTGGACAGTCTGCAAAGAAATAGCCCGATTTTCCTGTATGATTTCTTAAGGTTACATAGCCTTTATCATGCAATGCTTCCGTATCATATTGTTCTGCAGGTGTATCAACTACAAAGGCTTTAGAAATTTTCAATGCTCCATCACGAACACGCCCTGGATTAACCTGGACGCCTGAAATTGACAAACGTCCTAAATAAGTTCCAACGGTAGCGCCAAGACTTGCTGGTGTGCCGGTTCTTTGTTCGGTATCTCCAATTAAAACAGAACAACGTTCGTTGTTTAATGTTTTTAAATCGGCTAGTTCGGTTTTGTTTCCGCTATAAGCATAGCCCTCAAAAACTACCGATGCAGGCGCATACTTGTTTTTTGCATAATTGCTAAGAACCGTATTTGCCTTAGTCATTGCAGCTGCAATATCTGCATCAATACCGTTGGTTATTACCGGCACATATTCCGCAGCAGGATTTAAAACACACCCAATTAGTGATATTTCACCTTTTGCAGCATCTAACGCTGTTTGAATTGGCACAATGCCTGTTGTAACGTTTGCCGTAAACCAATCGCTTACTTTTGTTGTTTTAGCAAAACCAATAACCCAACATTTTACACCTTCGCCTGCTTCGTCGTAAAACTCTCTAAGGGTTTTATGAAGCCTGTAATTATCAACGTCCGGTAAAATACCCAATGCAGCAACGTCAACCATCGATTTAACTTCGTAAGCTTTATTTAATTCAAAGCTTGCAGTAGCAACTGCGGAAACTGCTATTAAACATATTCCGTCTGGTGTTGCAATGGTTTGACCTAACTGTCCGTTGATAAACTCAATATTTATTCCTGGGAACGGCATACTATTTTTGTTTAGGTTGGTTTATTTTCTTTGCTTTTGTAGCAACTTTTTTTGAAGTCACCACTTCAATTTCTTTTGCAGCTTCAGCCTCTTTTTCGGCTTGCAATTCTGCATCCTTTTCTGCTTGCTCTTCAGATTCCTTTTGAGCCTGTAGTTCTGCATCTTTTGCAACTTTCTCTTCAGCTTCTTTTTGCGCCTGCTTTTCGTCTTCAGTTTGCGTAGCAGACAATAAATCCGATGCAACAGCACTTTGAATTTTATCTTGCTTAATATCTTCCAAAGCGTTTACAACCTTTTCAAGAACTGATTTAAAAATCGGCTCAACCTTTTTATCATCCAATGTCTTAGCGTGAAGTTTTGCATCGCTTTCATTGTAAAAAGCTGTGCTGTCAGAAGTCTTGTAATAGACTTTTAATGCCGGATTATTTTTAAAAACTTGATCCATAGTATTTGTTTAAAAATGGTAAAACCAAAGGCAGACAGTTTTTTGTTCTTGATTTGACTGCTTATGATCTTATATAGAAACTTAGTGATACGATTTTATGAACCTGTCGCATTAACTTATGGTTTTACCATTTAGTTGTTTGTATTTTCTTAATTCGTCGGTTAAATGCTCAACTTCTAAAAGCAGGCGTTTAATCTTTTCTTCCTGTTGATTGATCGTTGCAATCGCCTTATCTAATCGGGTCATAGCGTCGTCTAATAATGATCGATAAAATTCAGCTGCTTTAACTTCCGCTTCTATTTCAGCGTTTTTTGCATCAGCATCATTTTTTCTACGAGCTAAAAACCATGTTAGTATAGCCGGAATTACAATCATTAAAAGATCTTGTGCTAATTCGCCCATACGATCGTTTTAGATAATTGCTCCGATTGCTTTGTTTTGTACTGGCATTGCAATAAAGTAATGACGGTAGTTTAACAAATTGGTTTGCGTGGTTGGGTTAGCAGACGCTAAAGAAAAATACTGTTTAGTATTACCTGTTTTCTTACCAATGTTGTCTACATAGAAGGCGAATGATGCTACCTTGTCTTCAGGAGCAGGAACCGCACCCCAAGCCAACTTTGCTTTGGTCGTTGCATTGTATTTTGGATTTGAAACATACGTGTACACATCAAAACCAGCAATTTGGCGGTTTACTTTACCTGTGTTATGATCTACCAATAAATCGCCAAAACGGTTACGGTCGGTTAACAACTTGTTGTAATGATCGGTTGCCAATACCATACGACGGTCGGTTTCTGGAATTTCGTTTTTATCAAAAGCATCTTTAACCTTAACCATTGATTGATAAACATCATCGGCTGTGTAGCTACCAGGTAACTCAATTACAGGTGTAGCTGTAGTATGCAAAGCTGGTGCAATAGCATGTGCAGCTTTCTTATACTTTACAGAATTGATTTGACGGCGGTGTCCACGTGTAGCAGAATCAATCTTTGAATACGATGCACCCATTGCCGCATCATCGCTTACCGATGTTGCTTTGGTTTGGAATTTATCCAAGGTCATTTGAACGCTACCATCTGCAAACTCTTGGATTTCGATTGGGTACGTAGTGTTGTTAATCAACACATCCGGGCTGAAGGTTTCAATCGGAATGTGAATGATGTTTTTTTCGGTTGCTGTGCCTTCGCCTAAAGTATATACTTCGGTATCCAATTCAGGAATACCGTCTAACCATGGCGCTACATCGGAAGTCGTTAATATCTGTCTAACTCTTGACTCCCATATTTCTGGAAAATTTTGTGGCATTTTCTAATTATTTAGTATTGAACAATTTTTGGTAAGCATCGGCGTGGTTGGTTTTAAATGTCAACTGCTCGTTAAGGCTTAATGTTTGAAATTTTTCAGCAGTCATATCTGTTGCTGACTGGCTTGCACCAACATTATTGATTTGTGCAGCTAACGATGTGGAACCAGGAATACCGTCTAAAATGGTTTTAGCAACGCTGTAATCCAGTGCTAAAAAGGTTTCGCGTTGATCTTTTTTGATTTTTCCGGCTTTTTCGGCATCATCGATTAAGGTGAGCTTTTGCGCCTGTGCTTCTTGTGCTTCTTTGTCCTTAAAAGCTTGTAGTTGTGTGTTGGCAGCAGTTAGTTGATTGCTTAACCCTAACACCTTTGCTTCAACAATAGTTGCATCGATTCCTTCAGGTGAAGTTTCGTCGATAGATAAGGCCTGCATAACGGCCAAAGACAATACTATTTTTTTCATGTTTGGTTTATTATCAATTTCGTTTTCAAATTCTGTAGGGATTAAAGACAACATTGTTTGCACTTCATCGTCTTTTAAAAGTTGTAATTCAGAGTTGTACAGGTGTATTGCATTTTTATTGCTTGGTACCGCAACGATCGACACTTCGTAAAGCTCACATTTCGTTAATACCAGCTTATCACCGATCCACTCTAAATCGTCAGGATGCCAAATGATTCCCATTGAACAACCCTTGATATAACCACGTTCAACCTTTCCGGCAATTTTGTTAGCTGCTTCATCTTCCGTATCGAATTCGGGCAACATCGTTAAAAGGTTTCCTTCTTTTTCAATGTTTAACCATCTGCCGATAACTGCATGATTGGATATGTAATGTCCGTCAAGCATTACGGGGTTATTTTCAAATCGTGCCAATGAAATTCCCGAGGTTAAAACATAAAACCCATAGGAGTTTTTTTGTTCCTGATCATTAGCTACGAACCGACTTAAATTTTTACTCATTACTTCATGGCTGTTGTGTTAGGTTCGACTTATTTCTGAAGCAAAGATTTGACGATTTGCAAGCGAAAAAAAATAACTGTAAAGGCATTAAACAGCTGTGTTTAATACACTTACAAACCTGTAAAGCAACTGAACAACTAATTGATTATGATTGGTTTTGAAAGCAATTTTGCTATAAATAGGAGTAATAATGAGTAGAGAAAAAGCAAAAATTGAACTGGATAAAGACTACGCAAAACGGTTGTTTATCGAAGGCAATACCCAAAAGGAAATTGCACGCAGATTAAGCAGAACCGAGAAGACTATCGGTAAATGGAAGGATGAAGGTAAATGGGATGATTTGCGTAAATCTTTATTGGTAACAAAAGACACTCAGCTTACAAGTTTTTACAATCAGTTAGATCGCTTAAATAAGGAAATAGAAAGCAGAACAACTGTTTACGATATTCCTTCAAACTTGCTTAAACCTATTATTGTTAAGGACAAAGATGGTAACGAAAAACTTCAGAACCCTGACATTAACCCTACAGATTTTCCTGTAAAAATCAACAATACACCTACATCAAAAGAAGCAGACATTATTACAAAGCTTACAAGTGCTATTAATAAGTTGGAAACTGAAACTTCTGTAGGCGAAATAGTAAGTGTTGCCAAAATGATTATACAGCTGGTACAGAGTATTGATTTGGAATTTGCCAAAACACTTACTGATTATTTCGACCTGTTAATTAAACAAAAGATGAAGTAACCCATGGCTAAAAAAAAGACAGATAAACAGCTGTGGGAAGATTGGAACGAATTCAGAGAGAATACAAGGCGTGCAACTCCAATTGATTTAAACGAAACAGCAATTGAGAAAGCCAAACGTATTAAGGCTTTAGAATCTGATGACGAAGCTTGGTTTAAATACTATTTCCCAAACTTCTACTCATCAGAACCGGCAGACTTTCATAAGAAGTCAACAAAGTTGGTAATGAATACCATGGAGCTGTATTTGATTCGTTCCTGGTCTCGTGAGTTGGCAAAGTCGGCACGCACGATGATGGAAACTTTGAAATTAGCTTTAACCGGCAAAAAGAAAAACATTCTTTTAGTTTCCAGTTCTTATGACAACGCAGTGCGTTTGCTTTTACCGTATAAAAATATTTTAGAAAGTAATCAGCGAATTATAAATGATTACGGTGAGCAACAAAGCATTGGTAAATGGGAAACTGGAGAGTTTACAACCAAAGGAGGCGTTTCATTCCGTGCGTTAGGTGCCGGACAATCTCCACGTGGTACACGTAACGATGCAGCGCGCCCCGACTTGATATTGATTGATGATATTGATACGGATGAAGAATGCCGTAACCCCGAACGTATCCGCAATAAAATGAAATGGATTGAAGAGGCTCTTATACCTACACGTTCAATTTCAAACGCATTAATGATTATCGTTTGTGGTAACATCATTGCGAAATTTTGCTGTATTACTGAATTAGCTAAAAAAGCCGATAAACACGAAATTGTAAATATTCGAGATAAAGACAATGTTTCAACATGGCCACAAAAAAACACGGAAGAAAACATCGACCGTGTGTTGGATTCCATTAGCTATAATTCGGCTCAAAAAGAATATTTCAATAATCCTGTACAGGAAGGTGATGTGTTTAAAAAGGTTGTTTTTGATCGTGTGCCTATATTACGTTCATGTGAGCGTGTTTTGGTTTATGCCGATCCGGCAACATCCAATAAAGACAAAGGAAATGCCTCTACAAAAGGTATTGGTGTAATTGGTTACAAAGCTGGCAAATACTATCTATATAAAGTTTGGTTAGATACTATGCGAAATTCAAAATTTGTTGATGCCTTGTTCGAAGCTTATCAATTTTTAATTACGGAAGGTGTGGATATAAAAAGGCTGTATGTTGAAAACAACAGTTTGCAAGATCCTTTTTATGAGCAGGTAATTATTCCACTTATACGCCAAAAGGAAAGAGAAAAGGGGATGACAATTCCATTAACTCCGGACACACGTAAAAAACCTGAAAAGTTTTACAGGATAGAAGGAACATTAGAACCGATTCACCGCAATGGCTCTTTAATATTTAACATTAAAGAGCAGAAAAATCCGCACATGGAACGCATGGAACAACAAATGTTAGGTGTGTCGGCAACTGCCAAAATGATGGATGGACCTGATTTATTAGAAGGCGGTGTATGGCTGATTCAAAACAGTATTGCAACATCAAATAATACCTACACTGTAGGATTTAGAACCTCTCAAAAATATTAGACTATGTTTTTACAACCCGAAGATTTAAAGAATAACATATACGAATATCAAACCGATCAGATAACCGAAAACGATGACAGTATTGTTATTGAAGCACTTGAAGTTGCAGAGCAGGAATGTAGAAGTTATTTGGAAGCAAATATTAACATGAAGCAGAACCAGGATGGACGGTTCATTTACGACGTAGAAAACATTTTTAACAAAATCGGAACTGCACGCAACGCGCTAATTGTTCGCTACTGCATTACTATTGCTAAATGGTACATCGTAGAACTGTGTAACGCCGATATTATCATGGAGCAGGCAAAAGAACGGTACGACAGGGTAATAAAGAAATTGGAAGATTTATCAACAGGTAAAACAACACTTGGAAGCCTACCAATTAAGAAAATTGAAGATGATCCTGCAATGGCAGATGTAAAACCTTTCTCTTTTGGTAGTAGAAAAAAATTTAACCACGAATAGTTATGGCGCAAATAGGATTTAAAAAAGATCAAGAACAAAAAACGGCACCTGTCGTGTTTACAACGACTATTGCGAGCCAAATAGTTCAAAAATCGGTAACAAACACTCGTAAAGATATACAAGACTGGCGTAGAGCCGAAACAATGGCTTTAAACGTAGAAAGTCGTGCGTTGTGGCCATTGCAAATATTGTTTAAAAACGTTTTAAAAGATACTACATTAACATCGCAAGTAGAGAACCGTCGGTTAAAAGTACTGTCAGCTCCTTTTATTTTACAAGATTCAAGCGGTAACGAAATCGAAGATTTAACCAGGGCGAATCAAAACGCGAAATGGGTAAACCAAATTAACAATGCTATTTTTGAACGGAAACTTTTTGCACATTCTTTGATAGAAGTAAAGGCAGAAAATGGGCGTGTAACCGTTAATTTAATACCACGAGAAAACGTAGATCAGTTCAAAGGTTTGGTTTATTTAGACTATACGAATCCGTTGAATTATATTAACTATCGTACCACCAACGAATACAACAAAACGCTTTTCGAATTTGGAGACCTAACCGATGATTTAGGACTTTTAAACAAAGCCGTTCCGCACGTTTTAATGAAACGCTTTACACAGAGCTGTTGGAGCGAATTAGCCGAAATATACGGCATACCGCCACGTGTAATGAAAACAAACACGCACGACCCAGGTATGCGCGCCAAAGGCGAACAAATGTTACGTGATATGGGAGCAGCTGCTTGGATGTTGATTGACACTACCGAAGATTTTCAATTCGCCCAGGGCGTACAAACCAATGGCGATGTTTACAAGAACTTATTAGATTTCTGTAATTCAGAGCTTCGTTTATTAATAACCGGTGTGCAGTTAGGTCAAGACTCAAAAAACGGCTCGCGATCTAAAGAAGAGGTTGCCTTGGATATGTTTCACGATTTAATAAACGCCGACTTATCTGAAATTGAAGAGGAGTGGAATAACAAATTAATGCCCGCACTAATTGAAATGGGTGTTTTTCCTAAAGGAACGCGTTATGTATATCCACCAGTTGAAGATATTGAAGAATTATTTAAACGTACACAACAAGCTTTACAGCACTATGAAGTTGATGCAAAATGGTATAAACAGAAGTTTGGCGTTGAAGTAACCGAACGCAAACAACCTACGAATGTTTTACAACAGGGTTTAAATATTAGTGACAGTTTTTTCGTGTAAGCCCCAAAGCTTATTTTGGGGCTTTACATAGCCGTTTAAACTTTTTGTATAGTTGTGATTGCGATGATTGTAAAACTTCTGTTTTAGACGGAAAAGATGAAAATTCAAAAGTATTTGAAAATGTTTTAAAAGCAGGTGAAAAAGCATTTAAACACCTTTTAAAGAACGGCGGTTATAAGGCTGAAGATATTGCACAAAAACCATATCAGAACCTTATCAAAGAAACGAATAAAGTATTCCAGAAATCGGTACAGGACAATGTTATTTCACCCGTTCTGCGTTCGGCTTTGGAAAGTGATGCTTTTTTATTTGGTTCTTTAAAAACGCATGCCCAGTTATTTGAAGCCAATACTTTATTAATTAATAAAGACGGTCAGATTAAATCACAAGCACAACTGGAACATGAACTCAATAAACTTAATGTTACATACAATAACAATTATTTAGAAGCCGAAAGGCAGTTTGCAATTAGTTCTGCCATTAGTGCCGACAATTGGTCAAAGGTTAATGAACGTTACAATTTACAGTACCGAACGGTTAATGATGATAAAGTACGTGACGAACACCGAGTATTGCATGATATAACACTTTCGGTACAAGATGAGTTTTGGAAAAAGTATTATCCGCCAAACGGTTGGCGATGTCGTTGTGTGGCTATACAAGTTCGCAAAAGTAAGTATCCTGAAAGTGATTCGGCTAAAGCTATTCAAGCTGGCAATAAAGCCACTATGCAAGTAGGGAAAGACGGTAAAAACCGCTTGGAAATATTTCGTTTTAATCCTGGCGCAAGCTTAAAATTGATGCCGCCTGAACACCCTTACAATAAAGTTGCAGGAGCGACAAAGGTTAAAGAGATGGCCGCCAAAACAACCGGCTTAAATTTAAGCGAATTGATTAAAAAAGATTTGCCGACTAATACTGAAATAAAAAACATATTAGGAAAATATGCGGAGCAGTTTCCAGAAGATTTTAGAAACGGATTAGATGAGGTTAAAGTGCAAAAATCACGTAGTTACATGATGCAGCATTCTATGGCTTACAAACCAAGTACAGGGGAATGGAACGGCGGCTCTACTATTACATTAAGTAGTAATACGTTTAGTATCTCAGGTTCCGCCTTTAATCCGTTAGAAGAATTACGGGGAGCATTTGGGGCAATAAAGAAAGGTTCTGAACTTACTTTTAACCAGGAGTACGCAGTTGAATCATTATGGCATGAGATATTACACGCTAAAACAACTACAAAGCCTTTTAAACTTAGTAGTTTTCAAGTACAGAATATGGAAACAATAAATCAGTTTGTTGCGCGCCACTCATATAGTGATTTTATTGAAAGATTAGGTGGAAAAGCCTATAATAAGACAGAAATATTAGACCGTGGATACGGTTACAGTAAATGGGTAACTGATTTTAGAAGCGAGCTGAAAAAAAGAGAAATTCCAGAAGAAAAGGCAGTTGAATTTTTTAAACCTCATTTAATGAATGAGTATTCATCGTTAGGTACTAAAATAAGAGAATTTTTTAGCCAGCAATAAGAGCGTTGTCTAAACCTAACTGGTATTGTTGGTAAACATCAGGTATTAAATCACGATACTGTTTTGCAACAGCTTTGTTTTTACGCAATTCATATAAAAGAACAATATCAAGTAAGCTGTGCTCTTTGGAGCACATCCAATGAGACAGGTATTCAGCTTTTGTCATACCTCCAGTTAATTCCTGAAGTTCAGCCTTTGTAGGATTATGTTCAAATATTGTTTCCATAATAGAAACAAATATACAAAAATTATCATATATGCAACCAAATGAAATAATTGAGTTATTTATTCAGGATGTAGCTGTCGAACTTACAGACGAATTCGACAGGAATTTTGAAAGAAAGGCGTTTTTTGATGAAGCGTGGCCAGCCGAAAAATTTAAAAACAGTAACGGAAGTCAAATGACACGAAGCGGAACTTTACGCCAATCGATTAATCATACTGTTTTAAACGATATCATAACTTGGCAAAGTTCACTGCCTTATGCAAGTATTCACAATACAGGCGGTGAAATTACGGTTACACCTAATATGAAAAAGTTCTTTTGGGCGATGTTTTATAAAAATGGCGGTAAAGGAACAGAAGAAGACGAACTAACAACCGAAGCCAAACAATGGCGCAGTTTGGCTTATAAAAAAGTAGGCGATATTCTTAAAATGCCCAAACGACAGTTTATAGGTGATCATCCACAAGTACACCAAAGTATAAAGGATGTGTTTAACGACATGGAACCGGAACTAAATGATTATGTTATAACCCATTTTAAAAAGTAATATGGAAACTATTTACAATACTATTTTAGAAAAACTGAACGAAGTAACCCAATTAAAATATAGCAGTGAAGATTGGGGACAGTTAAATTATTATGGCAAAGATTGCCCGGTGCAATGGCCATGCTGTGTATTTGATATGAATGCAGCAACTTTTTCCGAAACTTCAGGACCACAACAAGGAACGTTACAAATAGCTTTTAATATTGCTGATTTGCGTTTAACTCCAAATTCAGCCCGTACATCAGCGCAGCAAAAGGCAAACAGTTGGGAAGTAATAAGTTTAGTTGGAAGCATTCATGAAAAATTAAGACGTTTTCGCCCACATCAACAACATGGAAGATTGATCCGTACAAGTATGCGTAAAATTAAACGACAGGATGCGATAAAGCAATATGAAGTTATTTACACAATGAGTTTAAACGAAGTTTAAAACAAGCGTGTCTGTTGTGCTTTTGTCTGCTCTATAGCATAAAGCTCTTTTTTAACCGGAGTTCCAAGTATTTCGTACAAGGTTGTTCTTGATATAGGGTAAACAGGATAAATATATTTGCGCCATACTACAGTTGTAGGTATATCTTCCGTCTTGTACTTATTATATAAGTCAAGTATCAGTTGATATCGTCTTAATTTATTAAGTTTTATGCCTATAGCGCGTGGAGTCATTTTGTATAGTGCTTTAAAGCAAAGTTATACTATTTTTTTATACAAAAAAAGCTTAATAAAAAACCGCCCCGTTCGTTGAGTTTATCGAAACGGGGCGGTTTTTGTTATTTAGTAGAATTTGTTCAGCTCCCAACGTTTTGAACCGTTAGGTACCGGTTGGAATTTGTAAAGCCAGTGATTATCTTTGTTTTTATATTCTGATCTTTTTAAATCTATACTATCTATAGTTGTTTCGGGTGTAGCTTCAGCAGAAAAGTATTTTTGCCAATATGGGAACAAATCTAAATAGTTAAAAACAACCCTATGAAAATTATACTTCTTTACACCTTCTATCTCTAAAGCCATATTTTGTCCTTCATAAAATTCTACAAAAGACACTGTAAAGGTATCGTCCATATACTTTTCAGGGTATTGAATTACATTTTCATAATCAATTCCCGACCTTACCATAACAATAGTAAAACCTACTTTGGTTTCCTTTTTCTCTGCAACTTCAAAACTACCTCTCGATAGACTTGCAATTTCTTTTGCAACTTCTATTGCTCCGTTTTCGTCCAAGTTGCGTATTTTTTTCATATACTCAACATTTTGTGCATAAAATGTTAAGCTAAAAAACAGGCTAAATAATAGTATTAGTTTTTTCATAAATATTAATTTTTACTTTTAGATGTTAAACCTAATAAATAATAGTAAAGGGCAAATCCCCGCTTGGTTAACTCATAATCTGTAGGAAAAGGTAGCTCATCAATACCCTTTTCACTTATATATTCACCGTCTATGAGAATTTTTAGATATTCCTTATTTTTAAAATTATCTTTGTTTTGATTTTTAGTAATATAAAACTCTATGCTACCTAAAAGACCAAATGGACTATATTTCGATGTAAAGCTATTTACTTCTGAATTAATCTGTTCAAAGTCATCGATTTTATAACTTAATTCATACAAACCTGTGACTGTTTCAAGTTGCTTTTGGATTTCTTCTTTTAGTTTAGTTTGCTCTACTAAGTTTCCTTCACTTTTTGAGATATCTGTAACTAATTTTTTGTTTTGTTTAGCCAGATCTGCTTTTTCTAACTTTAAAACATCAATATCTGTCTGCTGAACAGTTATTTTTGTATTTAATTCTTGTAACTTGTCAGTTCTGTTTCTTTTAACTTGTATATCATATTGGGCATCTGCTTCAGCTTCAGCAACTTGTTTAGCGGATTTAATTCGTTCCTTATTAACGAATTTTAAAAACCAATCTAATCCAACCATGACACCAGGAAAGAATATTGAAGATCCAAGCGCAATTAAAAAAGGTTTCCAAATTCTGCCATGACCACTGTAATTTGTTTTTATGAACCATATAACACTTTCAATTTCAAAATTTGACTTTATAATCATTACCAAAATGTCCCAATTCCAAATAGCTAAAGCTAAAAGGTAATAAAAGAAAATAGGAACTTTCAACCTTGCCACAATATACTCCTTTACTTCTTCGGTGGTTTCTTTTATATTTTCTGTCATAGTGCTTTTATTAAATTTTAACAAACTTACTAATTTCTCAATCTATATTCGCTGTTAAGCAAAAAATTATACTCTTCGGTGGTTAAGTTAAGCCTTACATAAGGAACTAACTGCTTATGCAATTTTTTAGCCAACCACCATTTTATCTTTAATTTAATCTTTTTCATGTTTCAAATTTATAGGTTTACAAAACGATTACATTACGGCTTTCCGTAAAGGCATAAAAAAAAAGAGTTAGCCACTATACAGCAGCTAACTCTTTTACAATATTTTTCCAACGCTCCGATAAGCTTTTGCTTAAAGTTTCCCATTTATCCAAACCAACGTTTTTAAGCAGTTTGGCACTATCCGTAATGATTGTACGGCTTTTTGGTAATGTTGCTATCTTTTGTTGAACTGCATCCATTTTTTTGAATGCTTGTGTGTCTTGTATTTTCATAATGTTTAATATTAAAGGTTATTTGGTGGACGAAATTCGGGCGGAAATGGACGAGGTGGCTGAATGGTTATTATTAAATGATGATTTACACTATCAAAAGAATAATTTTCATTAAAAACAACAATTTCATTTTTATAATGTGATCCGATTTTTATTCCAAATAAATAATTAAAATCTCTTATACTTACTTTTTGCCGGTAATAACTATAAAGAATTCCTTTAAGCCAGTTGGGCATTAGTATTTTTAATTGTTCTGAACTGTGTCGATGTTTTAACACCAAAATGTTCTTTTCCAGTTGATCCATTATAAAGTCTAATGTATCATTATCTATTTCAATTATTCTAGTACTCATTTTCAAAATATTTTCCATTTATATATCTGCTTAAATGTGCTTTGCCTACACGTGTTTTTAGTAAATGATCTTCATAAGGTTTTAAACCAATGAAACATTTTATTATTTCTGGTTCTTTAAGTTTTTTAAAAGCCTTTTCAGCATCTGCTTTGCTTACTTTGTAGTTGTATAGTTCCCAAAGTTTATCAAAACTTAAATCGGCAGGTACTTTAATAATATCAAAGTGGTTTTTAAACTCGGGCAGCTTCATCCAGTAATCTATCATGAACTGCTCACGGCTGGGTATTTTGTTACCACGAAAAAACCATACTATCTGTTCATCTGTCAATGGTGCGCCAATGATTTCAAACAGTTTTAAATTGCCGTTTAAATCGTATTTAAAAAGGTATTCGGCATCGCTTTTTTTACCTTTAATTTTATATACTGTTAGCATATCTCTAATCTTTCGGCTAATTGATTTTTAATTTTTTCGATTTGAGCCTTGTAGTAATCGTTATCAACAGGATAATGGTTTATTAAAAATTGATACAGATAGTAGGCGTTTGAAACTTTAAGCGACAAGGTTACTTTCTTCTTGCTATCGAACAAACTTTGTTTTCGTTGCAGTTCTTTTGCTTTTGCCGAAACCTTATCGTACACGTCCATTAAATTACATTTACTTACTTTTTCAAGTAATGTAAAAGTTTGACTGGTATAAGCTCCCGACAACAGCTTTGAAAGCAGTATAATGTTATCGGGAATTAGTTTAAGTTCTGTTTTCATTATTCTAAAAATAAACCTGATGAAACTTGCGGATTGTACGATCCGCCTTGTACACTTCTCAATGAGTTTCTTCTTTTTCTTTCGTCAGCAGAAATAGTAGAATTATCAACTTTTGTCAGTTCGTTATCTTCATATAGTTTTGAAGCAATTACATAGTTAGAAAAGAAGATCGGATCAAGTTGCTGCTTTCTAAACTTTTTGGTTTTAGCAGACCGGCATCGGTTAAGTTGTGGTGTTACCAAACGTTTGTATTCTGTTTTCATGTGCTTTTTAAAATATTCATAGGCACATTCTAAAGTTACCCAATCCATATAATCTAATTTTGCACCTACCGCTCTACGACCTAATGTACTTATATACAGATCAAGATCTTTTTTTAGTAGATGCGTTATCAACCTTTGAAAAAGTAATTTATCAAGATCATGCGCATACGTGAAATAATACAACTTGATATGTATTGTTTTTACATACTCTTCGTCAATATTGTATTTCTTCATTAATCTGTCTAATGCCTTTTTAGCAGCTTCTTTTTCGCCAGCAACGCCATGATTAACCAAAGCATATATTTTTTCAATTTTACTTTTTATTGAGTTATCCATATTATCGTTTATTAAGCCGATAAATTAAATTATCGGGTAATTAGTGAATATTTACTTTGTTTCTCTTAAAATTCTTAATCCAATTCCCTTAGCAAGGCTGTACTCAAGTTGTGCGCCTTTGCTATCTTGCCAACAGGGCAACAGGTAAATAGAGTTACATTGCACCAAGGCAGCGATACAAAGTTTCATAGCGTTTTTCCAGTTGGTGTTTGGATCTGCAACTACTTCTATAGGGTTTATAACTTCGTAGCCATCTGATTCTAATTCTTGTTGTACTTCTTTAAACTTTGCTGTAACATCTTCTAATTTTAAACCTGTTACTTTTCCTGCTATATAAATTTTTGGTTTATTCATTTTTAAATTATTAATACGTTTTAAATCGTATAACGTTAGTTTGGCGACATTAAAACGATCGCCAAGCTACTCGTTATTCCGCTATTGGTTCTGTTATTTGTACATCACAATGTTTACAAAATTTGGCGTACAACTCAAGTGTAAAATGATAACCAACAAACCGCTTTTCTGTTTCGGCATGTATGCAGTTAGTCGATGGGTGGGTCTTCATTGAATCTTTGTTTTGCAATACACCAAACATCGCATTGGTTAACGTCTTTACATTTGCACTTTGGGTAACCATTTATTTCATTGTTGCTGATGTCATTAAATCGGACTGATACATATATTGCTAAAATCGCTAAACCAACAAAAACAACTATTCCGGTTAATATAAATAAGATAAATTCCAATACTATTTCCATATATGCTTTACGATGCCTTCTAAGGCTTTAATGGTTTTACTTAATTCTAAGGGATTTTGGCTGTTTAAAGGTTTTCGTACCGGTGCTTTTTCGGATTGCAACCATTTAGAAAACCTATCTAGGTCGGGAACTTCTTTACCTTTGTGGTTAGTTAACCATTGTGCTTGGTAAAGCAATGATAGAATTGCACGATGCTTTGTGTTTGATTTCTCGAAATTCGCCCATTTTTCGCCCTTGTGTGGTTTATCGCCTTGTTGGTCTAATATCTTATTAGCTTCGTCAAATGTTAGGCTTTTAAGCGATGTTTGGGCGTTGTCGTTTTTAACCCATTGCACCAACTCACATTTTACATCTTCGTTATATCCGCAGTTACGCCGAATGGCTAATATTTGGTCTTTGGTTATTGCTGTCATTGGTGTTAGTGCTTAATTTTTTAACAAATTCTTTTGCGTCGTTTAAAGCTTTGGTAATACCTTCGATTGTGTATCGGTATTCTCTGCTGTAACCGTCGGTTTTGTATCTTTTTATGGTAACGATTAATGTATTATCGCTGTGACGCTTGATGGTATTAAAAACATCGTTTAACGAGTCTAAATACTTTATAAGGTTTAAAAGTTCTGTGTACATAGTTTAAAGTTTATTATAAAGGTTTTTAAAAAACTCCGTACTCGTTAAACTTTCCGGAGCAACAACACAACTATTTTTCTTCAGGTAACAAATAAGTCAGATCAAAGTCTTTTGGAAAATCTGCACCGGCAATTGAAAGCGGTAAGCTAACCTCGATGCCTACATCGTTTTTAAATGATGCTTTCACATACCAGCTACTGCGTTTTGGGTGATAGGCATCTTCAATGATTTGTACACCTTCAATAAAACTTACATTGTTATATTCGTTAGCCATTTGGCGTAGTTCCATGATACGTTTAGGATCAAGGTTGCCGTCTTTATTAATCTTTAGTAAACGGTTGATTTGATTAACCAATTTTGCGGTTGCTTCGTCTTTAACCTGCGAGCTGATAAACTCTTTTACTTTAGCTACGCCCATATATACCGTATCGTCATAACCTGCATTTACATTGTAACCAATGGTTATTGTACAATGTTTATCAGAGAATGTATGTGACTGCTGATCTGATTTAACATCGTACGCATCAAACTTTAATTGTACCAATGCTTTAAGGTCTTTGTAAGTTTCAGCTTTAACTTTGCTGATATGATCGCTTAAATCTTTTAGTTTGGCAAAAACATCTGGCAGAACCTCAGGTATTAAGTTCTTGTACTCTTCTTTCTTATTTACTTTTGCTTTTGCTCTTTTTGCCAACTCGTCTTTAATCTGTTGGTCTGATAGTTTTGTTAGGTCTAATGCTTCCATGCTATTTTAATTTATTTGCTTCGTTAATAATAGGGTGTTGGTATTGTTCAATGGGTTGCCATTTTTCGGTATCTTTATTAAAAAAGTATAATAACCGATCTTGCTTTATAACAGTTTCGGGCGGCTGCCATTGAAAGTGGTCTATAACTTCTAAAGCCTTGTGCATTTTTTCTGTTAGTTCCATCGGTTGCTCTAACATTTTTTTTATTGCGATGATGCGTTCGCCTTGTGTTAGAAACTTTGTTATACCGTCTAGGCTTAAAAGGTTTTTATATGGGTTCATTTTAGATTTGTATAAGTTTATAGTTGTTTTCTTCCATTTCTATGAACTTTTGCACGTAGTAATTTCGGCTATGTTCTTTCTGCCATTTTTCACGGCATTTTGTGGGATTGTAAAAAAGCCAATGGTTTAATTCATCAATCCGCTTTTCAAGCCATTGCTTGTTTACTATTTTTGTATCAGTTGCATTCATAAGCGATCAATTGTTTAGCTGATACTTTTGGCTTTAAAGCTTTTGGGAAATGACAATCAAAACGCTTTAAGTAGGTAAAAAACAAATCCATTTTATCCTGACCTGATTGTGGTTTTCTGAATGTTTGTAGATGTGTTACAAAGTTCATTTCAAGCGAAGCAAAGTGTTTTTTAAAATAGTTCTGTAACCCTTTGTCAATTAAACACAACTGAAATTCTTTGGCTGTGTTTGTATTTTTTCCAATCCACTCTATAAAAGTTTGATACTTTATTTCTTCGTAATGAATTGGGTCTATTCCTATGATGCTAAATGTTTTCATCTTCTTCTTGTTGTTTGGTTCCGTGTAAATCTTCGTATCCTTTTTGCCAAACCACAAACTGTGTTGCATGTGGTCCGAACTTTCTACCTTTGTTAGTGGCTACATATCCGCTAACAATAACCTTCTGTGTTGCATCGAACATGATCTTTTGTTCTAACTCGCTTTTAGGCTGTTGACCGTTGGCGTGTCCTATGAAAATCAATGTTTTTTCTTTGTGCCTTCGTGTAAATTCCATATAATCGGTGAATGTGTATCCCATAAAGAAATAAGGTGCGGAATCTATTACTACTACCTGCGGACTGTTACGTTTTAAAAGTCTTTCGTTAAGCTCTTCCAAATTATCGTCAACCATAGTAAAGTTTTTACTTACGTCCTGCATATTGAACAGTTTTAAGCGATCCTGTAAGTTTTCATCATCTACTGATTCTTCTAATGATACCAACAGCGTCTTTTCGGTTCGTGCAAACTCTTTAATCAACTGCATTACAAAAGAACTTTTACCGCTTGAACTTTGACCCCAGATAAACCATCTGCCTTTTTTTTGTGGGTTTCCAAAAACATCATAAAACCGCCCTATGAAATCAATAATTGCAATCTTTATGGCTAAAATATTTGCAACGGTTAGGGCTCTTTTCATTATGCTACAAGTTTGGGCATTCCTAAAATTGTTCTTACAAAGTTTTCGTTCAATTCTTCGCCGGTTCTGTCGGCTTCTTTCATTGCCGGCACTAATACATCGTGAAGCTCTCCGTAATTGTCACAATTCTGTTTTAAGAAGTTTCGTAACGATTTATCTTCTACCGTTTCAAGGAACATTGCAAACGTGCGGTCTATGCTAGGCAATTCTCGGATACCGAACTTAATACGGCGGTAAAACTGCGGTATGCCTGATCGGTTCTTTTTGCGTAATTTGTCAAGGTTGTCAATCAGTTGGCTTGTACCAATCAGCGTTATTCCGCAAATTCCGATTAAAGCGTCGTACAGTTCCTTCATAGAGCAAAGAGCCGGTTGCTTCATGTACTCGCACTCATCAAAAATTAAATGCGGTTTAAGACCTTCTAATCGTAATTGCTTCAGGCGTTTTGCAATTTCGCCGATCTTTTTACTTTTGGTTTTCGGTGTGGCTATTTTAAGCACATCAATAACCTTGTCTAACAAATCGCCTATTGTGTCTAATGATCCAACAACGATTTTAAAAGTATCTATCGGATTAGCTCTTAAGAAAAGGTCAGAAATGTAGCTTTTACCTGATCCGGTTTCACCTATAACAATATTTGTTAATCCGTTTTCTTTAGCATCTTCAAGCGTTGCAAGCATTCGGCGTAACTGTGGCGTTTCTTTTAAATCCCAATATTCTTTTGTAAGCTTAAAGCCAATATGATCTGCAATTATTAGATACCATTTGTCTTTTATATCCGATTTACCTACGGTGGTTTCGCCTTTGCGTATGCTTGATATGTAGCTTTCGTTAACATTGATGCGTTTTACCAATTCGTTGGCACTTATACCGTACGTGTCAATATATTGGTTAAGTGCTTCGGTGATCTGCTGTTTTTGTTGTGTTGTAATCATAATCCTGCGTATTTGTTAAGGTTTACTTTCTCTTTTAAATAGTTGTCTTGGCTTTCTTTCCAGTCGGTTTCGATAACCTTTTGTTCTTTTTTAGCTTGGCGGTTTGCTATTCGTTGTGTAGCATGTTCCATTCGTTCGGCTGATTTCTGATCCTTATGCTGTCCTGTGCTGTCTGATATCATTAGCTTTTTTAAAGTATCAAGCTTTGGATTGTTGTTAAAAAGCTCCTCTAACGTATCGTGTCGGGTTTCGTTTCGTAGCATAATGGTTTCATTCATGCGCTTATTGAAATCATACACCAATTGTCGCTGACCGGCATCTTGTTTTTGTTGGTCGTATAAAGACATCGGCTGAATGTGTTTTTCTTCAAGCAGAAATTCCAAGTTTCCAATTTCTTCTACCAGTTTACCGTTTTTACTTTTAGCATTGCTGACTAAAATTTGACTTAAATCATCATCATCATAGAAAACCATCCAATCCTCGTGCATATACTTTCTAAAATTCAAGTCAAAGGTGTCGTACGTGCGCTCTATTCCGTTGATGGTAGGTGTAAGTCCGTCGCCTTTAAATTTGTTCGTGTATCCGGTTGTCGTGCCAAAAAATCTTAAGAACTGGTTAATGGTAATTGTTGTTTTATCCTCTTCAGGGAAAGCATTGAAGCTTTCAACATATCGCTGCACCTTTTCGGCTCTGTCATTTTCAATTGCTGTAATGATCTGCATTCTGCAACCGTTTTCGTCAGGGAACTGGTGGCGGATTTTATTTAAATAATCATCGTTTACCTGATTTTCGCCTGATGCCGTTACGTTATGCCCTGACCAGTTTGGCACTAACTTCGCTTGGAAGTGTTTTTCGTTGAACTTGTCAAAGAATTGCTCAATCGGTTTAGATTTTGAGTTCTTCGCTGCTGCCGGTGTGAAATGTTTCGCAGCAGCTTCGTAGGTTGGTTGCAAATGTTTAACCTGATATCGGTCCGTTTGCAATTGATACGGTCTGTACTTTGATCCGAATAGTTGTTCAGTATGTTTAAGAGCGTTGTTTAATGCCTGTCTTATCAGTGTTGGGCTTTCGCTTGTACCAATCGCATAACCTACTATGTAGTTGTTAAAAGGATCAAGGATCATTACTGCGGTTAACCTGTTGTGATACGTTGTAACCGAATTACCTTTACTGTTTACTGTTGTTTTTTGGTAAAGAAGTTCGGCATCCCAACCGTCCATACTCCAAAACAACATTGCTGCGCTTGGTTTGCTTCGTTTGATCTGCATGTGCTTTCGGTGCATTAACTCTGTAGTTCCATGCTGACCTGAGAAAACAAACAGATCAAGTTCTTTGCGTTTATTTGCTATTACACCAGCATCAATCGTTTTCCAGTTCATTGAGCTTGCAGCTATATTGTAAATGCTTGTTATTTGCTCGTTGTTAAGGTTCTGATGCTTGTTTAAAAGCTCTTCAATCATAGCCAGCTGATCATCTTGTTTTACTTTAGCAGCATTGCGCTTTCCAAATTTGCCCGATATCACAGCCGAATAACCTTCTTTTACATATCTGCCTACTTTATGGCGTAAACTGTCTTTTGTTGTTGGCAAATCGTGCCGTACTCCCTGATACGCATTAACATCGTTGCTTAAGCTTTCCCAAATGTCGAATTGTCCGGTAAGTCCTAAACTCTTTGCATAAAGCTTTCGTTTGTTCTTTACTTCTAAAACTGCATTCAGTACCGATGCGTTATAAGTGTATAATTCAATCACTTCAGGTTCAAGCTTTTTATTGTTATCATCGCCGTAACGATGTGCGCAATAAAAATCGAAGGCTTTGCGGTCGGCAACGTAGTGCTTTGCAAAAAATGATTCCCTTACTTTTTCTTTTGGTTTACCAAATTTTAAAGTGAGTGCATCGCGCCATTCAGGTACTAATGAATTAAACTCTACCAAAGCATCAAATCCGAGTGAAGCTCTTCGTAATTCTCTTTCAGGTTGTGTTTTACTTTTCAGTCGTTTGTAAAGAGCGTTGTATGATATCAGATTTAAACTATTCGGGTGAGCTGTTACCGTTCTTTGATTCTGATTTGGTTTTGGCTGATCCTTAATTATAAAACCAACCTTAACGCCCAGTTTGTCATCCTGATATTCAAATGGTATTTCAATCTGTGCCATAATGAATGTTTAAGTTGGGTTATAATGCTTTCAGAACATTGTTTACTTCTTTGAGCATTGTTTTATAATCTTTTTTAATTGAATCTGATGTTTCCGACTCTCTGTCTCCTGACAAACTCATGGTGATGAATCTTTTTGATACGCCGTACTTTTCTATCAATCTATCTACAACAGTTGCATTGTAGTTAGCTCTCTTTTTCGTAGGTTTGTCCATTGCTTTAATTGTTCTTGTTATCGGAACAAATATATAAACAAGTTTATAATATAAAAACATTTTTATAAACATTTTTATAAAATAATTTCTTTTATGGATTTACCTATTGAAAATCAAAGAGTTAAAAAGATAATAGATTTTTATTGTCAAGGCAATGAAAATCAGTTTAGTAAAGAGATAAACGTAAGCCAACCACGCATTAACAGGCTGTTTAGTTTAGATACTCGTAGTGGAAAGTATCCGCAAGTATCATTCGATATTATACAGTCAATTATAAACAAGTTTATAAATATCAATCCTGAATGGCTAATCGTAGGTAGAGGATCGATGCACAAAGATCAGCAAAGCAATATTGTTGCTGAACCTGTTGCAACTTTCAGAAAAACTAAAGATGCTATCTACGATATACAGAGAATACCAGTTTTTAACCTTGATGCTACAATGGGTTTAGTTCCGGTATCAAATAACGATGGTATTGATCAGGAAAAGATCGTCGATTATATTTCGTTAGGTATGTTACCTGCGTGTGATGGTGCAACATCGGCAACAGGTGATAGTATGTATCCATTGCTAAAGGCAGGTGATATCGTTGCTTATAAAACTATTGATGTAGATCGTAATAATATATTTTTTGGCGAAATGTACTTGCTGTCAATCTATATTGACGAAACTGCAACAATGAAAACAATAAAATTTGTTCAGCCTTCTGAATTAGGAACTGATTATGTAAGGTTAGTTAGCCATAACCAGCACCACACAGATAAGGATGTAAAAATATCTCAAATAGCCGCAATGGCACTTGTACGTGCTTCAATCCGTATTCATAACTAAATAAAACACTGTATTTCAGTATTTTAAATACATAAAACGATTAAAAAAGATAAATTAAAGGGGTGTTTAAACCTTATTTTTTAGCTTTTAAGTTTAAAAAAGTGTAATTATCGGGTAGTACTCGATGCATTTCTGTGCAAGGTAGAGGCAAAGCATAAGGCAAAGCATAAGGCAACGCATTGCTAAAAACAACCTTTTTATGATTGCTTCTTTAAACGGTTTTTAAATTACTGTTTTTATAGCTCAAATAGTAAAGTATAACCATAAGAAAAGCCGTAAAACACTTGGTTTTACGGCTTGTATGGTAGTTTCAGCCCTTATATGCGGTTAGTATGGTATATAGGGCTTTTAAATAGTATTTAATGAGGTTTTAAATGGTATTTAAAAAGTAGATAATGGTAGATAAATGGTTATTTCAAATTTTATTTATTTTTAACCTTTTTTGCTTCAAACCCTTGATTTTATTGGCTTTTTCGACCTTTTTTGGTTTGAGTGTAATTGGTTATTTCAATTATACCCCCTTATGTAAGTTTATGAATTGTAAAATATTCTCACGGAATTTTTTTTCAGAAAACTGTTGCGCATGCTCATGTATTTCACTATGATTCCATTGAATTTTTTCAAATTTTTCAATACATTTATTCAAAGATTCAGAATTTTGTTCTGCAAAAAATAATCCTGATTTATTATCGTTAACGGTTTCTATTATTCCTCCTTTTTTATAGCAAATAACAGGCGTTCCGCAAGATTGTGCCTCAATAGCTGCAATACCAAAACCTTCAACACCCATTTGTATAAAAGCCTTGGCATTTTGAAGATAACTTGACAAAACATCAACATTCTGAAAACCCAAAAATTCAATATTTGGAGAAATTGCAATGCTTTTTAAATGCTTTAACTCTTCGCCGTCACCAATTACAATTAATCTTTTTTTATTGATATTAAATGCTTCAATCACTAAATCAAAACGCTTTATAGTTGCCATTCTACCGGCAATTACATAAAAATCTTGTTTTACTTCTTTAAAAGGAAAAGCTTGCAAATTTACAGGTGGGTAAATTACAGTAGATTCACGATTATAGTTTTTTTTGACCCAATTTTGTACAAATTTTGAATTACAGATAATAAAATCTGGATTTTGCGCATCGTTATAATCCCACTTTCTAAAAATAGGCAAAATCCATTTTACTAAAGGATAGGCTTTTTTAAAATATAAAGGAGCATCTTGCCAAATATAATTAGAATTAGGTGCCTGAAAATAACTTATATGTAGTTGATTTAGATTAGATTTTTTTACTCCTTTTGCAACTGAATGTGAACTTGAAACGATTAACTGAACATCGTTTGAAATTTTAAGTTGTTTTATTGTTTTAAAAAAGAAAGGATATAAAAACCTAAATTTAGATCCAAACAACTGTAAATTTGTAGTTTGAACTTTTTGTTTTTTAGGAAACATTTTATTTTTTTCGGTTGTATTCATCACATCAACCAAAGCATGTACTTCATCAAAAGTAAAGCATTCTTCTAAAGTTTGAATTACCTTTTCTGCACCGCCATATTTATCTAACCAATCAACTACTAATGCTTTTTTCAACCTTGTTTAATTTAAGAATTACAAAAATAGCATTAAATAAAGAAACAAATACAACACCTATTTGCCGATCTAAAATGTTTTCGGTTAAAAAACTAATGGAAACAACAATTATAAATGTTTGATATAAAACCGACGAACTTGGATAGTAATAAAAAAGCGCCATTACAAATAAAATCAATCCGAAAATGCCGAATTTAAGCATTTGGTCCAAATACTGATTATGTGTGTTGTAGGTTACTTTTGAAAAATCTTCGTATGATTTGTAGGTAAATTCGTTATAACAATTGTTTAATTTTTCTTGAACCTTATCGGCACCAACTCCCAACACAAAATGATTTGATATTAAATTGTTAGCACAATGCCAAATACCGTAACGGTAATTTACCTCGTGTGGTTCTTGATCTTTATTCGGTAACACCAATTCTTTTTCAACCACTTTTATGTATCGTTCCTTCATTGGTGAAAACCAAAAAAAAGCCAGCGCGCCTAAAGGCAATGCGATTAAAAGACTCCATTTTACAGTTTGCTTTTTGATCGATTTAAAAACAATAAACAGCAAACCAATTAAATAACACGCCAATGCCATTCGAGCTGAATAAATATAAGCCGATGTTAGCAAAAAGGTGATTATTAAAATACTTAACAAGTTTATTTTTCTGTTGAAAAACATTTTAAACGTTAACCACAAAGCGGCAAAAATTGTTAGTAATCCTAAATAAGGTAAGTGTAACGATGTTGCTTCTGCAAACAAATTCCGGAAAATGGGATGATAAAAATCGTTTTGTTGCCAAGCGTTACTCCAACCAAAATTAAACACTTTAACCCAGCCTAAACCATTCAATAAAAAAACGGATATAATGTAAACTGATCCCAAAGTTTGTAGCAGTTTTTTGGTAACAATGTCTTTGTTCAGAATAAATCCTAATGGAAAAATTAGAAAAGGCAGACTTTTAGTGATTGATTTACCTAATTCTTTAAAATTATCTGCAAACGGAAGGTAAAACACATACATTAAGCATAAAAATGCCAATACTAAAAAGGTAAACTTATGTGTTTTTAAAAGTGGAAATGTTTTGTTTTTAAACGCATTTATCAACGCTAAAACAAACCAAATCATCATTAAAATAGAGAAATGGTTCAGTTTTAAAACAGGAAATAGCGCTAACGCACAGGTACTAAAATAAAAAACTTTAGCTAAACGCATTCAATTCGGTTTTTAAAACATCAAGATAATTATTTCTTTTAAGATATTCTTGCGCTTTTAACGTTTTTTCGATGGCGTTTTGTTGATTGTTTATAACCGATAAAATTTGATTTTTAAATTCAAAAATAGCATCGGCATGAAAATACATATCGTGCGTTAAGCCAATACCTTCGGCACCAACACTTGTGCTTACCAGCGAAACGCCATTTATTAACGCGTTTACCGATTTTACCTTTACGCCGCTGCCATGAAACATTGGGTTAACAAATACCTTTGCTAATTGGTAATACTGCTTTAAACATGGCGCATTTACAACAAAAGTCACCTGTTGCAACTGACTGTATTTTTCTTGAATTTCTTTGTTTTCTTCTTTTAAAGATCCAACAATATAGAAATGATAATCAGGAACTTCGGTTATCAGCAAAGGATGAATGTTTTTTAAATACCAATCTAAACCAAAGGTGTTATTTTGCATAAAAAGCGATCCCATAAAAACAACGTTATTTTCTGATTTTTCGGTTGGTTCAACAATTTCATCGTTAATAGGAAAAGGCATAAAAACACTTTTATTTAAAAGGTTTACGGTAGATAAATCGTCTTTTGAAATGAACCATAATTTATTAGCTTTATCAAAAACCAATTCAGAAAAATGTTTAATTTTAGATGTTTCCAACTTATAATAAATCTTCTGTTTTAAACTGTTGGAACTTTTGCCCAACATTTTAAAATAATGGCTTTCGATATTATGAACGCGAACCACAATATTTTTATAACTGATTGATTTGTTAAGGGTGATTGCCCAACAAAATTCGCTTTCTAAAATAACCAAATCGTAGGTTTGATTAATATTGATCGAAGCCAATCCTTTCCGGCTTAAAAACTGCAAAGGCAAGTTACTAAAAAGCTGTTGCAACTGATTTTTACGGCGAGTAAAGAAAAAATGACGTGTATGCAATGCAATTTCATCAATTTGTTTCTGCGTAGGATTTACTTTTTCAGTAACCACCAAATCAACTTCATGCCCTAATGAAGTTAACCCCTTTATACGTTCCCAAACATCGATAGCTCCGCCAAAAATAGGAGGCGAAGGAATAAATCCGCTAACAACTGCTATCTTCATTCTTCTTTAAATTATATTTCTTTTCAAAAACATCGGCTATTGCCAAGAAAATCCACACATCATATTTTACATGATAGGTAATATAAACAATTCCTGCCATAACTGCAAACGCTAACGGAATTCGTAAAAAATAAAAATCTAAATCTGTTATTTTGCTTAATGTTAGATATCTTTTTATGTAAAAACGATAAAAAAAGATAATGAAGAAAATTCCGCCAAACATTAACTCGTCTAAAAAAGCACTTTTTGTAGATAGCGCTTTGGTTGTTGACAAATATCCGCGTATTTCCTGCAAATTAAATTGATCTACCAAACTTGATTCTAAAATGTATTCTAAAACCTGTGGATAATATGTTACAAAGCCACTCCAACCAACGCCTAAGGGACATAAAACGAAAACAGTTAAAGACGCTAATACTGATGAAAAACGTGTTCCAAAACTTCCGCTCGTTGTTATTTGTTCTATAATAATTTCGCGCAAAACAAAACCTAAATAACCACCAACAACAAGAAGCAATACAATAGCTACAACAAAAGCGTTTCTTAAATATTTATTTTTTTTAAGATATGATAGTGTTAAAGGTAAAATTGATAATAAAACCAACAATAAAAAACCTTTAGATTCACTTACAAAAGAGTAAGCCAAGAATAAATAAATACTTTGTAAATAAACAATCCATTTCCAAAAACCTTTAATTTTTAAATAATGAACTAAAAAAATAGGGAGAAAAATAAACGTTATTAATATGGTACCTGTCCAGCTTTCTTCTGGTGTTAGCAACCGTACGCGCCAATATTTTTTAGATAAAGTATGTAAAAAAGGTAAGAAAACATCGGCTGTTTTTAGAAAATATATTTCTACAGTTAAAAAAGCAGTAATAAACAACTGTGTTAAAGATACAGCCGAAAATAGATTTTTTAACTTATTAAAATTGTTACTTAAATAAGAGTAAAAAAACTGATACAATATAAAAATAACAATGGGATAAACACTCATTTTAAGTGTTTTAATAATAATGTTTTCATCAAGCACCACAAGAGTTTCGTAATGCACATAAGATATTACCAAAAAAACTGCCGAAATTAAAATGGTGTACAGCAGGTATTTTAAAAAGTCTATACTATAATTACTAAACTTTATTGTTTTGTTTGATAGTATATAAACAAGCATAAACGGCGTTAGAAGTATAACAGGAGATTTGCCAATTTCGCCTACCAAATTATGCAAAGGAAAATCTTGATAAATAGCGGCGAAAATTACTATTAAATATATTATTACCTGTTTATTTAACGTCATTAAATGTAATTTTTACTAATTTATTTGCCAAAGCAAACTGTCCTTTACGTAATCTATTCGCTATTAATAATAAGCTTGAAAAATAAAATTTAAAACCCAAAGTATAATACTTTTTTATGAATTTTTTTCTGCTGATAAACAGTTGAATTTCAGAAAAAATACTTTTCTTTTTTTTGTAAGATGAACCTATAGTTGCACCTTCTTTATGGTAAACGATGCTTTTTTCGCACCAATCAGCTTTATAGCCTTTTAAATTTGCTCTACAAACCCAATCTAATTCTTCATAATATAAGAAAAAGTCTTCACTAAGAAATCCAACTTCTTCAATAAAATGTTTCGATACAAACATTGAAGCGCCAATTGGATAATCTATCATTGGAAGATCCTTCTTTAAAACATCTCTATTTTTTCCTTCGCCAACATGTTCACAAATATAAAAGACTTTATTAAAAGTACCACCAACAGCTTGTATCGTTTCGTTGTTATTATAATACAATAATTTGCTTCCTAAAATGGTTTTGGGGTGCGTATTGTAATATGCTTTTAATTCGTTCAACGCTTCTGAATCAACAATGGTATCGTTGTTTAAAATCCAGAAATAATTTGCGTTATTTTGTTTTAACGCAAATTGTAATGCAATATTATTACCGTGTGCAAAACCTTTATTTTCTTTGGCTTTTATTAAGATGATTTGCTCGTTATTGACTTTTTTATCCTCGTGCTGATTTAAACTTATAAATGGTATGTGCTGATTTTTTACAAAATCGCAAAGAACATTAAACTCTTTATTACCAATAGAATTATCTACCACAATAATTTTAAAATCTGTGTTATTCATTTTTTGCAACGAAAGAATACAAGCACAAGTATCTTGGCTTCCGTTATGGTTTAAAAGAATAATGTACGTGTAGTTTTTCATGTATTTAATTCTCTTTTTCCAATGATATACATACAAAGTGTAACAAAAATTTCTGTTAAGTATAAAGTTAGAATAATTCCGTATAAACCATAAATTTTAGTTAATATAAATCCTAAAAATAAGGTAATAAATAAAGCTGTAACTGAAATTATTAAAATGTTTTTATGTTTACTTTTAAATAATAATGTTTGATAAAAAGGGATATTTAATGCAATAATTATTGGCAAAAAAAGCAACAAACTTGCTAATTTTAGCCCTTCTTTTACATGGGTAGTAACATTAAAACAATCGATTAAATAAGGCATAATTAGTATCACAATTACGCATGATATCAACAAAAATAACAAATTAAAAGCTGTCATTTTTAATAAATACTTTTTAGCTTCATTAAAACGTGTAACAAGCAAGTTGCAATACGTTGGATAGGTTACATTAAAGAAAACACCTAAATAACTTCTAAATGCTACTAAAAATAAATCTATAATTTTATAAATACCTGCATAGGTATTTCCTAAAATAGAATTAATAATAAAAACAGGCGCTTGTGTGTAAAGACTTATAGCAAAATTAGATGCTACTATTGATTTATTTTGTTGAATAAAAACAATGGCTTTTTTAGATGATAATTTATTATTTTTAGGTATTTTGTAATAAAACCAAGCGTAAATTAAACTATTTGCTAATCCTAAAATACCTACTACATAAATATAATCTTCTGGTTTATTAATTAAGAAGTAAATTCCTAAAACATAAAGCAGCTTAGACCAAAAGATTATATTATTAATTTTTTTAAAAGATTCTTGTGCTTGATATACCCAAATTGGGTTATAATATGCAGCTACAATCCAAGTTAATCCCCAATAATATGATTTATCTACCTTTAAAACAAAAAATACTGCAATAAGCAAAACCGTTAAAACAACACAGCAAATAAGTCGGTAATTGTAATTTAAACCAATATAGCTTTTCAAATATGCTGTTTGTAATCTATTGGTACTTAATTCTTTTACACCAATTAAATTTGCGCCAAACTCAACAATCAATCCCAATAAAATATAAACGGTTGTTACTAAAGCAATAATTCCCCATTTATCAACTCCGCAAATGGGAATTACATAAAACGCAACTAAAAAAGGCGCCAGCAAATTCACAAATTGTCCGGCACCATGTATTAAAATGTTCTTTATTGATGATTGATTACCCAAAAAAGTCTAGTTTTTTAAACTTTTTATTTTAGATCGTAAATAAGCAATGGTAATAAAACCAACTATAAAAAGAAATGGTATCGTATATGAATACGGCAACAATGGACTTACCGGAATATTTGTAAATTTTGTTGCAAGATATACCACTTTATCCTGCTCAATTAACTGAACATCTACCGCGTTTAGTTGTTTTAACAAACCTTCTTTAGCTGTTAAAAGATCGGCTAATTCAGGATAAGCATTCATGGTAATATCGTTCACCTTATTTTCACTTCCCAAACGTTGAAACAAACCATTAATATGTTCAATAGATTTTTCTATTTCGGCACGTTTTGCTAACGTATTTTTCTTTTCTATTTCTTTACGTTGATTAAAATAAGTGTCGCTGTTTAACTCTTCTAATATTTTATCAATACTTAAATCTGTTTTACCTAAACCGTCTGTATAAACAGTTAAAAGATGAAATTTATAATTCTTAGATGCTAGTTTACTTTTAGAATATTTTTCAATATCAATCCCCCGCTCGCTTAAAACCTTAAATGCATTAAAATGCATAGGATCTGTTAATATATAATTATACGCATCGTAAATAGGTTCTATTTTAACTTTATAAACTTCATTGCCTGCATTCATGGCAATTAATTCTTTATTAAGCGCTAAACGGTCGTAATCTTTAATTTTTTGGTTTAAGTAATCTATACTTCCAAAATTAGGAACAACAATTAATTCATGCCTTAACCTACTTGTTTTAGTAGAATCAACATACATTCCCAAAGCAATTCCAACCACTAAAAGTGCTAAAATAACATACCATTTGCGTACAATGAAACGAAACAAACGATAAATAGCTAGAATAAAATTGTTATAAGTACCCTGTACGCGTTGCTTCATAAATTTAACGTCGACTTCATTTGGGGTTTCTAGATTTTGGTTTAATGGTTTTTCTTGCATATTAACAGTTAAAAATTTGTTCTAGTATTTTTATGGTTATTAAGTATGTTGGTTTTACGCCCGATGCTCCTAAACCGCCCGATGCCAGTGTACTTCCTGTTTCTAACGGATTATCTGATGCGTAATAAGCATACCTTACTTTTATGTTTGGGTTAATGCTTTTTCGTATTTTTGATGCCGATTGTATGGCTTTTTGATAATGTGCGCCTTCCATTTCTAACCCAATTACACGCCAGGTAGAATCGTGAAAGAACTTTAATAAATCTTTGTTTTGTAACGATGTTCCTAAAACGGTTATCATAGATCCGCCAAAAACAGGAATATCGTTTCCTTGAAACATATCAACAGTTAATTCGTTTTCAAACGGATAATTATCACCTGTGCCTTCGTTTATATGCGCCGTAGGTATCATAATATCGCCTTTATCGCCAACTAAAATTCCTGCTTTACCCATCACTGAAACCGATTCTACGTTTAAGTAAAAATCTTTATGAAAAGGTTTCAACAATTCGTCAATCGTTTCATAAGCTTGTTCACCAAAAGCATAATCCATTACAATAAGTACTGGTTTATCTTGGGTTTTTTCAGGAACTGTATATTTGTTAAACGCGCTGTTTTCGAACTTTATTTTAGCAGTATCAAAAATTTGAACGTCTATATTTGTTCCCGATGTATCTGGTAAAAAAAGCATTCCTTCATTCGTTGCACGTTCTGCAACTAAAGCACGTAAATCGCTGTTTTCGGTTTTGCTTAACTCTTCAAAAATTTCGGTTTTACTCTTACCTCTTAATTTCGATTTTAAAACATCGGCAGCAAAAATAGAATTCATTACACTGTGCATGTTTGCGCTTATAATGTGCAACGGACGGTTTAATAACTGTAAGCGCTGTAATTCGGTTTTTATTTTGGTTGCCCAAATTTCGCCGTAAATATGATGACCTAAACGTTCGCGCAAAATCGGACTAAAAGTAATGGTTCTTTTGTTGTTTTCCAAAACTTCTTCCAAAGCAATTTTTCCCAACCAATAAATTACGTGTAAAAAACGATCTGGATTTTCTTCGGTAGCAAACGCGCCGTAAATATCGTTAATTTCTGCAAAAGTTCGACCTAAAATAATTGTGGTGTGCGATATGGCAATTTCTCGTTCTGTTAACGATAAAGGTTCTTGTGTTAAAACGGCATGTTCCAACTTTAGCCAATCACGCGATACATTGTCGTCATCGTCAATTAAAATACGGTCTTTAATTTTATGTGATTCCACAAACATAAAGGTTAAATGCGTTAAAACATCGTAAATATCTGATCGTCCGCGTGTGATTTCAATATTCATTTGTTCGTAATCAATACGGTAACAATTACGGCGACGTTTTGGCGGCACAATTGCTTCAAAATGCGATTGCGAATAACCTTCGTCTGATGTTAGGTTGATGTATCTGCATTCTTCAATACCAATAGGCAAACGTTCAATTACATAAAGCAAACCGCTTAATTCTACTTTTTCATCGGCGATCGATCCGTAAATTTCGGGGCGTAAAAGTAATAAAGCTTCTCGCAAGGTTTCGCCCGAAACCCCCATAGGTTTGTAAAAACCGCGGTTAAACAAATGGCGCATGGTAATGTACAAACGTTCTACCGCTGCCGATGATTCTTGTGCTCGTGTTCTTGTTATGTATTTTATTTCTGTCATTATTTAATTTGATAAAATCAATCCTATTGCCGGATCTACTATTTCTCTTGGCGCATTTGGGTTTCTTGGCTGAAACCGATCGTTTGGAAACCATTCGCCGTGCATGTATCTGAACGATGATGTTTTTTCTACTTTATTGTTCATAACATCGGGCTGATAACGGAAATCTTCAAACAATTGATCTCCTTTTACAAAATTTGCCGGACGAAACTGATTATTTTCGGTTAGTAGCCATTCCACAGCAACAAAAATTCCGTTTTTAGGTAGTATCACATTGTGGTGCAAAACTTTGATAACGTTTTTTTTATTACCTCGGTTTACGGTAGTTATAATTGGTTCAATTAGCAAATCATCGCTTGGGCAACCGTATTCGTTCATTCGTAAAAAGCGAATTTTAATTGTGGCTGCAGCAACGGCGCTTTTGGTGTATACAATTACTCTATCAATATATTGTACGTCTTTAATTTCTGTACTGTTTTCAAAATACTTACCATACATATATGGAACATTTCCCGGCGCAAAATACATATTCTCGAAATGCGCATCGCCAATGGTATGATGTAAATACTTTTCGGGAAGCCTAATTAACGCTGGTTGCGGAATTTCGTAAGCTTCTAAAATAACATTTGTGGTTTTTGATGCTTCTTCTCTAAATATTTTATGTCCCGATGCGTTAAAAACCAAGGTATCTGTAGCCAAAGCAGATGATATATAAAACATACCTAACGAATCGGTTGTAGCGCCGTCGCTTCCATCTAAAACCCAAATATTTGTGAGCGGCAATGGTTTGTTTTCACTATTTACCACCGTTCCGCTAATCTGTGCAAAAACACCTATTGGAGTTATTAATAAAAGAAACAGCAACTTTTTCATAGGCTATTTTAGTTCATGTATAAAATCGGCAATTTTACGATCGTTCGCTAAACGCGGCAATTTATTTTGCCCGCCCAATTTCCCCTGCGATTTCATGTATTCGTTAAAACCACCAACCGGAACTTTGGTAATTACTAAAGTACGTAAAATACTGCCAACAATTAAATCATCATAATAAACATTTTGATTTCTTAATGCAGCATCGATCTTTAAAGCAAAATCTTCCAGATTGGTCGGTTCTTTTTCAAATTCTACCAACCATTCGTGATAAGGCAAGCCGCTTTCGGGATTAATTTGTGGCGCAACCGTAAATTCTGTAACCATTGCATCGGTTTCATTCAAAGCTTGTTGCATTGCTTCTTCAACTTCTTTACCAATCACGTGTTCACCAAAAGCCGAAATGTAATGTTTAATACGCCCTGTTACAACAATTCTGTATGGCTTTAAACTTGTAAACATTACGGTATCGCCAATGTTATACGCCCATAAACCTGCATTGGTGCTAATAATCATTACATAATTAACGTTTAAAGCTACCTCTCCTATTGTGTATCGTTTAGGGTTTTCGGTAAAAAATTCATCTGCTTTAATAAACTCATAAAAAATACCAGCATTTAAAAGCAGTAACATTCCTTTTGCTTTCTGTGAATCCTGATAAGCGAAAAAACCTTCGGATGCGGGATACAATTCAATACTATCTACTTTTCTGCCAATTAACTGTTCAAACTTTTTGCGATAAGGTTCGTAATTCACTCCGCCGTAAATAAACAGATTGAAGTTTTTAAACAAATCGCCTACTTTTTGTCCGGAAACCTGAATTAATCGATCAAAATACATTTGTACCCACGAAGGAATTCCCGAGATAACCGACATATTCTGATCTTTTGTTTCCTGTACAACGGCATCAACTTTTGTTTCCCAATCATCGATACAATTAGTTTCCCAACTTGGCAAACGGTTTTTTTGCAGATATTTAGGAACATAATGTGCTGCGATACCTGATAACCTACCGACTTTCACTCCGTTTTTTACATCCATTTCTGGACTTCCTTGTAAAAAAATCATTTTTCCATCAACAAAATCGGCATTACCTGTTTCTTGAATGTAAAATAAAATAGCATTTCTTGCGCCTTGAACATGATAAGGCATTGATTCTTTTGTAATAGGAATATATTTTGCACCCGATGTAGTGCCCGAAGTTTTAGCAAAATACAGTGGTTTGCCTTTCCATAAAACATCTTTTTCACCGGCAACTACTTTATCTACATACGGTTTTAAAGCTTCGTAATCGCGCACAGGAACATATTTTACAAAATCGGTATGCGATTTTATTGCCAAAAACAAATGATCTTTACCAAACTGGGTTTTTTTTGCCTGCTGAATTAACGAATGAAACAAATTTTCTTGCGTTACCACGGGTTTAATCATCCATTTTTGTTGTTGCATAACAACAACATTAGCGAATATTTTTGCAAAAAACGACTTTATAGACATACTTTGATTTTTATAATACAAAAATCGAACATCTTATCTTAATAAAGCAACAAAGCTTTAAAAACTTTAATTATTTTACTATTAACATTTTCTAGTGTTAAAAATTACAAAATAAAAAAATAAGAACGGTTTAAAATGTTATATCTTTGCTTAATATTATTTATAATTAAAGATAATGAATTCTATAGCAGTATTTTTAGGAATGGTTAGTCCGTGGCAGATATTAGTTATTGTTGCGGTGATTTTATTGATGTTTGGGGGTAAAAAAATACCTGAATTAATGCGTGGGTTAGGATCTGGCATTAAAGAATTTAAAGATGCTACAAAAGAAGAAGAAGAAGAAGACAACAAAGATCAATCTAAAAAATAAAATAATAAAATGGGAAGATTTGGCGCAACTGAAATAATATTAATAGTAGCTTTGATACTTTTATTATTTGGTGGAAAAAAAATACCTGAATTAATGAAAGGATTAGGTTCTGGTATTAAAGAATTTAAAGATGCCACTAAGGATAATAGCGGAGCAACTTCAAATCCGAATAAAGACAATACAGATTCTAAATCTGAATAAAACTTAAAAGATGCTAAATGCATCTTTTTTTTATTTAATAAGTTCTTGACAAGCTTCAAATAACGAACGTAGAACTTAACTTGCAAACAATTTAAAATTAAATACCCGCTTGAAAAGTATCAAGCGGGTATCCCTTATAAAACATAATAAAAACACTACTTTTTTTTAATTCCGCTCATTTTAAATTTAAATGATTGGTCTTTTTCATAACAATTTCTTTTTTTTAATGTAATTTTCTTTTTCATAATGTATAAAGCAAATGAAAGACCAAAAAACAGAATGCATATTTTATTTTCAGCAAATCTATCACAAACCCTCATAAATCAACACGTTGAGCAATAAATCATTTTTATCAGCAAAAAAGTTATAATACCAATTACTCAATTTACCGAGAGAAAACGTACCCGAATTGAGTATTAATTCCACTATTTTGGTGTGTAATTACTAATTATCTAAAATCATAGTGAGTTGTAAACGTTTTTTCTGCTGATCTACCTCTAAAACTTTTACCTGAACATGCTCGTGTAGTTTAACCACTTCATTTAGATCGGCCACAAAACCTGCCTTTAACTGCGATATATGCACCAAGCCGCTTTCTTTAATACCGATATCAACAAAACAACCAAAATTAGTAATGTTGTTAATAATGCCGTTGTAAACCTTGCCAACCTCAACATCGTTAATTGATTTTAACAACGCATCAAATTCTAACACTTTTGCTTTTTTACGCGGATCTAATCCTGGTTTTTCTAATTCTTTCAATAAATCGGTTATATAATGAATTCCAAATTGTTCTGAAATGTATTTAGAAGGATCTATTTTTTCGATTGCTGATTTATTTCCGATTAATTCATTGGTACTGATTTTTAAATCTTTCGCCATTTTTTCGACTAAAACATAAGCCTCAGGATGCACTGCAGAATTATCTAACACAAAATCGCCGTTTACAATTCGTACAAAAGCTGCTGCCTGCTGATACGCTTTTTCGCCCAAACGTGGTACGCTTTTCAATTCTTTTCTATTGGTAAAGGCTCCATTTTCTGCTCGGTAGGCAACAATTTTTTCAGCGAGTTTTTCTCCGATTCCCGAAACATAACTTAACAACGATTTACTTGCCGTGTTTAAGTTGATTCCGATTTTATTTACACTTCGAATAACCACCTGATCTAATTCTTCTTTCAATAAAGTTTGATCCACATCGTGTTGATACTGACCTACTCCAATAGATTTTGGATCGATTTTCACCAATTCTGCCAAAGGATCCTGCAATCTTCGACCAATTGAAACAGCACCGCGAACAGTAACATCATAAGTAGGAAATTCTTCTCGTGCAATTTTCGATGCCGAATAAACCGATGCACCTGCTTCACTTACCACAAAAACCTGCAAAGGCTTATCAAAAGCAACCTTTTTTATGAAAAATTCGGTTTCGCGACTTGCCGTTCCGTTACCAATGGCAATGGCATCAATTTTATACGAATTCGCCATAGAACGGACTTTTTTGGTAGCCATGGCAATATCTTTTTGTTGAGCGTGCGGAAAAATAGTTTCGTTGTACAACAGATTTCCATTTTCATCGATACAAACAACTTTACAGCCGGTTTTAAATCCGGGATCGATTCCCATAACTCTTTTTTCGCCTAATGGAGCCGACAATAACAACTGCGATAAATTCTCTGAGAAAACTCCGATTGACTGTAAATCGGCTTTTAGTTTGTATTCCTGTAATACTTCGTTAGACAACGCCGGTTCTAACAAACGTTTATACGAATCGGCAACTGCTTTAGAAATTTCGGTAGCTGTTTCGTGCTTTTTATTTTTAATTACAGCATCTTCTATAAATGTAATGGCTTCGGTTTTGTCAATGCTAACATCTAACTTTACAAAACCTTCGTTATTGGCACGCAACATTGCCAACAATCGGTGGGCAGGTGCTTTAAACAATGGTTCGTTCCAATCAAAATACTGTTCAAATTTCTTTGCGGCATCTTCGTCTTTCTTTGTTTTTACAACTTTGGTGGCAATTTCTGCATTGCGCTGAAACTTACGTCGAAGTGCTTTTCGAACAAAAATATTTTCGTTGATCCATTCGGCAATAATATCGCGTGCTCCCTGTAAAGCATCTTCGCTAGAAAAAACTTTACTGTTTAAATATCTTTCGGCAGTATATTCTAAATCGTCAACATTTTGCGACATAATCATCTTTGCCAAAGGTTCTAATCCAGCTTCGCGAGCAGTATCGGCTTTGGTTTTTCGTTTCTTTTTAAAGGGAAGATACAAATCTTCAATTTCGATCAAATCAAAAGAATTCTGAATTTTATCTTTCAAAAAATCGGTCAATAATCCTTGTTCATCAATCGATGCCAAAACAGATTCCTTTCTTTTAACAAGCGCTTCAAACTGATTGGAAAGTTTTGAAATTTGTTCGATTTGAACTTCATCTAAATTTCCCGTAGCATCTTTTCTATACCTTGCGATAAACGGAATAGTACAGTCTTGCGCTAATAATTCTAAAGTGCTTTGGATGGATTTGTCGGAAACGGCAACTTTTTCCTTTATATATTGAATAGTGTTCATTGTATGAATTTTGAACTGCAAAAATACTGCTTTACATGAATTTATTTTAATAAATAAAATTTTGTTTTTCAAAATATTATATTGTTATTCAAAATTAATATCTTTGTATCTTAATTAAAACAACTATGCGTATAGTAACATTTTCTAAAATCAAAATGTTTATTGAGAAGCACGCCGATGCCGATGTTGCCTTACGCGATTGGTATTTTAAGACCAAAAGAAGCGATTGGAATAATTTAAATGAATTAAAACAAACCTTTGCAACTGCAGATTATATTGGTAACAATAGATTTGTTTTTAATATTAAAGGAAATGATTACCGATTGGTTGCTATTGTAATTTTTGCATCGAAAAAAGTATACATACGTTTTATTGGAACACATGCTGCGTATGACAAAACAAACTGTTTAAACATTTAATTATGAGAACAATTGAAACACATAAAGAATATAAGGCTGTTTGCCTGCGTATAGAAGAATTATTAAAAACGGTTGGTAACGAAACCTTACCTGATGATCCTAATTTTATTGAATTAGACTTACTTTCGGATTTAATAGCTGATTACGAAGAACTAAACGAGCCTTTAACACAACCTGCTTTGGTTGATGTAATTAAATTAAGAATGTACGAAAAAGGTTTAAATCAAAAACGGCTGTCTGAATTATTGGGTGTAAGTACATCTCGTATTAGTGAATATCTTAACGGAAAAAGTGAACCGCCTTTAAATGTAGCTCGTGAAATAAGCGTAAAATTAGATATTGATCCGGCAATTGTGTTAGGTGTGTAAAAATGGGGAAAATTATATTTATATACTTAATTATTGTTAATTACATTGCCTTTAGCCTGTATCATTTAGATAAACAGCGTGCAATTAAGGGTAAACAGCGTATTTCTGAAAAAAACCTATTAACCATTGCTGCTTTTGGCGGAACTTTGGGTGCTTATTTGGGTATGCAAAAGTATCGACACAAAACAAAAAAGCTGTCTTTTAAATTGTGGTTTTACGGTATTTTAATTTTACAGATTGTATTCTTTTTTGCTGTTTATAAGAAGAGGTTTTTTATATAAAAAAAAACACAAATGCACAAATAAAATCATCTGTGAATCTGTGGTTTATATAACTTAAAAATATATTCTTAACTACAAGCAATTTTATTTACACGGGTTGCGTGGCGTCCGCCTTCAAATTCGGTAGTTAAAAAAGCATCTACCATTTCTAAAACTTGCGGAATAGCTGTAAAACGAGCTGGAATAGAAATAACATTCGCATTGTTATGTTGACGTGCTAAAACAGCAATTTCTTTTGTCCAACACAATGCACAACGCACACCCTGATGTTTGTTTGCACTCATAGCAATTCCGTTACCCGAACCACAGATTACAATTCCAAAATCAACTTTATTGTCTTCTACATCTTGAGCGACTTTGTGACCAAAATCAGGATAATCAACAGAATCAAAAGTATCGGTTCCGTAATTTACCACTTCAAACCCTTTGTCTTGAAGCATTTGCACAATGGCTTTTTTATATTCCGGACCTGCGTGATCATTTCCTATTGCAATTTTCATATCGATAGTTGTATTGTTTGCACAAAGGTAATTATTTTGAATTATTGAATTATTAAAAAATCATTCAAAGATTAATAAACAATATTTAAGACAAAATTTACATTTACACTTTAATATTTTCATACCTTTAATAAGTATTTGAGCAATTTGCTTAAACAAATTTATATATGACAAAGAAAATAAGAAGATTCCATAAAAAACCGGGCAAAGATTATTCCGGACAAATTTTAAAATTACTATCACAAAACAGCACTAAAGACTTTAATTACAAGCAAATAGCAGCTGTTTTGGAAGTTACAGATACCAAAGGGAGGAACGAGATTATTAAAGAATTAAAATACCTGGTTTCTACCCAAAAAATTGAAGAAGTAGATCGTGGAAAGTTCCGTATTTTGGAACAATCGAGCTATTTTGAAGGAACAATTGACATGACTGCCCGCAAAGCGGCCTATTTTATTAGTCCTGAATTTGACGAAGATCCGTTTATTCCAACCAACAATTTAAACAAAGCGCTTCATGGCGATAAGGTGAAAGCCTACGTTTACAACAAACGCAAAGGTAAAAAGCCCGAAGCCGAAGTTATTGAGATATTAGAACGCAAGCGCGATGAATTTGTCGGTGTAATTCAAATCAACGGCACATTTGCTTTCGTTGTTACGGCAAACCCTAAAATGTATGTAGATTTATTTATTCCGAAGGAAAAATTTGGCGATGCCGAAAACGGCGATGTTGTTTTAGTTAAAATGACCGATTGGCCAGAAAAGGCGAACAATCCGTACGGTCAAGTAATTAAAGTTTTAGGAAAGCCAGGCGAACACAATACCGAAATGCACGCAATTTTGGCAGAATATGGTTTACCGACTGATTTTCCTGTGGAAGTTGAAGCGTATGCACAGAAATTAGATACATCGATCACCGAAGAAGAAATTGCAAAACGCCGCGATATGCGCGATGTACTAACGTTTACGATTGATCCGCGCGATGCAAAAGATTTTGATGATGCGTTGTCATTTCAGGTTTTAGAAAACGGAAATTACGAAATTGGTATCCACATTGCCGATGTTTCTCATTACTTACAAGAAGGAACCGTTTTAGACGAAGAAGCGTACAACCGTGCAACCTCTATTTATTTAGTTGATCGTGTGGTGCCGATGCTTCCTGAAGTATTATCGAACTTTGCATGTTCGTTACGACCAAATGAAGAAAAATATACATTTTCTGCAGTTTTCGAACTAAATAAAAAAGCCGAAATCGTAAATTCTTGGTTTGGAAGAACCGTAACCTATTCAGATAAACGAATGGCTTACGAAGAAGCACAAGTGATTATTGAAACGAAAGCAAATGAAATTCCTGCCGAAATATCGCTAACAAATGAAAAGCAATTAATTGACCAACCTATTGTTGATGCTGTTTTAACAATGGATGAGTTAGCTAAAACATTACGTACAAAACGTATGGCTAATGGCGCAATTTCGTTTGATAAAGTAGAAGTAAAATTCCATTTAGATGAGAACGATGAGCCAACAGGTGTTTATTTCAAGGTTTCAAAAGATGCCAACCATTTAATTGAAGAATTTATGTTGCTGGCAAACCGCAAGGTTTCAGAATTTATTGGCAAGCAAAAGAAAACCTTTATTTACCGCGTGCATGACGAACCAGATCAAGATAAATTATTCAATCTGCAAACGGTTATTTCAAAATTTGGTTATGGTTTAAATTTTAAATCAAAAGGTGATATTTCTAAATCGCTTAATAAATTGTTAAGTGATGTTCAAGGTAAAAAAGAACAAAATCTGGTTGATACACTGGCAATTCGCAGTATGAGCAAAGCAGCGTATTCTACCGAAAACATTGGTCATTACGGCTTGGCGTTTGATTATTATTCGCATTTTACCTCGCCTATTCGTCGTTACCCCGATGTTATGGCACATCGTTTACTACAATATTATTTAGATGGAGGAAAATCGGTTGATGAAGAAGTGTATGAAGCTAAATGTGTGCATACATCGCAAATGGAAAATCTAGCTGCAAATGCAGAACGCGACAGTATTAAATACATGCAAGTTAAGTTTATGCAAGATCATAAAGACGAGGAGTTTTTAGGCGTAATTTCAGGCGTAACCGAATGGGGAATTTACGTGGAAATTGTTGAAAACAAATGTGAAGGAATGGTACGCATTCGTGAAATTAAAGACGATTATTACACCTTCGACGAAAAACAATACGCTTTAGTTGGCGAGGTTACTAAAAACTTGTTACAGTTGGGTGATGAAATTATTGTGAAAGTTAAAAATGCCGATTTGGTTAAAAAACAGTTAGATTTTACGTTTATTAAAAAAGTAAATGAATAATGAAAAAGTATTTTTTTTCAGCAGCCTTACTTATAGGATTACAAACGGTGGCAAGTGCCCAAATTGATAAAAATGTTGGCGATTTCACTTCGTTGAAAGCAAGTAACCGCATTAAAATTGAACTAATTCCATCAACAGAAAATAAAATTGTTGTAAAGGAAAGTCAGGTTGATGCAGTGAATATCATCAATAAAAACGGTCGGTTGGTTTTAAAAAACACTTTGAAAGAACTGGTTTCAGAAAGTGAATATTCGGTAACCATTCAGGTTTATTTCAACAACTTAAAAGAAATCGATGCGCAAGGTGGTTCATATATTTATAATGATGCCGTTATAGATCAAAATAAAATAGAATTGAACGCCAATTTAGGTTCGGTTTTACAACTTAATCTTAAAACCGAAACATTAATGGTTTCTGCAAATACAGGCGCCAAAGTAAATCTAAAAGGTTCTGCATCAAAATCGGTTAAGATTTCGGCATCATCGGGCGGGCAAATTACTGCCAACGAATTAACCACTTTACGCAATATTATCAAGGTAAATTCGGGCAGCGTTGTAAAAGCCACGGCAACCAATTATCTGGAAGCGCAAGTGTTAGCCGGCGGAAGCATTAAAATTCACGGAACACCCAAAGATGTTAAAGAAAAAATAACCTTGGGCGGTACAATAGAATATATTAAATAAATTGATTATTAGATAGGCTGTGCCAAAATACACTTGATTTATTAATACATAAGCCGTTACTTCGAGTAGATTTTTCGTAATGAAATGAAGGGAAATCGTATCGAGAAGTTTGTGAACTATAAGTTCTCGACAAGCTCGAACTGACGAAAATCTGATAAATTCTATTTGGTGCAAACGTTCCAATAATGATATTAAATAATTTTATCGTAAATTTGTAGTAACATTCAATTAAAATGCCAATTACAGTTGGCATTTTTTTTATACAAAATGGATTTATTTTTTACAGGAATATCGCTTGGTTTTTTTCTCAGTTTCATGATTGGGCCGGTTTTTTTTATTTTAATAGAAACCAGTATTACCAAAGGGTTTAAAGCTGCCTTAACTTTTGATGCTGGTGTTATTATAGCAGATATTTGTTTTATTCTAATAGCCTATTTTAGTAGTTTTCAGTTAATTAGCAGCATTAAGGACGATCCCGCACTTTTTCTTTTTGGTGGAATGATTATGATTACCTACGGAACCATTTCGTTTATTCGTTTACAAAAACTTAAAAAAGCAGAAATTCATATTGAAACCGCTAACTACAAAAACAACTACTTTTCGTTATTTGCAAAAGGCTTTTTATTAAACTTTATCAATGTTGGTGTTTTAGGTTTTTGGTTGGCAATTATAATAACGATTGGTCCGCAATTAGAAATGAATCACAGCAGAATGATTAATTTCTTTGCTTTTGTTATTGGCGCATATCTTGCAACAGACATAATTAAAATGCTTTTAGCCAAACAATTACAAAGCAAACTTACACCCAAAAACATTTTAAAAGTTAAAAAAGTAAGTAGTATTATTTTAATTGTTTTTGGAGCCGTTATCATGTCTAAATCATTTATTAAAAATGAACCCGATTTTATCAAAAACAAAATTAATTTCCCTGCTTCTGATGCTTTAATTCCAACATCAAAAACCACTTCTCTACTTTTATTTGATCTTTCTAAATAAATATTAAAGAATCATTACAACCTTTTTGTATATATTTACGTCTATACTGATATAAAATATACAATTATGAAAAAACATTTTTTAACGATCTGCATTTTTAGTGCATTGGCATTTGGTTCTATTTCTTGTGATTCTAACGACGATAATCATGTACACCCAGAAAACAAATTAGAAAAATTTAAAGGAACATGGGTTGGAACTTATTCAGGTGATGGTGAAGGTACATGGACTGCAACTTTTGACAGTAGTGGTAACGCAGAAGGTACTCTTGTATCGGGAAGTAACACGTTTAAGCTAACGGGTGAGGTTGCTGAAAACGGAACCATTAACGCCGAATTTATGAGTGGCACCAATGTAGTAGGAACCATGACAGGAACGTTAACCGAAAAAACAGGATTGGGAACGTGGAATAATACGGTTCAAAATTATAATGGAACTTGGCAAGGTACCAAAAACTAAAAAGTCAGCTTTAAAAGCTGATTTTTTATGCCGTCAGTTAAAGTAAATTTTTACGTAATGGAATGGCAAAATTGAGTTTAGTTGTCATTTCTACTAAGGAGTCTCTAATACTATAATTTTTTTTCGACTTCACTTTGTTTCGCTCAAAAGGACACTTTCTTACTTTTACCACATAGATACAGTAAAATATGTTTAACGTTCTACATAGTTTTCAAAAATCGCCTCTTCGAGTAGCGAAACGAAGTGAAGTGTATCAAGAAGTTTCAATCAGCTTGAAAATCACTTTACCAGTTCTCGATACAACATTTTTTCGCTGCACTACAAAATATCAATCGAACTGACGGTGTACAAAAATCGCCTCTTCGAGTAGCGAAACGAAGTGAAGTGTATCGAGAAGTCTTTGTTTTATAAGTTTTCGAGCAAAAATTACAGTCATAACAGTCATGTTATATCGGGACTTGTTACAAACCTTATAGATTGGAAATATAGTAGTGCAAGAAATTATAGCAATAACGATAATACAATTTTAGAAATAGATAAAAATTAAACAAATTATGAGTAATATTAATAAGTACAAGCAAGATGCTAGTGCCAGCAGAGGGAATTTATTGCCCTTAAACTTCTTTACTATGATACGTTATATTATATTTTTATTCTTTAGTAGCCTTTCAGTTACAGGGCAAACTAAATTTGATTATGTTTTGGGGTACCCAGCTATATATGACTCTGTAAATAAATTGACATATAGTTTCGATTCTGCTGCACCTACTTTTTTAGCATCTGAAAGAGCATTAGGAAAAAAACAGTAAGTTTTTCAGTAGTTAAAGATATTAATAGCAAATTTAAATTAACAAGAAAAAGAAAACTCGATTTAAAATTGATAGAAACAGGGTATATAAAAACAAATGCTTTAAATATTGGAACAATTAAGCAATGCTTAAATATCGATTTATTTTTAGGGGTTGAACTATTAAAAAGCAAAAAGTTACACTATAATTTTAAAGACCGACTTTTTACAAACTTACCCAATTTAACAAGTATAAATTTAGACAATTTTATTGAAATACCTATAAGTCGTAATGCCTATGATTCATATTATTATATAAGTATAATGATTAATGAAAAGAAAACTAAATTCCTAGTAGATTTAGGATTTTCAGGCGAAATACAACTTAAAAAAGACATAAGTAAAACCAATAATTTAATTGAAATAACCGATGTTTTTTATTTTGGCGCAAACAGCAAACAAGTTAAAACAATAGAGAAGTACAATGATGTTGAATTATCTTTTCCAAATAATGTACGTCTAATCAATTCTATTTCTAAAATAAAAGGCAACAAACTAAATTTAATAGGCATAGGATTTTTTAAACAATTTGAAGAAGTCATCTTTGATTTTAAGCAGAAGAAGATATATGTTTCCAAATCAAAATTAATACAGAATAATATAGACCGTCCTATTGGTTTTGAGATTAATGACAATAAAATATTTATTTCTTACATTAATCACAGTAGTGAATATTTTAAATCGGGTTTTCGCGTAGGAAATATTGTGAATTTTGAGGATAAAACAATACAACAAACACTTTTACAAGCAGCACCTTGTGAAATTAATGAGTTAATAAGAACTTGGAAAAACGAAAATAAGAAACCTCTAGTAATTAAATAAGACCCGTTTATACCCCCACGCAGGCGAGAATATCACACTTCTGCTAAGCTTAATTTATTATATAAAGTAAGAGTAGAAAACTTAATAAGCAGGGGAATTGTCTTCCAACGGCAAAAACACGCTCACTTAAAACAACTTTCTTAATAGCAGAAATCAGCTTTGAGCTGATTTTTTAATTAACAGTTACTTTGAAATAGATTTTTCGTAATGAGTTCTCGATACTTCCCCACGCTGGCGCGAGCACAATGTCATTAAGTTAATGAAATTGGGTGCAAGCATCTTGCTCGTGTCTAAATAGTAATTATAAAAATGAAAACACTAAAAAAATACCTACCTTACATATTAGCTGTTTTAGGCATAATTTTAATTATTATTGGATTTGTTTATAGTTAGTATTAAAAAAGCCTGTTTTCAATTCTGATAACAGGCTTTTTAATGTACTATATATTAATTATTTTCATTATTCAATTTACTATTCCTTTTACTATACGCAAAATAAACAATTAGTCCTAGAACAAGCCAGAAACCAGATAGCAGTAATGCTAATTTATCTAACGTTATAATTAAACCTATATTGGTTAAAACCCCTAAAATTACTATTAGCTTATAAGCAGGTACTTTAAATGGACGTTCAATATTAGGTTGTCTTTTTCGCATGATCCACACGGCAATACATACCATTGTAAAGGCAAACAACGTACCAAAACTGGTCATGTGTGCCAATGTTGAAATAGGTGTTAAAGCAGAAACGGTTGCTACAATTAATCCTAATAAAATAATTCCCTTATACGGAGTCTTTGTTGTTGGATGCAATTCGCCAAAAAACTTCGGGATTAATCCGTCTTTAGCCATTCCCATAAAAATACGCGATTGCCCCATCATCATTACCATAACAACCGAAATTAATCCAACCGTAGCCGCAATGGTAACAATATTACTTGCCCAATGTTTGCCGGCAATTTCAAACGCATACGCCACCGGTGCTTTTATTGCTTCAGGATATTTTCCTAACGGATTAAAATCAGAGTAATGCATCATACCTGTTAACACCAATGAAACCATAATGTATAAGGCAGTACAGATCAATAAAGAAGTAATAATGGCAAACGGAACATCTTTTTTAGGGTTAATAGCTTCGCCAGCTTGTGTAGAAACGGCATCAAAACCTATATAAGCAAAGAAAATAGCTGCCGCACCTGATATGATTCCTTGAAAACCATAAGCCGGAGCCATTTCGCCATTTGTTTGTTCAATCATTGTTTGCTCTGGTATAAAAGGCATCCAATTTTCTGGGACTATATAAAATGCCCCCACAATAACCACAAAAACAACCGCTGCTGTTTTTAAAATAACGATAAAGTTGTTTGTTTTAGCAGCTTCTTTTGTTCCTTTTGTAAGTAAGGCTGTTATTAACAGCACAATAATAAACGCAGGTAAATTAATTGAAAACCCTTCACCTGTGTAACTTACAGGATCGGACGTAAGGTAATCGGGCAGATAAATACCGAACATCTTTAAAAATTTGGTAAAATAACCCGACCAACTTACAGAGACTGCCATACTTGCCATGGCGTATTCTAATATTAAACACCAACCCAATCCCCATGCAAAAATTTCACCTACGGTTCCATAAGCATACGCATAGGCAGAACCTTCTACAGGAAGTATCGAAGCAAATTCGGCATAACACAACGCAGCGAAAATACAGGCAATACCGGCAATTACGAAAGACAATGCCAATGCCGGACCCGCATTATAATACGCACCAGTACCTGTAAGTACAAAGATTCCGCCACCAATAATGGCACCAACACCAATAGCGGTTAAGCTCCATTTACCTAATATTTTTTTTAATCCACTTTTTTTAATATCTGCCTCGTAGGCACTTAATGGTTTTTTTATCCAAATATTCGACATAGGTTCGATTTTTTTTCTATCAATACCAAATATATATTTTTTTTATCAAAAAAATATGTCTTCTTTCTTTATAATCTTTGGCAACTGACGAAAAGCGAAAAATTGATAGTAATATTTATGCTTTTATCAAAATTGATTTAACTATCTGGCTACAAACCAACCGGTTTCTTTGTTGTATTTCAAGACAAATTTTTGAGTAATAAAGGTCGAATTCAAGTTTTTATCTTTACTTAAACCGGCAAAAGGCGTGGTGGTTTTAATAAGCTTTGCAGATGCCGTTGCTTTTGTTTTACTGTTTAGTTCCAACTGAACATCGGAATTTTCCTGAATTGTAAAAAGATAAGTTTTAACCTGTGCTTTGTTCTTTTTTTGATCAATAACAAAATCGGCAGCTTTGGTGGTTAAACCGATATTCACCACTAAAACAGAATCTTTAGAAAGTAATTTTTTACGTGAACTGATGGTTTTTAAACTGATTAAATCTTGCGATGCCAGATTTCTTAGCACAGTTATTTCTGCAGAATCTTTCCGAACACTGTATTTTTGTTCACCTAACTGTAAAGTTGTTTTTTCGAAATAAGGATATTTCTCTGTATGCGTTTTAATTAAGTTTGTAGCTTGTTTAACCGATAACGATTCCGACGAACAAGCTACAATAACCATCAACAAAAAGAATAATGCAATTTTTTTCATAGTATGAATTTTAAATAAAATTACTATCAAACTTATACCAAATAGAAATTATCAGATTCGTCTGTTCGAGCTTGTCGAAAACTTTTAAAACTTCTCAATACGCTTCATTTCATTACGCTACGATGTGACGATTTCAATAGTATTATCTTTTAGTAAAAAGTTTCAGATATCAATTAAAGCTAAATATAGTAATTTGAAAAATGCAAAATGTAGTAAAACAAAAAAAACCTCCAATAGTTGGAGGTTTTAGAGGCATCTAGCGGATTCGAACCGCTGTAGACGGTTTTGCAGACCGCTTCCTAGCCACTCGGACAAGATGCCATTTGTAATGTGATTGCAAATCTACTACAAAAAATCAAATATCAAAACCCAAAACTTAAAATTATGCTCTGAATTCTTCCATAACAATAGTAACTTGCTGTACATCACCACCAATAGGCGGATTAATTTTCGATACTTCTAACAAAATACTTGAAACCATAGGTAGTTCATTAAAAATACGTACTACAATACGTTTGGCAACGTGTTCTAATAATTTAGATCGTATCGCCATTTCTTCAACAACAATTCTATTTAAATGTACATAATCAACGGTATCTGCCAATTCATCTGTATCTGCAGATTTTCGCAAATCGGCTTTAATTTGTAAGTCAACTCGGTATTCCGATCCTATTTTAGCTTCTTCAATCAAGCAACCGTGATTTGTAAAAACCCGTATGTTTGTTAAGCGAATAATTCCCATTTCTTAAAATTTATATCGTAAAATTAAACCTTTTTTATAACATATCATTACCGCTTAAAAATCAAACATTTTTTGATAAATTTGTAATCTTAATTCAAGAATATGTCAACAAAAGAAAAATCATTGAATTTTATAGAACAAATCATTGAAGAGGATTTAAAAAATGGTTTGTCACAAGATAAATTACGCTTTCGTTTTCCGCCCGAACCTAACGGATACCTGCACATTGGGCACGCATCATCGATCTGTTTAAACTTTGGTTTAGGATTAGATTATAACGCACCGGTAAATTTACGTTTTGACGATACCAACCCTGCAAAAGAAGAGCAGGAGTTTGTTGATGCCATTAAAAACGATGTGGAATGGTTGGGTTACAAATGGGATCAGGAAGTTTATGCGTCTGATTATTTTCAGGAATTGTATGATTGGGCTATTCTTTTAATTAAGAAAGGCAAGGCGTATGTTGATAATTTATCGGCAGATGAAATTGCAAAGCAAAAAGGTACACCAACGCAACCTGGAGTAAATTCACCAAACCGCGACCGTTCACTTGAAGAAAACTTGGATTTATTTGAACGAATGAAAAACGGCGAGTTTGCTGAAGGCGAATATATTTTACGTGCAAAAATTGATATGGCATCGAACAATATGTTAATGCGCGACCCAATTATGTATCGAATCATTAATGCATCGCACCACAGAACCGGCGTAAATTGGAAAATTTATCCTATGTACGACTGGGCTCATGGTGAAAGCGATTATATCGAACAAATATCACATTCATTCTGTACATTAGAATTTTTACCGCACCGCGAATTGTATGATTGGTTTTTAGATCAGATTTACGATAACGAGAAAGTTCGACCAAAACAGCGCGAATTTGCTCGTAGAAATTTATCGCACACCGTTGTATCAAAACGTAAATTGCTACAATTGGTAAACGAAGGGCATGTTACAGGTTGGGACGATCCGCGTATGAGCACCATTTCGGGTATGCGTCGAAGAGGTTACACACCAACTGCTATCCGCAATTTTGCCGATACTATCGGTATTGCAAAACGTACCAATTTAATTGATGTTTCGTTGTTGGAATTTTGTGTTCGCGAAGATTTAAACAAGATTACCGATCGTGTAATGGCTGTTTTAGATCCGGTGAAAATGATTATCACCAATTATCCGGAAGGTCAGGAAGAATGGTTAGATGCAGAAAATAATCCGGAAGCAGAAGAGCTAACGTTTAGAAAAGTCCCTTTTTCTAAAGAATTATATATTGAACGTGAAGATTTTCTGGAAGAAGCAAACAACAAATTTTTCCGATTAACATTAGGGAAAGAAGTTCGTTTAAAGAATGCCTACATTATTAAAGGTGAAAGTGTTGTAAAAGACGAAAACGGAAACATTACCGAAATTCATGTAACGTATGATGCTGATTCTAAATCGGGAAGCGGAACAGAAGCTTCAAAACGCAAAGTAAAAGGAACCATTCATTGGGTTTCAATTCCGCATGCTGTTGAAGCCGAAGTACGTATTTACGACCGCTTGTTTACACACGAAAACCCTGATGGTAACAAAGAAGTTGATTTTAAGGAATACATTAACCCTGATTCGTTAAAAGTAATTACTGGTTATGTTGAACCAAGCTTAAAAACGGCTGTAAGCGGCGATAAATTCCAATTTCAACGTTTGGGTTATTTCGCAACAGATAAAGATTCTACCGCAGAAAAAATGGTATTTAATAAAACGGTTGGCTTACGCGATACGTGGGCTAAAGTTGAAAGTAAAGAATAAGTTTTTTAGTTTATAAATTAAAATCCCAGCTATATGTTGGGGTTTTTTGTTTGTAATTCTATTGTTAATTCGCTTATAATCTATCCTGCAAGGTCTTTATTTGACCTTGTAGGTATAAATTATCAAAAATTAAGAGCTACAAGGTTTGAAAAACCTTGCAGCATAAAAAAAACAGTTATAAAGCACGGATTGAAAATCTACGCTATCGGATATGATGTTCAAGTAATTACAAGAATCAATTCCAAAAAGAAACAATATACTTACTTTTCAAATATCTTTTATTATTGTAACTTTGATTATGAATATATTAAATCATGGATAGCAATTCACTTAAACAAGTTAACTATAAACTAAAGCAACTTCCAGAAAAATTTTTGGAGGAAGTAGAACGTTATATTGATTTTTTAACCTTTAAACACAAACAAGAATCAGAAGATATTCCGCAATGGCAGAAAGATCTGGTTTTAAAACGTATTAAAGAAGCAAAAAAGCCAGTTGATGCATTTGATATGTTAGACGAGTTAGAGAACGAATAATGATGAAATACACCATTATTGCCGACCCAAACGTAAAACACGATTTGAAAGAAGCCAAAGATTACCTAAACAGTAAGAGAAAAGATAACGGTGATATTTTTTTGAAGCAATACAGGGAAACTTTAAAGACTTTACAGCAAAATCCACATTTTCAAATTCGATATAATGATATTCACTGCTTGCCTTTAAAAGACTTTAAATATATGATTCATTTTAAGATAAATGAAACTAAAAAAGAAGTACATATCTACGCAGTACTTTCTACTTATTTAAACCCGAAAGAAAATTGGATGTAAAAGCACGGATTGCACTCGAGGCTTTAGCCGACTGAACGAAGTTAAATCCGCGCTATCGCGTTTTTTTTTATTTATTTAGCATGTTTACAGAAATTGTATAAAAATCTTATTAAAAATATAATTATTCCTAATATGAAACCTCCTAATAATATAATCAACCACCAATAAGGTAAAACCCATAGAAGAAAATATTCAAAATAATTCAATATATCTTTATACCAAATTCCTTCATAATATTTTTGAATGTAAACATCGTCTTCTACAAAAGAAATAGATAATAAAACAACAATAATCAAGATACCTATTAAAGAACAACCTGTAATCTTTTTAATTGTTTCACTGATCATATTTTATTAATTTATCCTGACAAAATAACCTATAAATAAAACTTCTTAATTTGAGACCTCACAGGTTTTAAAAACCTGTGAGGTCTTTTATAGATAAAATAGTTTTAAACCCTAAACCTCATCCAAAGTTTCATCAGTTAATCGATATGGAGCTTCATCATCAAACTCGCCTTCCCATTTGGCAATTACAACTGTAGCTAAACAGTTACCAATAACGTTTACCGATGTTCGTGCCATATCCATTAATTCATCGATACCTAAAATAGCGGCAATAATAAATACAGGCAATCCAAATTGTTCTGCCGTTGCAATCAATACAATTAACGATGCACGCGGAACGGCTGCTACTCCTTTTGATGTGATCATCAAGGTAAAGGCAATAGCTAATTGTTGACCAATATCTAAATTCATTCCGGCTGCTTGCGCAACAAATATCGATGCTAACGAAAGATAAAGCGACGTTCCATCTAAATTAAAACTGTAACCTGTAGGAATTACAAACGATACAATTTTACGTGGCACTCCGAATTTTTCCATCGCACTCATGGCTTTTGGTAAAGCGGCATCGGAACTTGTAGTTGCAAATGCAATAGAAACCGGTTCTTTTACGGCTGCAATAAACTTTTTAATAGGTATTTTTAAGAACAGCATAATCGGCACAAAAACCAGCAATATAAAAAATACCAGCGCCATGTATAGAGATCCTAAAAGCATAAACAGATTTTTAAGGATATCAACACCTAAATGTCCTACCGTATAAGCCATTGCTGCCCCCACACCAATTGGTGCAAAATACATAATGATATTTGTAAATTTAAACATAACCTCAGACAAGCTTTCGGTAAAATCTACCATTGGTTTACGTTTCTTTTCTTCTACCATCGCTAAACCAATTCCGAATAAAACCGAAAATACCACAACTTGCAATACTTGATTTTCATACATTGATTTTACGATGTTTTCTGGAAAAAGATCATAAATAAAATGAGCAAACTTATAAATACCTTGCACATTTTCTGGCAAAGTTTGTAAAGCCGGATCTGGTGCTTTTGGCGTTGGCAACTCTTCTTGCGGCATGTTTTGCATATCAATACCAACACCTGCTTGTGTAATATTAATTACTGCTAAACCAATAAAAATAGCACATGAGGTAGCACAAAAGAAATACAGCATTGATTTCCAAGCCATACGTCCAACCTGTTTTAAATCGGAATGTCCGGCGATACCATACACCAACGTTGCAAAAATAATAGGTGCTACAATGGTTTTAACTAATTTAATGAATCCTTTACTTAAAGGTTGCAGTGCCATTGCGGCATTCGGAAAATCAATACCAACAAAAACTCCGAGAATCATACAAACAATAATCCAAGTTGTAAGGTTTTTTCTTATAAATGCATTTACAATAAATACCAACGCAGTAGACCAACGAAGACCTATCATAAGATCGGGCGAAACTGAAAAAATATCAAATTCGTATAAAAGAGTTATTATAATTGCAAGAGTAATAAATATCGAAGTAAAAATTCCTAATTTAGTTTTAAACATAAGGTTTGTATAAAATAGTGAAAAGCAAATATAAATAGTTTTTTTTTGCTTATTAAGATCCTACGTATTAAATTTTAACCGGTTATTAACAACATTTCAAAATAAATTTGTTACTTTTAATACACTTTAATTTTTTATTAAACTATTAAATAAAATTTGTTATGGGAAAAACAGGAAACACATTAGTAGCTATTTTAGCAGGTGCAGCAGTAGGTGCTGTAGCAGGAGTATTATTAGCGCCGGAACAAGGTGAGAAAACTAGAAAAAAGATTTCGGACGGACTTAAGTCTGGAACTGATGATTTAAACTGCAAAATGGACGAATTAAAAAATCAGGTTAAAAGTTTAATTTCTTCTAAAAAAGCTAATTTCGAATCATCTTTTGATTCATTACTTAATAAAGCTGATGACAAAAAAGAAGATGTTATTGCAAGTTTAGAGCGTAAATTGGCTGAATTAAAAGGACAAGCTTCTAATGCAGTTGACAAAGCAAAAGATATGACTAACAAAGCTGCAGATAATATTAAATCTGAGTTAAAATAGTCTATGGCATTTAATGAAGAGCTAAAAAACAATCTTCATGAAATGAAGTCTGAAGCTAAAGCTTATTTAGAAACCAATGTTGATTATTATTCACTGTTGGGGTTTAAAGTAGTATCTAAAGCTACAGGCTTCATTTTTAAAATTTTCGCTTTAAGCCTATTTGCTGTTTTATCGTTGTTTTTTTTATCGTTTGCTGCAGCATTTGCCATAGGAAAAGCCTTAGACAGTAACACTTACGGTTTTTTAATTATAGGTGGTTTTTATATTTTTATTGCGCTTGTTGTTTATTCAATGCGCAAGGTTATGATAGATATTCCTATTCTTAAGAAATTTTCTAGAATCTTTTTTGACTAATATTTATATGAAATGAAAATACGTTACAAATCATACGAAGAGGTTGATAAAGAATTGGAAATTCTTAGACTTGAACGCGAAATAAGTATTAGGAAGATTGGTAATAATGCCGAAGATATTACCCAACTTTTTTCACCGAGTAATTTACTACAGCAAGGTTTAACATCTTTTGGTAGTTCGGTAAAAAATTCAAAAGGCATTAAAACCTTAGTTTTATCAACTGTATTTAAATTTTTATTCAACAAATTCATTAAAAAAAACAAACACCAACTTTAAGTTGGTGTTTTATTTTTACTACTGTTCTTCTGTATTATATTGTGAAGGGAAATCGGTTTGTGGAGGAAGATTTCTTTTTGGTTTATTATAATCACTGTCTTTAGCTTTGGTGTTTTTCATAGCCTCGCCTACCTGATTACTTGCCGTGAACGAAGCCACCATGTTGTTTAGCATATCACTACCTGCTTGTGGTGAGTTAGGCAATAAAATTAGGTTTGAGTTGTTTTCTGCACCAATTGACTGTAATGTATCATAATGTTGTGTAACAACAATTAAAGCCGACGCTTCTTGCGAATTGATTCCTACTCTGTTTAAAACATCAACTGATTCTACCAAACCACGAGCAATTTCTCTACGCTGATCTGCAATACCCTGACCTTGTAAACGTTTAGATTCTGCTTCTGCCTTAGCTTTAGCAACAATTCTAATACGTTCTGCTTCTCCTTCATACTCAGCAGCTGTTTTTTCGCGGTCTGAAGCATTAATACGGTTCATTGCATGCTTTACCTGAATATCTGGGTCAATATCAGTAATCAGTGTATTAATAATGTCATATCCGTAAGTAACCATTGCATCGTTCAACTCACGTTTAACGGCAATTGCGATATCGTCTTTACGTTCAAAAACATCGTCTAATTTTAATTTTGGAACTTCGGCACGCACCACATCAAAAACGTAAGAAGTAATCTGATCATGCGGATATTCTAATTTATAAAATGCTTCGTAAACACGCTCTTGTACTACTTTAAATTGTACAGAAACTTTCATTTTAACGAATACGTTATCTTTTGTTTTTGTTTCAATAATAACATCTAACTGTTGAATACGAAGGTTTAATCTTCCTGCAATGCGATCCACAATTGGAATTTTCATTTGTAATCCTGAATTGCGAATAGATTGGTATTTACCAAAACGTTCTACAATAACGGCAGATTGCTGTTTAACGGTAAAAAAAGATGAAAATATTACTAATAAAATAATAGCAATAATAATGTAAAGTGTTAAATCCATTTTAAATTGTTTTTTGGTAAGATATAAAAAAAACCTCTTTTTTCAAAGAGGCTTATATGCTATTTTTTATTGAACGACAATTTTACAGTTCCACCTTCTAATAAACTTAAATATTGTTCGTATTCAGGAAACTGTTCTTTTATTAAAGGAATGTATTCTGAAATATCACTGTGAATTTCCATGTTAGTTGCTGTTTCAACCGCAATGGTTCCGTTAATTTTATACCCTAGCATATTTAATGAAACGTTGTTTCCGCTTCGTTGAAAAGCATCGGTATATTCGGTCACTTTGCAATCGGTGCCTTCGTGTCTAAAGAATATTGCTTTATTACCAGCAGAAAGCTCTAAATAATCTTTGGTACAATTTGCGGTATGTGGATACTCAATTGTTTGTAGAGGAACAATTTTTACCAATTGAATGGTAGTTGGTTCCCATTTACCAGGTTTTGTAACTACTTCTGTATCTTCTTTTTTGGTATCGTCTGATCCGCATGAAGTAAAGAATAACCCAGCAAATAATATTGAAAGGAAAAGATATTTTTTCATAAATTATTGATTTGTAAATACTTACCGAAGATAATAAAAAAATCCCATTTTTAGGGAATGGGATTTAGAAAAATTTAGAAAAAAATTGTTGTTGTTGATATGAAAAAAATATCATTGTAATTAACACTTGGGCATTTGTTAATCACATTTCAAATATACAACTTAATTTTTAACCTCCAAACATATTGGAAAAAAAATTATATATTTTTGAAAAAATTTATTGCGTTGTGTAATCTTTTAATAGTTTCTGCTTTACCTAGCACACTAATGATTTCGAATAAATCGGGACCTTTCATTTCGCCTACCATAGCAATACGAAGAGGTTGCATAATTTTACCCATACCTAATTCGTTTACCTGTATCCAGTTTTTTATATCGGTTTCAATTTCTTTTGCCTCGAAATTTTTAACATTTTCTATGATCGATATTACCTGCTGCATTAAACCAGATGTATCAGCTTTCCAATTTTTAGCTGCTTTTTCATCGTACTTTTCTGGTGCAACAAAGAAAAAGTCTGCTAAGGTGTATAAATCTGTAGTTAAATTCGCTCGATCTTTAACTAATCCGGCTACTTTTTCAACAACCGCTTTATCAGCAGTAATACCTTTTGAATTTAAAACAGCTTGTAAATAGCTTGCTAACTCACTATTCTCTTTATTAATTAAAACTTGATGGTTAAACCATTTGTTTTTTTCAGGATCAAATTTAGCTCCAGATTTGTTTACTCTGCCTAAATCGAAAGATTCTATTAATTCATTTAAAGTGAATAATTCTTTTTCTGTTCCATCGTTCCAACCTAAAAGAGCCAAAAAGTTTACAACTGCTTCTGGAAAAAAACCTTGTTCGCGGTAACCCATTGCTGTTTCGCCTGTTTCTGATTTCCAATCTAACGGAAAAACTGGGAAACCTAGTTTATCCCCATCACGTTTTGATAATTTTCCGTTACCTACCGGTTTTAATATTAATGGTAAATGTGCAAATTCTGGTGCATCCCATCCAAAAGATCGATACAATAAATAATGTAACGGTAACGACGGCAACCATTCTTCACCACGAATTACATGCGATGTTTCCTGCAAATGATCATCTACAATATTTGCTAAATGGTAGGTTGGCATTCCGTCTGATTTATACAATACTTTATCATCTAACAAAGCGGTATCAAACGTAACTTCGCCACGAATCATATCTTTCAACGTAAGTTTTTCATCGATAGGCATTTTAAATCGAATAACATACGGATCGTTGTTAAACAATCGTGCCTGTAATTCATCGTGTGTCATGTTTAACGATGTATTTAAAACTTCGCGAACCGTATGGTTGTATATAAAAGTTCTTCCTTCGGCTTCAGCTTCTTTTCGTAGTGCGTCTAAATCTTCGGCAGCATCAAAAGCATAATAAGCAAATCCGTTGTGTAATAAATCTAAAGCGTATTGTTTATAAAGATGTTTGCGATCGCTTTGACGATATGGTCCAAATTTTTCGTTTAGACCAATAGTTTCATCAGGTTCAATTCCTAACCATTTTAAAGCTTTAAAAATGTATTCTTCGGCACCTGGAACAAAACGGTTTTGGTCGGTATCTTCAATTCTTAAATAAAAAACACCGTTGTTTTTCTTTGCAAATAGGTAATTAAATAAGGCCGTTCTTACACCACCGATATGTAAAGGTCCGGTTGGGCTTGGTGCAAAACGTACACGTACTGGTTTTTTCATCTTTTTCGTTTTTTTTTTCAAAGATAGAAAGTTGTTAGCGTTTATCTATGAATGTTATTGGTTTTCTACTTAAGGGGTCGTAAATAATCTTTTGCAAAGTTAATTCATCTTCAAAAATAATTTGTGGAGTAACCCTTAATCTTGCTCTAAAATAATCTTTTAATTTTCCAATAAATTCGTCGGTTGTATCTTCAGAAAAAATACGAATCAAAATTTCGTCTGTGCCTATTTCGTTGGAAGATATCTCTATTAAATGCAATTTTATTTCTTTAAAATGAGCCACAGCATCGTGCATTGCAGGCGGATAAAGTGTTGTGCCTTTGTATTTTATCATTTGTTGTTTGCGGCCTTCTACCGGACCTAAACGATAAGTAGATCTCCCGCATTTGCATTTTTCTGTATGTTTACGCACCATATCGCCGGTTTTAAAACGCAGCAAAGGCATGGCTTCTACTCCCAACGTTGTTACAACCAGTTCGCCCAATTCGCCATTAGCAACAGGTTCGTTATTTTCATTGACAATTTCGCTTATAATTAATTCGGGGTGGTGATGACCGCCTGCAAACTGATTGCATTCTGTAAAAGCGGCGCTCATTTCTGTTGATGCGTATGTAGAAAAAAGATTAATATTCCATTTTTCCTGTATGCGCTGTGCCAGAAGTGTGGGTTGCAAATCGGTTGTTCGTAAAGCTTCGCCAATGCAGATTACTCCTTTTACGGAACTGCTTTTATAATCGATGTTATTTTCTTCGGCATACTCGATCATCTTTAAAAGAAACGACGGTACGGCAATTAAAAATTTGGGCTGATAACGTAAAATAGAATCCCATTGCAACGGCGGAACACCTGCCCCAACACGCACAATTCCTGCACCTAATTTTCGCAAGCCTAAAAAATATGCCAAACCCGCCATAAAACGTCGATCCATAGTGGTCATAAGCTGTACCAAATCGCCTTTTTGAACTCCGGCACCTTGAAATGATAGCATTTCGTTATAAGCCAAACGTTCCAAATCATTATCAGTTAATCCAAAAGTTACGGGATCACCCAAAGTACCCGAAGTTGTAGCATAATCGCGGATTTCGGTTTTATCAACACAGAAAAAATCCTGATTATACATTTGCAAATCGGCTTTTGTAGTTACCGATATTTTTTGCAAATCTTCAACGGTTTTAATGGTATCAATCTGAATATTTTCGGCTTTGAATCTTCGTTGGTAAAAGGGTGAATTTTCTAATAAATACGCCATTTGCTTTTGCAAAAGTGCATTCTGAAAATTTTCAATATCGGTTATGCTTTTGGTTTCTATATCGGGAATCATCGTTTTTTCAGGGTTTTCTTTAATTTTTGTTCGATACTTTTTTTCTGATCTTTAGAACTTATTACTTTTTGCAACGCAGTTTCGTAATTACCTGCTGCAATTTGCCATTGTTTCTGACTATAATAATAATCGCCTAACTGTTTATAAACCAACCAAAGTTCGGGATTTGATTTTTTATATGTCGTTAAAATTTCATTTGAAACAATTTTTTCTGAATTTGTAGCTATTTCAATCGTCTTATGCAGCTCTCTAAACTTCTTGTATTGTTTGTAATCTTTCGATTTTAAGAAATCATCTTTAGGTAATTCAAGTGATTTTACGGGTTTCAACTCTTTCGATTTAAAAATCGTATTTAAATCATACGCATCAAAAGCACCTAATTGATACGGATTGTTTGATACCCACATTTTTAATTCGGCTGGTTTAAAAATTACCCCGTGATGCGCCATTAATTGGTTCAACGCTTTTTCGTTTCCCAAACCTAAATCTTCATTTTGCAAACCCGAAATATCGCGCAAAACCTTTAAAACATCTATAACCTTATATTTTTTTTCGGTTTGAAAAGATTCGTCTAATTTTTCCAATCGATAATAAGAGTGAGATTCTTCGATATATTCTTTATTTCGCTTGTCGGTTTTATATCCGTTTGATTGAAAATGATTGGTGCAGATCAACTTTCCGTTGTTGGTTTCATACACATCCATTCGTTTCGGACTCATTTCAATCACAACCGCTTTATTGTCTTTTGCACTGCCGATTAAAAAAGATTCTGATACAAAAACTTCAAACTTTTCGGCAATTTCAACCGCTTCATCAATTGTTTCGGCATGCTGTAAAATACTTCGCGCAACAATAGAAACCGGCGTTTTTCCCCGCATTGGAATATCCGATTTTCCTGCGTTCAGCGTTACCGTTAATCCTTTTTCGTTCATTCCCGAAACCACGCCAACCATTCCCGGCCAAGTTACCGATGCGTATTTATAACCGTTTTTGGGACTTATAAATTCTACAATTTTGTTTTGCGCAAATTCATCGTTCACATAAAAATCGAAATTTCTGCCAATAATCAAATTTCCATCTTCGGTAAAATTGTTCCACAAAGCAATCGATGAACAGCCAACCAGCATTAAATCTTGCATGGCATGACCAATATCGTGCGAACTGTGCAACAGTAAATTACGTTCGAATTTTGTCCCAATGTCGTTAAATTCATCTGATCCGAACAAAGATAAAGCGTACAATTCTTGTTTTAAATCTGTTGGAATCGCCGAGAGAATGTTTCGGTTGTACCATTTTAAAAAGTACAACAATTTGTTTTGTTTGGATGGATTTGGAATCATTTCTGCAACCTTTCCAAAGAATATTTTTTCTTGATTTTGATACAACTGTTGCGTTAAAAATCCTTTTTTATAACCTAATTCATACGGATTTCCTGAAATTCTTAATTGCCAGTTTCCGTTGACCGATTTATTTAAAACATCTCTTTTTTCTATTGAAAACTTTTGTTGTTGAAATTCGGTTTCAAAAAAATCAGATTCTTTTTTCAGATTTTTAATGCTTCCGCAACTTATTAAAGAAAGCAGCAGCACAAGCGAAAATAACTTTTTACTCATACCCTACTTTTTTAAAAACTTTATCTAAAAAATAATCTTTCCCAAGCATTTCGGCAACCGTTAAAAAACCAGTAATCGTTACACCTAAAATTCCGTGCAAACGCACATTTTGTCCGGTTAAAAACAAATTATCAATCTTCGTTTTCGGTGAAATCATGGTTTTTAAAGGTTGTGAAGCTTCTTTTTCAAAACCGTACATGGTTCCGTCTAAAGTTCCGATATAATCACGGTACGAAAGTGGTGAAGACGTGTGTGTTGAAACAATATTTTGCGAAATATTCGGAAAATATTTGTCTAAAATCTGCAATAATTCGGTTACAATTTCATCTTTAAATTGATTGTAATCTCTTCCACGATCGTTTTCGTTTCTAACCGTATTAATTGTCTGCTGCCACTTTTCAACCTGCGCACAATCCATATACGTCATTAACGAAATACTTTGCGCAAATTCTTCGTTTTTGTTGTGCAGATTGGTAGTAATTACAGCAGATTGCGGTTTGTTTCCGATCCAATTATTTTCGTACGAAAACACTTTATCTTCACTTTCAAAATGATAAATATTATGATTGAAATAAGGAAGGGCATTGGGTTTTAAAACGATATGAACCGAAAAAACCGATGGTCCGTTCTTTAACTGATTGATTCGTTTTATATAAGGTTTTCGCTGATTTTCTTCGTTAAACATTGAAAAAAGTTGCTTTAAATCGATATCAGAAACAAACTGATCGGCTGTGTAAATACAATCAGCAGTTTCACAACTTTCTAAAATATTCTCTTTAAAATTAAGCTTTTCTACTTTTTGATGTTTGAATAAGTCGGCATTAAAACTTCGCAATTGTTTGATGAACGCCTTTGTAATTTGGCTGCCACCTTTCACACATCGCCACGAACTTTGGATATAAGAATTTACCGTTAAGGCATGAACGTAAAATGGCGTTTCGGTTGATTTTATGGCGTACAAAAAACTGTTTCCCAATAAAACTGCCTGCAATTTTTTGTTTGAAGTGATTGAATTCATTACGATTTCAACCGAATGCTGCATGATTTCTTCGTTGTAACCCGTTCCGCTTTTTAAGTTGTATAAAGGAAACTGATCGCAATAAAACTGTATGGTTTCAATATACTTTTTTAGTGCTTGTTCTTCATTAGGAAAATAAACCAGTAATTGCTTTACAAAATTATCATAACCTTGTGCCTGCGGATATTGAATGGTTTCGTTTCCAAAACTAATAACATCAAACTGATTTTCATTTAATTGCGATAAATCTAAATCGTTTAAAATATTCAGATACGAAAAGTATCGACCTAAATTTTCGTCTTTCTTCAACGCGCCAATGTAGTGAACGCCGGTATCAAAAATAGTTTTATCGCGTACAAACGTTTGCAAATTGCCGCCGTACTGATTGTTTTTTTCTAAAACACAGACTTTTTTGCCTTCTTGTGCCAGCAATAATGCCGAAACCAGACCGCCCAAACCGCTGCCAATTACAACAACATCGTATGTTTTAGTTTGTTTCATTACGTTGAAATACTTGAATTTTTAATTCATCATGCGTTTGTGTAAAACCATTGAAATCTGGTTTAAATTTACAACAAACCAATACAATTTGCTTAATGTTCTGCGGAATATCATCGTTAAATTGCTGTAAATGAGAAAGAATCAACACGTTGCTGTTCTGCCAAATCTCCGCTAAATCGTCGGCATATTTTATTTTAAATTTCTGGTTGATGTAACTTGCTTTGGCAATTGATCTATTTTCTTGGTTTAAATTATAAGTATACACTTTTCTTGATGGAAACTGGTTCACCAAAAGAAAATCAAGCTGACCAAAATCGTTGGTAACATGCGCAATCGCAGCTTTATCGCTAATTAAATAAAACAACTGATGATAGATTGATTTGTTCTGACTGAAATCTTTCTTAACTGTATTTAAAATTCCGTGTTCCTTATATAAAAAGTTCAAGAACAGTTTCTGCTTAAAATAATCGGCAGCTTCTGCATTCAATCGAATTTTATTGAATTCCTGCTTAAAGAAACTGCTTATTTTCTTGGTTCGATCTGCATACGATTTTCCAAAAGAATCATCGTTAACCGCAATAGGATCGCCCACATACACATGGCAATTCGCCTTATAAATAATAAAATCGCCTTTAGGCAACAAATCGTTATTTCCGTGGATATAAACCGGTTGAATTGGCAAATTCAATTCTTCTGCCATAAAAAAAGCACCTTTGTGAAAACGACCAATTTCTGATGTTCGTGAGCGTGTTCCTTCCGGAAAAACCATTACAGAAAAGTCGGTTCCAATGCGCTCTTCCAACGGAATCAATCCTTGTTCTACTCCTTTTGTTGCCGGATAAAATCCTAAAAACTTAACCGCTCTGCCAAAAACCGGCGATTTATAAACCCAATCGTTCACAATGTAAACCACTTTAGAATACGTCATTCCAATGGTCAATGAATCTAAAAACGAGGTGTGATTTGATATAATGACCGACTGTTTTTGCAAACGTTCTTTATGGAATATTTTCTTGCTTACGTAAGGATTTAAGTATAAAACCGATTTCATGTAACCCGACATTACATTGCTGAAAAAGTGCCATTTTTTGTTTTTGGATATGGGCAAAACCCAGAAAAACACACGCATGAAAACCGATATGGTTAAGCTGGCAATTACATAATAGGTAAACATTAAAATAGATCGAACGGTAAGGAAAAACGTTGTTGGAGACAATCCTTTCTTAACGCGATTGAAGAACAGAAATTTAAACAACAGCGGATACAACACAAATGTTACCAAAACTGCCACACTTACACCGATTAACGCAATTAATGCAATTGATTTTAAGGCAGGATGTTGCGCAAATATTAACGCCCCAATTGCCAGAATTGTGGTTAAAACTGCCAGAATAATTGACGTTCGATATAACGGCATTTCGTCTTTACCATCGGTATACTGTTTTTGCAGTGCACTGGTCATAAAAATGGTAAAATCGATTCCGTGACCAAAAACCAACGTACAAACTATGGTGCTGAAAATATTAAAGGGAATGTTTAAAAGCCCCATTAAACCTGCGGTGATGAAACCTGTCAACGCAATGGGAATTGATGCTGTTATGACCAATTCGATCCTTCTATAGAATACAAACAGAATTACAAAAACCGCAATAAACGAATACGAAACCAACGAATTAAAATCGTTCACCAAGAAACCTAAATATTGTTCGTTTAACGCTTGTCGGTCAATTAAAAGTAATTGTTTACCTTGATTTTCTTTCTCGAAATTCCTTACAAAAACATCACGATTTTTTGGGTCGATTGTTACAACGGTTGATAATAAATATCGGTTTTTACCATGAACAAATTCGTTGTACAATTGTTGATTAAACTGTTTTAATGATGCCAGATTTATGGTTGAAAAATCTTTGTTCAATAATTGATAAAAAGCTTCGTGTGTTTGCGCATTAAAACCTTGTGCTACACTTTTTGTTTCGATTTGTTGTACCGTTTGATTGATTTTAGAAGGGTTCCAAAACTGTTTCCAACGATCAATAGCTTTTAATTGTTCGGTTTTCGATGGAACCAAACTACTAACCGACTGTACATTATTTACATAATTATTTGATTGCAACTTATTGAAAACCTGATGGTTAGTTTCTAAAACTTGATCTTCGTTTTCATTATAAGCAACTACAAACAAACTTTTGGCAATTTTATTATCTGTATATAATTCTTTTTCAGCCAGTTCCTGTTCCGTAGGCATGAAATTAATTTTAGATAAATCGCCATCGAATTGTACTTTATGATATGTAAAAGCGCTCATCACAACCAAAAGCAGCGTAAAAGCAATTAAAACCTTATTTTTTTCAAAAGGATATTTCGCAATTTTATCAATAGCATGACTGTGTTTTAAGGTCTTTCCTTTGTAAATATGCGGCAAAATAATCAATGTAAAAACGGCTGTTGCAACTACCGAAATACTGGCGAAAATTCCAAGATCAATCAATGCATCAGAATGAACAAAAAGCAAGCAAAGAAATGCAACCGCAGTGGTAGAACTACTCATTAACAAAGGCTTTGCAACATCTTTAAACAACGCCTGCATGCTTTGTGTATTCTTGGAATGCGTTAAAAAATGCAGCGCATAATCAATGGTAATTCCTATTAAAATGGCAGCGATTGATAAAGAAATCGCGGAAATTTCTGCCCGTAGAAAGTACAAGCACAACAAACCGAACAATCCACCAAAAACCGATGGAACCATTACAATTATTGGGACTAACCAGTTTCTGTAATAAAAAATTAGCAGCAACATTAAAGCAGAAACCGAGATGGCTACAGTTGTTAAAATATCGCTCTTAATCTGTTGTGCATTGGCAACGGCAATAAATGGCGAACCGAAATATTGTACCTCAACTTTTGGATTTTTATCTGAAATATATTGTTTTAAAGCACTAAGCTTTTCTACGAAAACTGCATTGTGCTGCGTTTCGCTTCCGCCATACTTCGGATTAATGAATAGCACAATTTTTTCTTCGTCTTGGGTAAATAAAAACCCGTCTTGGAACTTATAATCGCCGTTTCCTTGAAACTGCTGTAGTTTCTTTAAAGCCAAAAACGATAATTGCAAAGGATCATCAACCACAACATCCTTCATAAACGAGGCATTTCCACCTAATAAAGTTTCGTAATTCTGTTGAATTTGCTTGGAAAGACTGTCGTTATTCAGTTTATATTCGATTGTTTTATAATCGGCTTCGTTCAGATAAATCGGTAAATTTTCGTACACAAAACGAAATGATTCCTGAAAAAGATCTTCGTTCAACGTTCCCTGAACCGACAAATAATAGTCGTTTACAGCAGTTAACGTATCAGTAAAAGCTTCGGCAGCGGAAATTAAATCATCATTACCTGCTCCTTTTTTCTTTTTAAATATTACCGCAATTTTATCGGTAAAATTCATTTCGTTAATAACCTGTGCTGTGTTGTTATTGGTTTTATTACTTGGAATAATCCGCGTAATATCTTCGTTAAACGTGATTTTTTGAAGTATGAAAACCGAACATACCAAAAATAACAGCGAACTTAAAAGTGCTGTTTTGGGATATTTCTGAATTTTTTGGAACAAATAATAAAATCCGTTAAACATTATGCAGCCTTTTTTCTTTTGTAAAAATTAAGCGTTACGTAACAAATCAATCCTAATAAAACAGCCATAAATGTAGCCAAAATTGTGCTTCCGACAATATATTGCAATAAATGGTTTTTTATGGAATGGAACGAAATATTATCAAAATCTATCAGAATTTCGCCACTTTCACCAACAAAAAAACTGCCAACTTTTAATGATGCAATCACAATAAACGGGATAAATGGTGGAATACTGATGTTTGATCCTACAAACGAAATGGTTTTGTTTAATTTGAAAATTGCTGCCAGAAAGATCGACAAAAATGTTTGAAATCCCCATACAGGGACAATTCCAATGAAAACACCCAATGCAAGCGATAGTGCTTTTACTTCGTTTGAAGCATTTGTCTGTAAAATATCTTCTTTTAAAAACGTCTTAAAACTTTTTTTTTTGAATTTTAAAAGGATGTTTCTTGGTTTAATGTACAACAGCGTAATCGAAACCAAGACCGTATTTAGGATGCTTATGCGAGTGAAATCGCGAAACGGACGAAAATGTGAAACGCGCTCATTTGGATCGTACAAAACCTGAATAGGCACATTTTTTACCGAAATGTTTTTCCATGCGGTACGCACGATTACTTCAATTTCAAACTCGAATTTGTTGGTAAAAAATCTTTTTGGAAGATGTTTCAACGGATACAAACGATAACCAGATTGTGTATCCGTTAACTTAATACCTGTTTCAAATTGAAACCAAAAATTAGAAAATCGATTACCAAAACTACTTTTTTTAGGAACACTTTCATGTGTCATATTTCGGCTTCCAATCAAAAGAATCGGTTCGGTTGTTGCATTTAATTCCTCTAAAAAAACAGGAATATCCGTAGGATAATGTTGTCCGTCTGAATCAATCGTTAGGGCATAATCGTAATTTAACGACAATGCTTTTTTAAACCCAATTTGCAAAGCGTTTCCCTTGCCTTTGTTTTGCGGTACATTTAAAATGTAAAGTTGCTTGTAGTTTTCTAGAATATCGGCAGTTTCGTCGGTACTTCCATCGTTAACAATAAAAATATGGTTGGTGTAATTTAAAACTCCGTCTACAACACGCTTTAAAGTTTTTGCATTGTTATAGGTAGGAATAATTACGCACCACGTTTTATTATTTTGCACGATATTCATTATAATTGCTGGGTTAGCAAAGCATTTACTTTAAGCGCAACGGTTTCATCAAAGCTAGCCGAAGCCTTTATTTTAAAGTTTTCTTCTACTTTATTGATATCGATACTAATTACCAAAACCGCATTCACTTCAGGATTTATCAATGCCATAAATTTTACGTTGCTGCATTCTTTTATAAACAAATTTGTATTGGTTGCCTGTTGTGTCAACTCCTTTAAAATTTGAAGCATACAAACACCAGGTGTTACCGGATTATTAGGAAAATGCCCTTTAAACACATCGTGTGCAGGATTTAACTCAATAATCGCTTTTAACTGGTTGTCTGTAAAATTAAATTCTTTTACGCTGTAAAAATGAGGTATTAACATACAAATTGTTTAAAAAGCGAAATTAAGGATTTATTTTAAAGTATTACCAACCCTTGTTTTATTTATCTGTTTAAAAAAGGTAAAGACGCGGCTTACAAACAATATGTTTTTCTTAACTTTTAAAAGAAATGATTTCAAACATTATTTTCAGAAATTTGTAGTACTTAATTAATTTAATTCGATTTAAAAATATGAGTTCATTAAAAGGAAAAAACGCAATAATTACAGGTGGTGGTCGTGGTTTGGGCAAAGCTGTTGCCTTGTTACTTGCACAAGAAGGTGTAAACATAGGAATTACCGGACGTAACGAAGACCATTTAAAAAATACGGTTGCCGAATTACAAAAAAGTGGTGTAAAAGCTGCATATTCAGTTTTTAATGTTGCTGATAAAACGGAAGTTGATAATGGTATTAAAGATCTAGTATCAACTCTTGGTGGTGTTGATATTTTGGTAAATAATGCCGGAATTGGGTGGTTCGGTAAATTAGAAGATATGCCTGCGACAGATTGGGAACAAGTAATGCAAACCAATCTTTTCGGGGTTTACTACACAGCTATGGCGGTTTATCCTTACATGAAAGAAAACGGCTGCGGCGATGTAATTAATGTGGCTTCTACAGCTGGTTTAAAAGGTGGTGCAAATATGTCTGCCTACGCGGCATCTAAAGCAGCGGTCATTTCTTTATCGCAATCTATGATGGCTGAATGGCGCAAAAGCAACATTCGCGTATTTACACTGACACCAAGTACAATTGCTACAGATATGAGTATTGACGGAGGTTTAACCGATGGAAATCCGGACAGTGTGTTACAACCTGAGGATTTTGCAGAATGGGTACGCGATATCTTGAAGATGAAAAGCAGAGCTTTAATTGCAAATGGTTCAATTTTTTCGACAAACCCATAAAAAAATCCGTTCAATTGAACGGATTTTTGTTATAATTGAAAAACATTGTCGCCTAATGCGGTGTTTAATTTTTTGTTCTTAAGTTTGATTAACGAATAATCGTTAGAGCTCTCTACAATTTTAATTTCCGAAACCGTATCTTCATTGTTTAAAAACGTTAAAGTAACCTCTTTAATATGTTTGCTCATGTCTTTACTCTTTGGTTTTAGCACGGCAAAACGGGTAGTTCCATTCTTAAAATAAGTAATATTGAACGATTTTTCATCAAACAGATTTCCCGTATAACTGCCAACCATTAATTGCTGTAACTGCTTAAAACGCTTGTTTTTATTTAGATCGATTGATGTAACTTTTCCTTTTTCGTTTTTGATCTTTAAATTGTCTTTGTTAAACAGCATCGCGTTCTTTTTTGGTGCATTGTATTGCCAAAGCAATTTTTCGCCCTTAAAACGGAAAATTCCAGATGCTTTCGATGCATTTTTCAATACACTAACATGTTTTGTTTCTTCAAAATCGGCAGTGATCGATGTTGTTTTATCCGCCTGATTTGCAATTTCTCTTTTAAACGTTGTTACTTCGCCCGCTGTCATTTGTGTTTGCGAAAACCCCAATGAACACGTAAAAAAAAGAATTCCTAAAAAAATATTTTTCATTATTTGTATGCTTTAATATTAAGTAATTCGTCAACCGTAACCGATTGTATTTGTTTCTTTTCCATAATTATCAACAACCGTTCCAATACGTTCAATGTTTTGGTTGATGTATCGTGAAGCAAAATTATAGAACCTTTTTCAAATCGATCTAAAATTCGACTTAAAATTTTATCTTCTGATTCAATTACGGTATCTAACGACCGAACATTCCAACCAATCACCTCCACCCTATTTTCTTTGCAAGCTCGCGCTATATTTGGGTTTGTGACTCCGAAAGGCGGTCTGAATAAATTAGGAATTTTCCCTGTAATCTGCTGAATGATTTTTTCGGTTGAAGCAATTTCGTTATGAACTTCCTTTTCCGATAGAAATCCCATTTTATTGGTATGCGAATAGGTATGATTTGCGATGATATGCCCCTGCTCTACTATGCTTTTCGATGCTTCGGGATATTTTTCGATTTGTTTTCCAATACAGAAGAATGTTGCTTTTTGATTGTATTTTTCCAGCAGATTCAGAATTTCAGGCGTAATTTCTGTGGGACCGTCATCAAACGTTAAAGCAACTACATTTCGATTGATCTTTTTGTTTGATGAATGTGCTTTTATAAAGTAATTTAATCTAATATCGAACGATCCCCAAGTTGTGATTCCCAGCCAAGCAATTATCGCAATAAAAATTAAAAACAAGGGCAGTTTACCCGAAAAATAAGCATACCACAAGAATATTAAAAGGGCAATAAAAAACCATTTTATGTAATTGTGCCTTAGCATTTTGAAAGTAGAACAAAACTAAAATCGGTATTATTGAATTGATTGATCATCAACACTTTTTCAATTTTAGTTGGTTCGATGTTATTATATTGAACAGACTTTGGAAGCGCTTGTTTTTGAATGATTTCTGCAGCAACCTTTAAGCCGAAAGCCGATGCAGTATCGTAACTCCCTGAAATATGCTGGTAATAACCCTGTGGAATTTCATTGAAAACAGTATTTATTCTGTTGTAAAATTCTTGCTGATGAGCATCTGCATTTACACCAAAAAACACTACATCTAAATCAGTAACAGAAAGATTATTTTTGTTCAAAAAAGTATTTATTTCGGTAGTTTCATCGTCTTTAAAAGCATTAAAAAGCATCACATCCAAAACCTCAGCATAACTGTTATTGGTTTTATTATTTGATAAAGCAAAAAAAGTAGCTCCTTCTGCCAATGCAATTCCCTTTGTTTGTGGGTTTTTAAAATTTACTTCTTCCCCACTTTGCTTCACTTTTCCGATCATTTCGTACATAGAAAAAGTGTACGGTGCAATTTCATCAACGCCACCAATCAGTATATTTTCCTTGTTAAAATGTTTTAACTGCATAAAAGCATCAAATAAGGCACTTTCAAACGAATTTGCTCCGTTAACGTACGTAAAATTGTAGGCTTTACATTGCAAATGCAAGGCAATTTGTGCGGCAACCGTGTTGTGAGTTGACTGTATAAAAGCGGTTGGAGTTAAAAACTGCTCATCGTTTTCTATAATGGCATCCAGAAACTTTTCAGAATCTTCGATACATCCCAAACCAGTTCCAACAATCACAGCTTGCGGATCAACCATTTTTGCATTAAACAAGGCGTTATTCGCAGCGTAAATTCCCATTTTTACACCTTTAGCCATTCGGCGACTCATTGCTGGTGCAATTAAATCTTTGTATGATGGTTGTTGCGCTTTGTTTAATATCTGAATTCCAGCAGCTTCTGATTCGAACAAATCAAAATCAACCGATTGAATACTTACGTTACCGATACCGTTTATATAGCAGTTTTTCATGATTTCGAAAAGATTAAAGTAGAGCAATTTCCGCCAAATCCGAAAGAATTTGAAAGCACATGCTTAATTTCTTTTTGAACAACTTCGGTTTCTGGAACAATATTTAATTCTTCCATAGGCGTTTTAAAATTCAGGTTAGGGAAGATGGTGTTGTTTTGCAACGCCAGTACGCTGTAAACTGCTTCAATTGCAGCAGCAGCAGCTAATGTATGACCTGTAAATGCTTTGGTTGAACTAAATTTCGGTACTTTGTTGAAAATTCTGCTCATTGCGCGACCTTCAGATAAATCGTTGTTAGGTGTTGCCGTTCCGTGTACGTTGATGTAGTCGATTTGATCGGGTAGGATAGTAGCCTTCTCAAAAGCCTGTTTCATTGCCAAATACGCGCCCTCACCGTTTTCTGAAGATGCTGTTTGATGAAATGCATCGTTCGCATTGCCATAACCTGCCACGTAGGCCAAAACCTTTTTATTGCTTTTCTTGATAACCTCATTAGATTCTAAAACCAAATAAGCAGCAGCTTCGCCCAAATTCAAACCTTTACGGTCATTGTCAAAAGGCGTATTGTAAATATCAGACAAAATCATCAACGTTTTAAAACCGTTTATGGTAAACTTGCTCAACGCATCGGTTCCGCCCACAATTACTCGGTCTAAATATCCGTTTTCAATCATACTTGCACCTAACATAATGGCATTTGCAGCAGATGAACATGCGGTTGAAATTGTAGTTACAAATCCTTTCAAACCTAAATAATTGGCAATTTTGTTTGATGAATCGCCGGCATCGTGACTTTGAATATACTTTTGATATTCCGGATGTTCCTCGTACTTTTTGTAATGCTTTTCGGTAAAATCCATTCCGGCAACACTAGTAGATGAAATCAAACCTGTTCGAACTTCATTAATATCATCAATACCAGCACTTTCAACTGCTTTTTTGGCAGCATACGCACCCAACAAACCGGTTCTAGTAAAGGTGTTTTCTTCAGGTAAATTCAACAGTTGTTGCAATTCTTGGTTGGTAATTTTAATTTCGCCGACCTTAATTTCTAAAGCATGACGAGTTTGGAAGTTTTCCAAATCTGAAATACCACTTTTTTTAGAAATTAATGATTGGAAATTCTCTTCCACCGATAAACCGATGGAAGATATAATGCCCATTCCTGTAATTGCAACTTTTTTCTGCATTATTTTGTACGGTTTGCAGCTACGTATTGAGCCATTGTTTCAACTGATTGAAAAATTTCTTTTCCTAATTTTGGATCGGCTAATTTTATACCGTATTCTTTGTCTAAAAGCACAATTAATTCTAAAGCGTCAATAGAATCTAACCCTAAACCGTCGCCAAAAAGCGGATCGTTGTCTTGAATATCTTCTGTAGAAATGTCTTCTAAATTTAATGCGTTAACAATGCGTTCTTTTAATTCTTGTTTTAATGCGTCCATTTTATTTTATTATATCGTTAATATGTTCTTTTGAATGTTCTAAAATACCTATTTTTTCAACCAGATAAAAATCGGCTTTGTAATTTCCTTCTAAAAAGTGAATCCAACCACACAAAACCTTTTGTGCTTTATTGGTTTTCAACAGATATTCGGCGTATTTGTGTAGGTATTCGGTTTGATACTTTTCTGCTACAAAAAACGCACTTTCGCTTTTTAACTGATGACGAATACTTACTTCGCCAATGGTAATATTGGGTAGCGTGTACACAAAAACCGCGGGACTTGGGTAATAATCTTCCAGATTTTGAATGCTTTGCTGATGTTTTAAATCGGTATCTAAACTTGCTTCGTTATTACTAAAAAGCAAAGCGATGTCTTTCTCTGTTACGTTCTGCAAAAGTAACTCTGATGCAATAAAAGCCAGTTTGCACAAATCGTCCATTTTATAAAATTTCGGATACGATATGTTCAAACTTTTATACACGTTTTTCATAAACGCAGCAAAAGTATCTTCCTGATTATGAAAGATCTGCTTGCCATTTTCACAGACAACATGTTGACTGATATTTATGAATTTACTAATTGCGTACATGATCTTCTTTTTTAATCAGAATCATTGCAGAATTGCTTCCGCCAAAACCCGATGCGGTTTTTAAAGCCGTTTTAAGCGCTTTTGATTCTTTTTTGGTAATGATGTTTATTTGTTGTGTTGTTCCTTGCTGTTGGTAGCCAAAAGAAGGAATTAACACGTTGTTTTTTAAACTTTCTATTGTGATAACGGTTTCCAACAAACCCGATGCACCTAATGTATGCCCAAAATATCCTTTTAAACTGTTTGTTGGAACATTCTGTAAATTTAATCGGTTGAAAGCAATAGCTTCCATTTCGTCGTTAAATAGGGTAGCGGTGCCGTGTGCTGAAATATAATCTATTTGGTTTGATGCAATTTGGGCTTCGTTTAGTGCTTTTTCAATACTTAAAAACAAACCTTCACCTGTGCGCGATGGTCCTGAAATATGATTGGCATCGTTAATATTGGCATCGCCCAAAATTTGTACAGATTCCGTTCGATCTTCGTTCGATACAAAAACAGCAACAGCTGCTTCGCCCAGATTTACTCCGGTTCTATCAGCATCATACGGTTTGCAAGGTTCATTACTCATTGCCTGAAACGATTGAAAACCTGAAACTACAAATGACGTTAATTCATCAACAGCCACAACATACGCGTTGGAACATTGTTCCATTTCAATGAATCTTTTGGCGATAGATAATGCTAAAACACCCGATGTACAAGCGTTTGAAACGACAATTGGTTCCTTTTTAAAACCAAAATAACTGTTTATATTTAGCGCCAGTTGATCAATAAAAGCGGCGTTTAAATCATTATTTGCTAATGCGGCGATGTTTCCTTTTGTTGTTGAAAGAATTAAAACCGAATCATTTTTCAACGAATTTTTTTCAACAATAGGGGAAAGGGCAGCGATCAATAATTTTTCAATTCGAGATCCTTTAAAATCAGCATTTATCGATTGAAAATGGTCGTTGAACAAATCCTCATTGATTTTTCCTGCATAAACAGATCCAATCTTATCATTGATAAAAACCATTTCAATAGCCGATTTTCCCGAAAGAATCTTTTGGAAATTGTCAGTGGTTGAAAAACCCAACGGACTAATGATATTGGTATCGTGAATAAAAACTGCCATTATAACAAACCTACGTTTTGTTTCCATTGTTCAAAAAACTCTGGAACGGTGATGATTAAATTTCCATCGAAATCGGTAAAAACCTGCGTGGTTTCCCCTATACAAACTAATTCGTGCTGTGCGTTATAAATTTCGAACTTAAAAATCATTTTTGCAGCAGGCGAATCTATAAAAGTGGTTACAATATAAGCGTCATCGGCATATCGCAACGGTTTTTTATGTTCTGTTTGTGTTTTAACGATTGGTGTTGCAAAACCGTGATCTTGCACATGCTTGTAAGAAATTCCGTAATGGCGACCAAAAGCCTCGCGACCATCTTCGAAATAATCGATATAGTTGCCGTGCCAAACAATGCCCAATGCATCGGTCTGGTTAAACTTTACCTTAAAATGTTCGGTATGCTGTAAGGTTTTGCCTTGGTTAAACGGTTCTTTTCTTTTTATCATATAGCAATGCACAAGTTGTAAAAACAACAAAAAACAAAGTTAGTAATATCATTTCAGGAATAATATCAATTAGCGAACCATTTCGCAATATAATATCATAATAGCCGTTTAATGCCCAGTTCATAGGAGATGCTTTTGATGCAACCTGCATGACTTGCGACATGGCGAAAACGGGAATCCAAACACCGCCGACAGCTGCCAGAATAATTACGAATGTTGCGCCGAAAGGTGCCGATTGTTCTTGCGTTTTACTTACAATTCCTAACAAAATTGCCATACCTATTGCCGCTAAACCTGCGGTTAACGTTAATGCAGACATTAAAGCTATTTTCTTAAATGAAAGATTTAGCTCGGGCAAATTCATATATGGAAATACAACTTTTGCAATAATTAAAATGGTGTAAAACTGCAACAGACAAATAACCAGATACGTAATTATTTTACCTAAATATAATATATTGTTTGATGTTGGACTGCTGATTAAACGCAGATACGTTCCCTGATTTTTTTCTTTTACAATATTGATTGACAACGGAACCATGATAAAGAATATAGCAAAAAGTGTCCAAGCCGGTACGTTGTGTTGAACCGAATTTGGTACAATATCTGCATTTTTTTCCTGCGGAACAATTTCTTTAAAGCTGATAAACGTATCGTTGAACGATGTGCTGCTGCTACCGCCTAATTGTGTTTCGAAGGTTTTATAAATAGCATCAGATTCCAATTGAGCCACCATTTTATCGATATTGCTTTTGATTCCGTTTTTAAAAGCTGCTTGTGTAGCCGGATCAAAATACAGACGGATTTCTTTTTTTTCTACTTCAACAGGATCGTACGTAGAAGTACTCATGCCCATTTCATCTAAAATTCCGTCTACATTTTGTCGAACCTTTATGTTTAAATCGCTTGTTAGGTTTTTAGGAATTACAATTGCCATTTGGTACTTTCCTTTAAAAACCAATTCTTTTGCGGTTACTTCCGTTATCGCTTTATTATTTTCAGTTGTTATCAATGAAAAACTTTGCGAAGCTTCCAGTTCTTTTTTAACGTGAAGGGAAATACTGTCTTGATCGTGATCGATCCAAAGAACAGGAATTTTTGATGCGCTAAAGCTTTGGTAGGTACTGTCTTGAATAGATGTAACCACCACCACCAAAATTACCGGCATGATGAATAACGTGATTAATCCGCCAATATCACGAAATAACAACTTAAATTCTTTTACAACACACTGCCACAATTTAAACCACATTGCGCAATTTTTTACCGGTTAATGTATCCATTAAATTATGGTTCATCTTTTTCATTAAAACTTGAAATAATGCGTAAAAATACCAAAATCCATTGGTAAATGACCAAAGGATTTTAATTTTAAAATATTTGATTAAAATACTTAAGACTGTTTCTAGGTTAAGATTAACACACGGTTAACAATGCACAAGAATAAGCAAATCTGCCACTTTCTGGCACACAAAGTAATACTTTTTCGCCTTTTTTAAGTTTACCAGAATTCATCAATTCTTCGGTTACAATAAAGATTGATCCTGCGCCGATATTTCCAACTTCTGATAAGTTATAATACCATTTTTCTACAGGAAAATCTAAACCAACATTTGCAAATTCTTCTCTCAACCCATCTTTAAAGTAGTTGGAAGAAATGTGTGCTAAAACATAATCCATATCTTCTGGTTGAATTTGATGCTTATCAAACGAAGCTCTTAAAGCCTCGGCACCTTTTTTCAAAATAAATTCATCCAACAAACGGGTATCTTGCTTTAATGCGAATAAAGATTGTTTCAACCATTCATCTGAAGGATAATCTGCCCAAGATTTCAGGCTTCCATCTTCTTGTTTTTCGCAACCAGAATACATGCACGCTTCAATTTCATGAGCGAATGAGTGAAAATCAATCCATTCAATTTTTAAATTCAGGCTTTCTTCTCTCGGCTTATTTTCCAATAGAAATGCACCTGCACCATCTGATAGCATCCATCTTAAAAATTCTCTTTTGAATGCTACAATTGGTTTTTCTTCTAATAATTTTAAATTTTCAACTTCATGGTTAAATTTATCAGCGGTCATCCAAGAAGAAAAACGCTCGGAACCCACACAAATTGCATTTTCTGTAGCACCTGCTTTTACCGACAAAAAACCATAGTTTAAGGCGTTCATGCCGGCATTGCAAAGCCCCATAGAAGTGTTGATACCAATAGATTTTCCGGGTTTTAAAACGCCATGAACCATAGACGCATGCGATGGCTGAATTTGATCTGCCGAAGTGGTGCCGCAAGAAAGCAACTCCATATCTTCTTTTTTAAAGTTTTCGTCGAAAAGACCTTCAACTGCTAAAGCGGTGATTTCTGCATTGGTATGCGTAGGATTTTGGTTTTTATCTAATGCATAATATCTTGTTTTTATGCCATTATTCCTTAAAATAAGTGGTCTTGCTTTAGATGTTTTATTATTCACCAAACCTAAATATTGTTCCATTTCATCATTTGAAACAGGCTCGTTGGGTAGATAGGTTGATGCTTTTGTAATGTATACGTTACTCATTATAATTTTCTTTTTTATAGTCCTTGATAATATTTAATTTGTTTTTTTCTCTTCCACCAAAAAATGGGAGTTGTTATATTGTAGATAATCAAAACAATGGGCGAAATTACCCATATTGCAGCCATTAGGTAAAATTTGTAAACGCCTACCCAAAATTTTCTTTTTTCAGGTTTTTTAAGAATAATTCCTGAAAATACGGTGAAAAGCTTATTACCTACGGTTTCAACTTTTATAAGGAACGGTCGTATTTCTACTGCTCCGTTCTTAACAAGTTCATTTTGCAACCCATTATAATTATCTTGCGAAACGTACTTTTCAATAATCGTTCCATATTTATCGGCGGTTGCAATTTCCGCATTAGAAACACCTGCGTTAGGAAATGGTTTTTTCTGTTCTTTATTGCCGGTTTGCATCCAATTTAATATGGTTATTACGCTTGTGTAATTGTCATGACGATCAACCAAAGCTATATTACCCACAAGTTTTGCTTGTAAACGCTGTAAATGAACTTTAAGTTTTTCTTGAGAAAGCATCCACATATTTCTGGTAGCAGAAATTGTTATAACGGGTGTATTAGCCATTATTTGCGCAGCATACGCGCTTTTAAGAAAAGAAATAATGGGTATAGATGGTGTTAAAAACCAAACTTGGTAGCCAAATAATATTAGATCAAATTTTTGATTGAGTACTTCTGCAGGAGGTGGTAAAATGGCTCTTGGAATTTGCCTATACGTTTCTGGAAAAGTATCGTAAAAAACTTCACTTTGCCATGGAAAAGGGAAATCTTTTTCCATTTTAATTTCGTAATACGTAACTGTATACGAATCCTTTAATTGTTCAAAAGGTTTTGCGATATTGTTTACGATGTCCTTTAACTGTCCTGTTTGACTGTAATATAGCACTAATATTTTCTTCGGCATAAATCGGAATCACTTTATACAAAAATAGATTTTTTTTGGAAAAAACAGCTGCTTTTGGCTCTTCAATTCTGTTAATCTTTATTCGGAAAACAATAATGTAAAATACGACGCGAGTTTAACTATTTAAACCACATCACGCAATTTTTTACCGGTTAATTCAATAAAAACTTCTTCTAAACTGTGCGCATTTGGAACGCTTTCAATGAGTTCTTTCGGAGTTCCTTGAACAAAAACGCTGCCTTGATCTATAATAGCAATATCGGTACAGAAATCTTGCGCTTCTGCCATTAAATGCGAGGTGTAAACAATGGTTGTTCCTTGTTGGTTCAACAGTTTTAAATAATCGATAATCGTAGCGCGCGACTGAACATCAACACCAACCGTAGGTTCGTCTAAAAACAACACTTTTGGATTGTGTAAAATGCCGGCTATTAAATTTACCCGGCGTTTCATTCCACCCGAAAACGTTTGTATTTTCTTGTGCATGAAGTTTTCCAATCCTAAATGAATTAGAAATTCGGGGATTTTTGCTTTTAATTCTGTTTTTGATACATTGTACAAACTACCAAAATACATTAGATTTTCATAGGCTGTAAGGGTAGGGTACAAGGCATATTCTTGCGGAACCACACCAATTATATTTTTTATTGATGTACTGTTTTTGTTTGATATTCCGTTGATTTCGTAACTGCCTAATGTTGGCTGAATGATGCCGCACAAAATAGAAATCAAGGTTGTTTTTCCGGCTCCGTTTGGTCCTAATAATCCAAAAACTGACTGTTGCGGAATGTTTAAAACCACATTGTTGAGCGACTGAAAATCGGCACCTTTATATTGTTTCGATATATTTTGTATCTTGATGATTGACTGCATTTTACACGGCTTTTTTCAATTTCTTAAAAAAGGCTTCTTCCAAATCTGCCAGTTTCATTAAATCGTTAGAAAGTACTTGATACACATTTTCGGTATTGCTTCGCTTTTTAACCACACGCGATGCTTCTAAAGCAAAATCACGCCATTTATCGCCAATTAAAGCCATTTCTTGCGAAAGGCTCAACAATTCCTGATTTTTTAAATATTCACCAGCTTCTTGTAAAAAAGCAGCGTAAATAAAGCGGAAACCGCCACCGCCTGTACCAATTTCTTCTTGCATACGGATCATATTAGCCAAATTGTAATTTGTTTTTGCAACACCCAACTTTTTATGCCATTTTAAAATATCTTTTGCTACCCAACGTATAGCTTTCACACCTACAAGTGGCACAGGGGCTAACATATCATTACAGGTTTGTTTTATGGCTTTTTTAATAGGATTTGTAAGATCCATAGTTTCTGGAACAGAAACAGGGTAGTACAAATGTCCTTTCGGAGCCAATGCTCCTTTGGCGTAACGCACTTTTTCCAATTCGTCTTCGTTTAGTGAAACAGTATAATCCATAACCGAATCGCTAATTAAATAGTTACCATTTTCTTTACCAAAAACCACAATGTTGTGTGCATTGAAATGAAAGCGGTATTCGTCTGGAAAATAAGGTAAATTGTAAACACCTACTACCAGACCCGTAGGAATATTTTTAGAAAGATTTTCATCTAACTTTTGCTGTGCTTTTTTAGGATCGGAAAATTTGAAACGTTGTACTTTTATCCCCAAACGCTTTGCCATACGGTTAAATATTTTACCTGGCATGGGTCTGTACGAAATTCCCGGTGCATGATTTATTTTAAGAAACGGCAAGTAAACAAAAAACAAACCAGAGCCCAGACCAAAAGCCATAGGTTCTGATATTTTAAAGCCTTTTTCGCCCAATAGATTTACAATAGCACCGTTTTCGCAATGTGCTGCTTGTTTGTGTTGAAAATCCGCCTGCATTTATCCTTTTAAATTTTGTAAATCGGTTAAAGAAATACCGAAAACATCGGCATATTTTTGAAGTGTTTTGGTGTTTAGGTTTTTAAAAACGTTTGGTTTTCCATGACGTTTTACAAAGAATGTCCATTTACCCACATAAGCCGCCAGCGTTTGCCAGTCCATACGGTTTAGTTCCATAAAATAAACAATCGGGCTTACGTTGCCTGCTTTTACATCGTTTAAAGCCTGCTGAATACGTTGATCCAATACTTCTAAATTCTCATGCTGAACAACAGTTTTTGCTTCCCAGCCAGTACTTTGAACGCTTACAAATTTTCCGTCATCATCAACCGCATAAACCATTTCGTTAATGTTTTTCCTTTTTAAAGGACTATCGTCTTGTGGTACTTCGTTCTTCTTCATCTTAATTTTTTTGTAAGAATAAATTCATTTCGCCTTCCAAAAATAACGTATCTAAATGATATGCAGTAACTTTTAACGTGCAAATAGAATATTCGGGCATTTGAACCTGTGCAACCAAATTGGCTTCGGTTTGAATTTTTGTTCCTATTTCGGGTAATTTGTGAATGGTAATTTTTTTGATCGAACTTATAAAACCTAAAATCCCCGGATTACCTTGAGATTCTGCCGAAGGTTCTTTATCAAAATAATGCTGCCCTGAAATTGATGAACAGGTTTGCGCTGCGTTTTCGATCAATCCCGAAGCAGACAAACAATTGTTTTCAATAAAAATACAGTCGGCTTTTATTTCAAAATGCGTTAAAACTCGTTCTAAACATATATGTTCAATAGCATCAACCATTAACATTGGCTGTAAATGTGGCAGATAATTTTTAATATCGATATGCATTTTTTGTAAATTCATTATTTAGCAATCACCGTTTTCATTTGCGCCGTAGCAATTACTTCGTCTTTAATTTGACTAACAATATCAACTAAAGTGATACCCGCAAATTCTTGTAGAATTGTTGCCGTTGTATGTATTTTTTCGCCTGTAATTGGCAATCGGTTAATTTTAAGGTTTGCAATACTACCAATATAACCCATTGGCGCCAGTTGGTTATTTATGTAAAACCCAAAACCGGTATGCAATGCCACTGTTTGCGCCATGTGTTCTATTAAACCGGGTTCTTGCAATGCAT
>Ga0233380_1000035_pt1 | contig 101510 bp, 90 predicted proteins | sample ElkDunMinimDraft_9_FD_191541 | JGI IMG/M metagenome (GOLD analysis project Ga0233380, IMG submission 191541) | Fecal eukaryotic communites from dung pellets of Tule Elk in California, USA - Elk Dung F36 | ecosystem: Host-associated > Mammals > Digestive system > Large intestine > Fecal | place... | reverse complement strand
CCACCTCGACCCGTACCCTCGCCGTCCCGAGTCCGGCGCCCTCGAACGACAGCCGTCGCACGACGACGTCGCCCGACCAGCTCTCGTCGCTGTCGTTGGACACCACGACGACGAGGCGGTCGGACGCGTCGCCGGCCGGCACGCCGCCGTCGACGGACCGCGGCTGTACCGTGAGCAGGCGGTCGGCGTGCGCGTGCGCGAGCGCGTGCAGGAGCGGCTTGGCGCGCCCGTCACCGTCGACCGCGGCCCACGACGTCACGGGCCAGCAGTCGTTGAGCTGCCACACGACCGAGCCCATCGTGCGGGGCGCCCACGAGCGCAGGTGCTCGACGGCGACCTGGACGGCCACCGCCTGGTTCCACGACATCGCCCAGTGCCAGTCGTCCATGTCGTCCGGCAGGGGCACGTGCCGGACGAGCCCGTCGGTGAGCTTGTCGTTGCCCTGCGCGGCCTTCTGGTGCACGAGCATCCCGGGCGACTCGGGGGTGAGCGGGTCGTCGTTGATCGCGCGCGTGAGCGTCGACCACGTCGGCGGGCCCTGCCACCCGAACTCCGCCATGAACCGCGGCACGTCGTCGCGGTAGCGCGGCCAGTCCTGCCGGTTCCACAGCTCCCACGAGTGCATCGACCCGTGGTCGGGGTCGTTCGGGTGCAGGTCGAGGCTTCCGGACCACGGGCTCGACGGCGTGTAGGGCCGCGTCCCGTCGAGCTCGGCGAGCACCCCCGGCAGGAGCTCGGTGTAGTACCCGAGCCCCCAGGTCTTCCCCTCGAGCCGCAGGTCCCACCCCCAGGCCCCGAATCCCCAGATGTTCTCGTTGCTGCCGTTCCACAGCACGAGGCTGGGGTGGCCCGCGAGGCGCGTCACGTTGTCGCGCGCCTCGGCCTCGACCTCCGACCTCAGCGGCTCGTCCTCCGAGTAGGCCGCGCACGCGAACGCGAAGTCCTGCCAGGTGAGGATGCCGCGCTCGTCGCACAGGTCGTAGAAGTCGTCGGCCTCGTAGATGCCACCGCCCCACACGCGCAGGAGGTTCATGTTCGCGAGCTCGGCCTGGTCGAGGCGCGCCGCGTAGCGCTCGCGCGTCACGCGGTGGACGAAGACGTCGTCGGGGATCCAGTTCGCGCCCTTGACCCAGACCTCGCGGCCGTTGACGACGATCGTGAACGACGTCCCGTGCTCGTCCGGCGTGAGGTCGAGCCGCGCGTCGCGGAACCCCGTGCGCCCGGTCCACCCGTCGAGCGGCGCATGGCCGGAGTCCACGGTCACCTCGACGTCGTAGAGCGGCTGGTCCCCGTACCCGCGCGGCCACCACAGCGCGGCGTCCGGCACGTCCACGGGCACGACGGCGGTCGTCGCCCCCTCGGGGACGGTCCCCTCGGCGTGGTGCTCGCCCGACGGGCCACGGAGCGCGACGCGCACGGCCAGCGGTCCGCCGTCGACGTCGCGTGCGGCGTCCGGGCCGAGCGGCGCGCGCTCGACGTCGACGTGCACCGCGAGCCGGCCCGGCGCCGTGACGAGGTGCCCCGCCGGAGAGGCGGCGTCGTCGGGCAGGTCCACGGAGACGAGCGGACGGACGGACGCGAGCCGCGCCGTCGACCACGACTCGAGGCGCACGGGCTTCCAGAGGCCGACCGACGGCGCGTCGATCCCCCAGTCCCAGCCGAAGCTGCACGCGGACTTCCGGATCGCGTTGTACGGGTGCTTGTTGACCTGCGGGCGGTAGCCGAGCGCGAGCGACTCACGGTCCGCATACCGGACCGGGGAGGCGAAGGTGACGATGAGCTCGTTCTCGCCCTCGCGCAGCAGGTCCGCCACAGGGACGCGGAACGTGCGGAACTGGTTGCGCGTGCTCAGGACCCGCATGCCGTTGAGCGACACGGTCGCGACGGTGTCGAGCCCGTCGAACGCGAGGTCGTGGCGGTCCAGGCCGTGCGCGTCGTCGGCGGACCAGACGAACGTCGTCCGGTACTCCCAGTCGCAGCGCCCCACCCACGCGACGAGGTTCTCGTGGTCGTCGAGGTACGGGTCGGGGATGAGGCCCGCAGCGAGCAGGTCGGTGTGCACGCTCCCGGGCACCGACGCCGCGACCGCGACGCCCGCGACGTGCGCCGGGACCGGCCCACCGACGGCGCGCGCCGTCCAGCCCTGGTGCAGCTCGCGGCGCACCAGCCGCGCGAGATCGGTCGCCGGCACGGCGGGTGCGGTCGGCGTCGGGGCGGTCGTGCTCGTCACGTGGTGGCTCCTGAGGTCAGTCCGTTGTCGATGAAGCGCTGCAGCGGGAACGCGACCAGCGTCGGGACGATGACGAGCACCGTCCCGCCGGAGACTACCCCCGGCCGCGGCACCGGAGAGGGCGGGCAGAACCCGTCCCTGATCGCGACGCCCGTGATGACGACCGTGCGCCGGCGGGCTCGAGCCGCGGGAGGACTCCGGTCCTTTTCCGCCGGGCGAGCCTGTCATGTGCGCGACGCGCGGACGTGGAAAGGTTGCCCCATGACCGGGTCCGACGCCTCCACCTCCCCGCTGCCCGTCGTCGTGCCGCCGGACGCGCTCGCGGGCGCCGCGGCCGGCCGCATCTTCGACCCCCACGCCGTGCTGGGCCCCCACCTGGCACCCGAGACGGACGACGCGCGCGCCGTCGTGCGCGTCCTGCGGCCCCTCGCCGACGAGGTCGTGGTCGTCACGACCGACGGCGAGCATCCCGCGGCGCACGAGCAGGACGGCGTCTGGGCCGCCGTCGTGCCCGTCCACCGGGACGACGACGGCACACGCCACGCGCCCGACTACCGGGTCCGTGCGCGCTACGGCGGCGAGACCACGACGACGGACGACCCCTACCGCTTCCTGCCCACCCTCGGCGAGGTCGACCTGCACCTGATCCGCGAGGGCCGCCACGAGGAGCTGTGGCGCGCGCTCGGCGCGAACGTGCGCACGTACCCCAGCGCGCTCGGCGACACGACCGGGACCGCGTTCGCGGTCTGGGCACCCAACGCGCGCGCGGTGCGCGTGATCGGCGACTTCAACGGCTGGGGTGCGACCCACCCGATGCGCTCGCTGGGCGCGAGCGGCGTCTGGGAGCTGTTCGTGCCCGGGGTCGTCGGGGGCGCCCGGTACAAGTTCGAGATCCTCGGCCCGGACGGGTCGTGGCGGCAGAAGGCGGACCCGCTCGCCCAGGGCACCGAGGTCCCGCCCGCGACGGCTAGCGTCGTCGTCGAGTCCCGCTTCACGTGGTCGGACGACGACTGGCTCGCCCGGCGCGCCGGCCACGACCCGCACACCGGGCCCCTGAGCATCTACGAGGTGCACCTCGGCTCGTGGCGCCAGGGACTGTCCTACCGCGACCTGGCCGTGCAGCTCACCGAGTACGTGGTCGAGCAGGGTTTCACGCACGTCGAGCTCCTGCCCGTGGCGGAGCACCCGTTCGGCGGGTCGTGGGGCTACCAGGTCACGGGGTACTACGCGCCGACGTCGCGGTTCGGCCACCCCGACGACTTCCGGCACCTCGTCGACCGCCTGCACGCCGCGGGGATCGGCGTCGTAGTCGACTGGGTGCCCGCGCACTTCCCGCGGGACGAGTGGGCGCTCGCACGCTTCGACGGCACCCCCTGCTACGAGCACGCCGACCCGTTGCGCGGGGAGCAGCCCGACTGGGGCACGTTCGTCTTCGACTTCGGGCGCAACGAGGTCCGCAACTTCCTCGTCGCGAACGCGACGTACTGGTTCGAGGAGTTCCACGTCGACGCGCTGCGCGTGGACGCCGTGGCATCGATGCTCTACCTCGACTACTCGCGCGGCCCCGGCCAGTGGCACCCCAACGTGCACGGCGGGCGCGAGAACCTCGAGGCCATCGCGTTCCTCCAGGAGGCCAACGCGACCGCCTACCGGCGCACGCCCGGCGTCATGATGATCGCCGAGGAGTCGACCGCCTGGCCGGGCGTCACCCGGCCCACCTCCGCGGGCGGCCTCGGGTTCGGGCTGAAGTGGAACATGGGCTGGATGAACGACTCCCTGCGCTACGTCGCCGAGGAGCCCATCAACCGCCGCTACCACCACCACGAGATCACGTTCTCCATGGTCTACGCGTACTCCGAGCAGTTCGTGCTGCCCATCAGCCACGACGAGGTCGTGCACGGCAAGGGCTCGCTGTACGGCAAGATGCCCGGCGACGACTGGCAGAAGCGCGCGGGCGTGCGCGCGTTCCTCGCCTACCAGTGGTCGCACCCCGGCAAGCAGCTGCTCTTCATGGGCAGCGAGATCGGCCAGCACTCCGAGTGGAACGAGGGCCGCTCGCTCGACTGGGACGACCTCGTCGCCGAACCCGGGCGCCAGGGCGTGCAGCGCACCGTGCGCGACCTCAACGCGCTCTACCGCGCGACGCCCGCGCTGTGGGAGCTCGACCACGATCCCGCGGGCTTCGAGTGGCTCGACGCCGACGACGCCGACCACAATGTCCTCTCCTACGTGCGCCGGGCCCGCGACGGCAGCGAGGTCGCCGTCGTCGTGAACTTCGCCGGGACGCCGCACGAGGGGTACCGCGTCGCGCTGCCGTCCGGCGGTGCGTGGCGCGAGGTGCTCAACACCGACGCCGAGGTGTACGGCGGGTCGGGCGTCGGGAACCTCGGCGAGGTCGAGGCGGAGTCCGTGCCGTGGAAGGGCCGCGCGTACTCCACGACACTGCGCCTCCCCCCGCTCGGCGTCCTCTACCTCGTCCCGGCCTGACGCGGTCCGCCGGGCGCCCTACCGGTCCGCCGGACGCTCGGCGGCGTGCTCCACCGGCCGGGGCGCGGAGTCCTCCACGAAGCGGGGGCGGCACGCGAACCAGCCGGCGGCCACTCCCGGGACGGCGGTGGCGGCGAGGACCAGGAGCGGGATCGACCACGACCCGGTCGCCTCGCGCAGCAGCCCCAGGCCGATCGGGCCGAAGCACGCCAGCCCGTAGCCGATGCCCTGGACGAACCCGGAGACCGCGGAGGACGTCTGCGGTGACCTGGTCCGGCGGTTGATGAGGGTCATGCAGAGCGGGAAGGTGCTCACGCCGATCCCCAGCGCGCACACCCACAGCAGCGTGCCGTCGAGCGGGCTCAGGAGCAGGCCCAGGTATCCGGCGACCAGGAGCAGCGCGCACGCGACGACCACGACGAAGGGGTTCGCCATGCGCGTGGCGAGGTGGGGAACCACCAGGGCGGCGAGCACTCCCCACGCCGAGTAGAGGGCGACCATGGAGCCGCCCAGGGCCGCGCTGCCGCCCGCGTCGGTGAGCACGGCCGGGACCCAGGTGATGATCCCGTAGTTGGACAGCGAGATCATCGCGAACAGGACCACCAGGCCCCAGACGGTCGACGACCGGCTGATCCGCGGCCTCGCGTCGGTCGCCGTCGCGACGGCGGGAGCGTGGTGGTCGGCCGGCAGCCTGGCCGCCAGGACGAGCCAGACCACGGCGGCCACGGCGGCCGGCCCGGCCCAGATCCCGATCGACACCCGCCAGGTCGCCGCGTCCGCCACCGGGACCGCGAGCAGCGGGGCGACGAACTGGCCCGTCTGCAGGAGGATCAGGTAGAGCGAGGTCCACAGCGCGAGACGGTCGGCGAACCACGACTTCACCAGGGGGACGATCACGACGTTCGCGGCTCCGATCCCGGCCAGCGCCAGCACGGTCGACAGCACCAGCACGAACGGCGTCGGCGAGACGGCGCGCAGCACGAGCGACAGCGTGGTGAGCCCCAGCGCGACGGCGGCCGTGCGTTCGAGCCCGAACCTCCGGGTCACCACCGGGGCGAGGAACCCGAAGACGCCGAACGACGCGGCGGGCACCGTGCCGAGCAGGCCGGCCACCGCCACCCCGAAGCCGAGGTCGGACCCGATGATCTCGAGGAGCGGGGTGAAGCCCGTCACGGCGGTGCGCAGGTTGATCGCCGTGAGCGCGATCGCGAGGCCGGCCCACAGGGTCAGGCGCCCGCGGCGCACCGGGGCGCGCGAGGGGGTGAGTGTCGCCACGCTAGACTCCGTTGTGCGGTCGGCGGATGATGGGATCATGGGATGAATCGCGAGGAGTCTGGCACATCACGGCCGATGCGTCGAGCAGGGCTCGTCGACCAGGCGGCCGCACACTTCCGGGACGAGGTCGTCTCCGGCCGCTGGCCGGTCGGCGAGCGGATCCCGACCGAGACGGCCCTGGTGGCCGAGTTCGGCATCGGCCGCAACACGGTCCGCGAGGCGCTGCAGTCGCTCGTGCACGCCGGTCTGCTGCGCCGCGAGCAGGGGCGCGGCACCTTCGTCATCTCCAGCTCCGAGCTGACCGGCACGCTCGAACGCCAGCTCGGCGGCGGCAGCCGTCGCCACTACCTGGAGCTGCGCCTCGCGCTCGACAGCACCGCGGCCTCGCTCGCCGCGCTGAGGCGGTCGGCGGACGACGTCGAGCTGCTGCGCGAGCTGCGCGACCGTCGGGAGGCGACCTGGTCGGCCGACGACCGCGACGCGCGAGCGAGCGCCGACCTCGCCCTGCACCGCGCGATCGTGGCAGCCACGCACAACCCGCTCTACGACACGCTGTACTCGAGCATGCTCGACGTCTTCACGGTCCACATGCGCGACGAGGAGAACGAGGACGAGGACGCGGCGCACCGCCACCACCACGAGCTCGTCGAGGCGATCGCCGCGGGCGACGCCGACCGCGCTGCGGCGACGGTGGCCACCATCTTCGACCCCTTCATGCGCTGAACCGCACGCCGCTCCGGCTCCCCGACCGCACGGCTGCGCCCGTACGACGGCGGCCGGTCACCATCGAGGTGACCGGCCGCCGTCGTACGGGGCGCGCGTGCGTCAGTAGAGGCTGATCGCGAGGCGCTGACGCGCCTTGCCGACGCGCGGGTCGGTGGTGCCGACGACCTCGAAGTAGTCCAGGAGCCGGACGCGCAGCTTCTCCTTGCCGTCGGCGTCGGCCCCCGGCAGGAGGTCGAGGAGACGACCGAGCGCGTCGTCGACCTTGCCCCCGAGGAGGTCGAGGTCGGCGACGGCGAGCTGGGCGTCGATGTCGTCCGGGGCGTCCGCGGCCGCAGCACGGACGGTCGCCAGGTCCGCGTCGCGCGTGCGCTGCAGGAGGCGCACCTGCGCGAGACCGGCGACGGCGAGCGCGTCGTGCGGGTCCTGCTTGATCGCCTTCTGGTACGCCGCGATCGCGGCATCCAGGTCGTCGCGCTCGATCGCGTCGTACGCCTCCTGGTGCAGCGGCGGGAGCTCGGGCTCCGGCTCGGCCTCCACCGCCTCGGCGGGGACCGGCTCGCCGTCACCCCCCTGGGCGGGTGCACGACCCGTCACGCCGTTCGCCTCGGCCGCCTCGAGCACCTGGTCGAGCACGCCGCGCACCTGCTCGAGAGGCGCAGCACCCTGGAAGAGCGGCAGGGGCTGGCCCTGGAGCACGGCGACGACCGTCGGCACGCCCTGCACCTGGAACGCCGCCGCGACCTGCGGGTGCGCCTGCGCGTCGACGCGCGCGAGGAGGAACCGGCCGGCGTACTCCTCGGCCAGCGTGCCGAGGTCCGTGCCGAGCTGGGCGTTCGCCTGGTCGGTCGGGATCCACAGCAGGACCACGACCGGGAACTGCGTCGAGTCCTGGACGAGCTGCGGGAAGGTGTCCTCGGTGACGTCGACGACGTAGCCGCCTGCGGCGGGCGCGCCGCCCTCCTCACCCGGCGGAGGTGCCTGCGGCCTCGTCAGCGCGGACAGGTCGACGGCTCCGCGCACGTCGAAAGCGGGCTGGTTGGGTTCGCTCATGGATGCATCCTAGGGACGGTCGGGCAGGTCTTACTGGTTGGCGACCGACGTCGCGACGTGCGTGTAGCCGAGCAGACGGGGTGTCTCCTCGCTGCCCGCGGGCGGGACGTAGAGCGCCACGAGGTCGTTGTACCCGACCTTGAGGACGTTCGTCGCGGCGTTCGCCCCGAAGAGCGCCTTCTGCGTCTCGGTCGGCGGGCTCACGGTGCCGCCCTCCTCGACCTGGAACGTCTCGAGGGAGGTCAGGGGCGCCATCACCATCGCACCGCCGTCGGCCGTGCGCACCGCGCGGACCGGCTCGTCCGTCGTCGCGAACGTCATGGTCCGGCTGCCGGCCGCGGTCTCCAGCGGCGCCTTGTGCCGCTCGGCCTCCTGAGCGAGGAACTGTCGCAGCGCGTCGTCCGGGAAGGTCGCGGCGAACCCGGAGCCGTCGGCCAGGTTCAGGACGTCCACGTACTGCGCGACGGCGTCCGTCGGGCTCAGCAGCAGCGTGTCGTCGTCGGGGGCGACCGCCTCGCTGCCGATGCTCGGGTCGGCGAAGCTCGGCATCGTGACGCCGGGGAGCAGCTGGACCCAGCCCCACAGCGCGTACTCGTCGCGCGGGCCCTGCTGCTCGAGCGCCATGAGACGCGGGGGCTGGAGGTTCTCGGGCTGCACGCTCACGGCGTACGACGTCCTGGGCCACGTCTGCGTCGTCGGCACGACGACCTGCTGGACGTCCGTCGGCAGCTCCGTGACGAGGTCGGCGTTGCCGCGAGCCGCCGCGACGGCGAGCTGGCTCGTGCGGATCGCGAGCGCGGGCCCGACGACCCGGCCGTCGAGCTGGGCCGGGTCGTTCGCCTCGTTGGCGGCCTGCAGGGACTCGCCGACGGCGGCCAGCACCTCGGTCTCCTGGGCCTCGGTGAGGACCGCGGGGGGCGGGTCCTGGGTCGCGTCCGGCTGCGGGGTCGGCAGGGGCGTCGAGCACGCGGCGAGCACCAGCGCGCCGACGAGGCCGCCGGCCACCCCACCGAGGTGACGACGGGCGCGACGGGCGCGGGCCGTGTCGCGGGTGGTCGTGGTCATCGGGTGCTGTCCTTCGTCTCGTCCGTCTCGCTCTGCGCGTCGGGGGCCTGGTCCGCCGTGGGACCGCCCGCCGTGAAGCCCCAGGCGCGCCGCCAGGCGTCGGCCCGGGTCGTGGCGCTGTCCTGCGTGGTCGGGTGGGCGTCGGGCGCCCCGACGGTCGGCTGGGCCGTGGTCCTCGGGCGCCGCTCACCGCGCGGCACGATCGGGATCTGACCCGTGAGCCAGGCCCGGACCCCGCCCTGCTGGCGCGGTGGCTGCACCTGGGCGAGACGCTCCGCCTCCTCCCGCTCCCGCAGCTCACGTCGCGTGAGCTGGCGCACCTGCGCCGTCTCGGTCGACGGCTCGCCGACGGGCCCTGCCTGCGCCGTGCCGGCCTGCGCGGGACCGCCCGGAGCGACGCCGCCCGGCTCGCCGGGTCGCGCGGCGTCCGGGTCCGTGGGCCGCGCGGGCGCGGCGGCCGTCGGCGTCGCCGTGGTCCCTTCCGCCGAGCGCCGGCCGCGCGATGGCCCGCGACGCTTGGGCCGCAGGCTCGCGGCGCCGATGCCCAGGCCGAGCAGGATGAGCACGCCACCGCCGATGACGCCCGGCCACAGCAGCGGGGTCTCGACCTCGCGGGGCCAGGAGAGCTCGAGCGTCGGCGCGACCGCGTCCTCGCCCACACCGGCGACGAGGAGCTGCCAGCGGCCCGGCTGGTCCGACCAGCGCAGGGTCGCCGACCCGGCGCCCGTCGACTCCTCGAGCCACATGTCGGAGCCCGCGGGGTCGACGCCCACGACGGCCGCGTCCTCGGTCGCCGCGTCACCCTCGGTCGCCGCGTCACCCTCGGTGGCGGTCTCGCCGTCGGCGGGCGCCTCCTCGCCGGCCGGCGTCTCGCCGTCCGCGGGGGCCTCGCCGTCCGTGGGCGCCTCGTCCGTCGCAGCGGCCGTGACGGCGCGCGTCGTGAGGGTGTCCCAGTCCGTGAGACCGGTGACCGCGCCGTGCGCGTCCTCACCGACCCACCCGGTGACGTCCACCTCGCGACCGATGGCGAGCGTGACCTGCTGCTCGCCCGGCGCGGTCGCGCGGATCGTGACGTCCTCGGCCACGAGGTCGAGGACCCCGGGCTCGGTGACGAGCATCGTGCCCTCGCCGGTGTACGCCGTGGTGGCCACGACGGTGTCGCTGTCCCGCCAGACGGTGGCGGACGCGACGCCGAGGGCGACGCCGACGAGCCCTCCCACCAGCAGGAGGGCGGCGATGATTCGTTGCAGCACCGAGGTTCCCTTCGTCGATCGACGTTCCAGGATAGGTGCGAAACGCCTCGTGGATCGACCGTGGGCCTCTCCTCGGGGATCCTCACGAACCGTTCACGTCGCGCCCGCGCGTCGGTCCCATCCCGGCCGCTCGCCGAGGCGGGAGAAGACCTTCGTCACCGTCTCACGGGATCGATTCCGGGTATTCAGGACAGCGTGCTCCCCGTATCCTGGTCCGAGACGGCAGGGCACCGATGCGACCGCCACGTCCGCTCCGCCGCCGCGGAGGGAGACGCAGCCCAGCAGTCTGTGCCGCCACCACCAGCACCGGAGGTCATCGACGTGTCCGACGAGCGCACGCTCTTCCCCATCACCATGCGCGGCTACGACCGTGTCCAGGTCGAGTCCCAGCTCGCCAAGCTGGAGAAGGCGGTCGAGGACGCACGTGCCCGCGTCGAGGCCGCCGACTCGCGGGCCATGCAGCTCGCGAGCGAGCTCTCCGACGCGCAGCGCCAGCTCCGGGAAGCGGACCGGCCGTCGTACGCGGGCCTCGGCTCGCGCATCGAGCAGCTCTTGCGCTCGGCCGAGGAGCAGTCGGCGGACATCCTGTCGCAGGCCAACTCGCAGGCGGCCGACATCATGGCGCGCGCGAAGCTGTCCGCCGGCCAGGTCCGCTCGCGCGCGGAGAACGAGGTCGCCGAGCTGCTCAACAGCGCGCGCCTCGAGTCGGAGGAGATCCGCTCGACCAGCACGTCGGAGGCCGAGGGCATCCTCCTCAGCGCGCAGCGGCGTGCCGAGGAGCTCGTGGGCTCCGCGGAGCGCGAGGCCGCGCGCATCCAGAGCGTCGTCGCGACCGAGGAGAGCGAGCGCCGGGCGTCGCTGGAGCGGGAGCTCGGCACGCTGCGCGCCTCCGTCGAGCGCGAGACCACCGAGCTGCGCGTCTCGACCGAGCGCGAGGCCGCCGAGCTGCGTGCCCGCGTCGCGGCGGAGACCGCCGCGCAGCGCGAGGCCGCGGAGCGCGAGTCGTCGGAGCTCCTCGAGAACGCGCGCCGCGAGGCGCAGCGCCAGGTCGACGAGGCGCAGCGCAAGGCGACCGAGGCCGCCAACGCGGTCACGTCCGAGATGGAGGCGCTGCGCGACCAGGCGCGCACCGCGCTCGCGGACGCCGAGCTCGAGGTCGTGCGCCGTCGCGAGGAGGCCGAGCGCGAGAACGCGGAGCGTCACGCCGCCGCGAAGGCCGAGACGGAGAAGCTCGTCGCGACGGCTGAGGAGCACGCGGCCGAGGCGGAGAAGCGCGTCGCCCTCGCGCTCGAGCAGGCCGAGAAGGTCCGCACGGAGTCCGACGCCTACGTCAAGAACCTCATGTCGACCGCGCGCCGCAACGCCGACCAGATCGTCGCCGAGGCACGCTCGTTCGCGGACCAGACGGTGAGCGACGCGAAGGCCGAGGCCGACCAGCAGCGCAACGTCGCTCAGCGTCAGCTCGAGGACCTCACGCGCCAGCACGACTCGATCAACACCTACCTCGACGAGCTGCGGGGACTGCTGGGTGACGGCGAGGCCGCGGCGAAGGCGCCCGCGAAGAACCCCCCCGCCGTGCCCTCGGGCACGCCCGCGCAGCAGGCGCGCGCCGCGACGCTCCTCACGGCCGAGTTTCCCGTGGTGGTCTCCGACGAGGCCGCGGAGAAGCCCGGGACGCCGTCCGCCGCCGAGGTCGAGGACTCCGGGACCCCGACCGACGCGCCCGCCCCGGCCTGACGCGTGACCACCGCACCCCCCGACCCCGTGGGCGGGGGTGCCGGGTCCGCTGCCGAGGACTGGCGCCGGCAGCGGACCGAGGCGGCCGCCCACCAGCAGCGTGAGCTCGACCGGCAGCGCGCGAGGGAGAGCGAGGCGGCCCGCGAGCTGCTCGCCGAGTTCGTGGCCCGTGCGCGGGAGGTCGGGATCGAGCCCGAGACGCTGCGTGCCCGCTCCTTCGACGGCTCGGCGACGTACCGGACGCCGCTGCGCGGGTGGTACCTGCGCCGCAACCGGAGCGTCGCCGTCGGCGTCGACGGCGAGTTCTACGTGCTCAGCGTCCCCGGCGGCGTGCTGGCCCGCCTGCGCGGCACCACGGTGACACCGTCCGACCCACCGCTCGTGCTCGGCAAGGGCGGCCGGGACGGCGAGTCGGTCGACCTCGCGGACGCGCTCGCGCTCGTGCTCGACCGGGGCTGACGGCTCAGTCGGCCGCCCGGGCGAGGAGGTCGGCGAGGGCGTCCGCCACGGCGGCCGCGTCCTCGACCGCGCTCATGTGCCCCGCCCCCGCGACCTGGACGAGCTGCGCCGACGGCGCCGCCGCGACCATGTGCTCGGCCTCCGCCGCGGGCGTGATCCCGTCCTCCTCGCCGATCACGACCGCGACGGGTCCGGCGAACCCCTCGAGGACGTGGGTCCGGTCCGGCCGCGCCGCCATGGCGCGCTGCGACCAGGCCACGCCGTCGGGCCGCTGCCCGCGGATCCACTCCTCGATCCGGGCCGTGAGCTGGGGGCGCACCGCCTTGCTCGTCTCGCCGAGCATCGCTCCCGGCATGCCGAGGACGGCGTCGACGGTCTGCGCCCGCGCCGCCTCGTCCGCGATGCGCAGGCGGTTCGCGCGGGCGTCGTCGGAGTCGGCGGTCGACTTCGTGTCGACGAGGCCCAGGCCGGCGACGAGGTCGGGGTGACGCTCCGCGAGCGCGAGCGCGACGTACCCGCCCATCGACAGCCCCGCCACGACGGCTCGCCGGACCCCCACCGCGGCGAGAGCAGCCGCCGTGGCGTCGGCCGCCGCCTCGAGGGACGGCTCGCCCGCCAGCGGGCTCCCCCCGAGCCCCGGCAGGTCGACGGCGACGACGGTCACGTCGCCCGGCAGCGCCGCCGCGACCTCCGCCCACATGCGGTGGTCGACGGGGAAGCCGTGCAGCAGCACGAGCGGCAGGCCGTGGCCCTCGCGCAGGGTGAAGGTCTCCAGCGGTGCAGCGGTCGTCACGTCGGTCTCCTCGGTTCGTCGCGGGTGCGGTCAGTCGGCGACGCCGTCGGTACGGCTCGCGTCGTAGCTCTCCTGGTCGGTGTCGGCGGTGTCGGACGACGCGTCGGCGGCGTCGCCCGACCACGTGGTCGGCAGCGGCAGCGGGAACCCGGGGCGCACGTGGCCGACGATCTCGTCCAGCACGCGGCGCACCGACGACTCCCCCACCCACAGGTGCTTCGCCCCGTCGACGCCGATGACCTCCGCGTTGCGCACGCGCGCGAAGCGGCGGCGCGCCTCGTCGGGGCGCAGGTAGTCGTCGAGCTCCGGGACCAGCACCACGAGCGGCTTGCCGAACGTGTCCCACCGGTCCAGGTCCTCGTCGGTGGCGCGGTGCAGCGGCGGCGAGAGCAGGACCGCACCCTCGACCGCCGGGTCCGTCCCGTGCTTGAGCGCGAGCTCGGTCCCGAACGACCACCCGACGAGCCACGGGTGCGGCAGGTCGCGGAACTCCGCGAGCTCGATGGCGGCGGCGACGTCGAAGCGCTCGGCCTCGCCGCCGTCGAACGCGCCCTCGCTCGTCCCGCGCGGCGACGACGTCCCGCGCGTGTTGAACCGCAGCACGGCGAGGTCGGCGAGCGCCGGCAGCCGCCACGCGGCCTTGCGGTAGACGTGCGAGTCCATGTACCCGCCGTGCGTCGGCAGCGGGTGGAGCGTCACGAGGGTCGCGACCGGGTCGCGGTCCGCGGGCAGCGCGAGCTCGCCGACGAGCGTGAGCCCGTCCGCGGTGTGCAGCTCGACGTCCTCGCGCCGCGCGGGCAGGACCGTGAGGGACCGGATGGGGGTCGGCCCCGCCGGCGCGTCGGCACCGGCGGTCGCGGGATCGGGTGCAGTGCTCACCGGGCCGAGCCTAGTTCGTCTAGCGCGGACGGCGCCGCCCGCGCGCCTCCCAGCAGGCCGTGTGCCAGTGCCGGCGGTGGTCGAGCGCCGTCTCGGCGCCGAAGAACGAGTCCTCCTGCCAGGCCACGACGTGCCCGGTCCCGGGCGGGATCTCCTGGTTGCACCCCGGGCACAGGTAGGTCTTGGCGCCGCCACGCACCGTGCGGACGGACCACTCGCCGTCGGACCCGGACTCGCGGCGCGCGCCGCCCAGGGCGCGGTCGAGGTCGAGCGGCGCGGGCTCCGCCCCCCAGGGGCGCTTGCGGGAGGGGCGACGGGACGGCATGACCTCATTCTCACCCGGCACGCGCCGGTCGCCGGGTCTGGCGGACCGCACGGACGCTCCCAGCGGAGATCCAGCCTCGCCCGCTAGAGTGTCCGGGCCGGTGCTGCACCCGGCGCACGGCCGCGAGGCGACCCGGACCCGGGACGCCACCGTCCGCCGTCGTGCTGGTGCGGCCCAGACCCGACGGCCCCGCGCCGTCCCCTCGACCGAAGGACTCTCCCTCGTGAAGCACCGCACCCTGCGCGGCGTCGCCGCGCTCACCCTGGGCGCCGCCCTCGTCCTCTCCGGCTGCTCGTCGGAGGGCGGCGGGTCCGGCGACGAGACCTCGTCGAGCCCGTCCGCGACCGACGGCGCCGCGACCGCGTCGCCCGAGGACATCAAGGCGCTCGAGGCCGTGAAGGTCACGGGCGACGCCGGGAGCGAGCCGACCCTCGAGTTCGAGACGCCGTTCGAGGTGTCCGCCGTGACGACGCTCTCGATCGCCGACGGCGACGGCGCGGCGATCGAGGACGGGCAGCAGATCACGATGCACTCGGCGACGTACTCGGGCGCCGACGGCGCGAAGGGCTTCTCGAGCTGGGAGGCGGAGACGCCCGACACCCTGACGGTGGGCGACGAGAGCCTCCCCGCCGAGCTCACCGCCGTGCTCGAGGGCAAGAACGTCGGCACGCGCTTCCTGTTCGCCAACCCGACCACGGACCAGACCACGGGCGAGGCGGTCACCTACCTGACCGTCGCCGAGATCACCGACGCGAAGACGATCCCCTCGCGGGCCGAGGGCGAGGCGGTCACACCCGCCGAGGGCCTGCCGACGGTGACGCTCGACGACACCGGCAAGCCCACGATCACGATCCCCGAGGGCTACGAGGCGCCGTCCGAGCTGGTCGCGCAGACCCTCATCAAGGGCTCCGGCCCGGTCGTCACCGAGGACCAGACGGTCACCGCCCACTACACGGGCATGCTCCTCGACGGCACGGTCTTCGACTCGTCCTGGGACCGTGGGGCCCCGACGAGCTTCTCCCTCCAGCAGGTCATCCCGGGCTGGACGCAGGGCCTCGCCGGCCAGACCGTCGGCAGCCAGGTGCTGCTCGTCATCCCGTCGGAGCTCGGCTACGGCGCCCAGGGCAGCGGCTCGATCCCCGCGGACTCCCCGCTGGTCTTCGTCGTGGACATCCTCGACGCGCAGTAGTCCGCCCGTCAGTCCCTCGGAGGGCCGCACCCGGTTGCCGGGTGCGGCCCTCCGCGCGTCCCGACCGGATCGCGGCCCGCGGGACGGGTCGTAGGCTCGGACGCATGACGGATGCCTCCACCCCCGCCGCACCGACGTCCCCGGCCGTGGCCGACGCCGGCTCCTCGCCCTCCCCCGACGCCGCGCCCGAGCGCGAGGTGCTCACGTGGGACGCGTTCGGCGTCGCGGCGCGCGAGCTCGCCGCACAGGTGGTCGCGAGCGGCTTCCGGCCCGAGGTCGTGGTCGCGGTCGCGCGCGGCGGTCTGCTCCCCGGCGGGGCGGTGGCGTACGCGCTCGGGACCAAGGGCGTCGGCACGCTCAACGTCGAGTTCTACACCGACATCGGCCAGACCCTCACCGACCCGCGCGTGCTGCCGCCCCTCATGGACACGTCCGACCTCCCCGGCGCGCACGTGCTCGTGGTCGACGACGTCGCGGACTCGGGCCGCACGCTCGCCCTGGTCATGGACCTGCTGAGCAGCCACGGCGCCGAGGCGCGCTCCGCGGTGCTCTACACCAAGCCGCGCACCATCATCCAGCCGGACTACTCGTGGCGTGACACCGACCTGTGGATCACGTTCCCCTGGTCGGCCGAGCCGCCTGTCGGCTGACCAGGGGACGTGACGAGGTCGCGTCCGTCGCGGACCGGACGGTGGCCGGTGCGACGCGCGCCTACCTCGCGGCCTCCGTCAGCGCCAGCCCGGTGCCCGCGTCGAAGACGTGCGCACGGTCCATGTCGACCGTCACGGACAGGCGCTCCCCGGGCCGGCCCGCGACCGTCGGCCGGGCCTTGACCTTGAGCATCTCCGTGCCCACCTTGACGTCGACCAGCGTGTGGTCGCCCAGGGGCTCGAGCCCGTAGACCTCCCCCTCCACCGTGGCCTCGCCCCGCCGCTCGACGGACAGGTCTTCGGCGCGCAGGCCGAGCAGCAGCGGACGACCTGTCTCCGCCGTGGTCCGCCGGGGCCGCGGCAGGGTCCAGCCCTGCGCGCCGACCAGGCGGTCCTCGTCCGCGTGGCACGCGAGCAGGCTGATCCGCGGGCTCCCGACGAAGCTCGCGACCCACCGGTTGACCGGGCGCTCGTACACCTCGGACGGAGTCCCGACCTGTTGCACCTTCCCGTCCTTGAGGACCGCGACCTGGTCGGCCATGGACATGGCCTCGACCTGGTCGTTGGTCACGTAGACGAAGGTCCCCCGCAGGCTGCGGTGGATGCGGGTGAGCTCCGTCCGCATCTCGACGCGCAGCTTGAGGTCGAGGTTCGTGAGCGGCTCGTCCATGAGGAACGCGTGCGGGCGACGGACCAGCGCACGGGCCAGCGCGACACGCTGCATCTCACCGCCGGACAGCTGCGCCGGTCGGCGCTGCAGGAGGCGCTCGATGTGCAGGAGGCGCGCGACGTCGTCCACGGCGGTCGCGACGTCGCTCGACGAGTCGCGACGGACGCGCAACGGCGAGGCGATGTTCTCGAACACCGTGTGCCGGGGGTAGAGGGCGTAGTTCTGGAAGACCATCGCCAGGTCGCGCGTGCCCGGGGTCTGCCCGGTCACGTCCCTGCCGCCCAGGTGCACCGACCCGGCGTCGAGCTTCTCGAGGCCGGCGATCGCTCGCAGCGTCGTCGTCTTGCCCGCCCCCGAGGGGCCCAGGACGACGAAGAACGAGCCGTCCGGCACCTCCAGGTCCACACCGTCGAGGGCCTGGACCTCGCCGAACGCCTTCTTCAGCCCGTAGGTCGCCACCGTTCCCATCAGGCCACCAGCCTCTCCGAGTCGCGGTCGTAGACGGGCGGTGGCCCTCCGACGTGCCGCACGCCGACGGGCGCCTCCACGGCGAACCGCGCGGTCGGGGCCATCCGGACCCGGACGTCGCGCTGCCCGTCGCAGTCGACGACGTAGATGATCTCGTCGCCCAGCACCTCTGCCGAGACCACGCGCCCCCGGACCGCCCCGTCCGCTCCGGGCGCCGTGACCTCCAGCGCCTCCGGCCGCACCCCGGCGACCAGGGCCCGACGGTCCGGCAGCCCCGGCGGCACGGGGAGCGCGAGCCCGCCCTGGCCGCGCAAGGACCCGTCGGCCACCTCGACGTCGAGGAGGTTCATCGGCGGCGAGCCGATGAAGGCGGCGCAGAAGAGGCTCGCCGGACGGTCGTAGACCTCCATCGGGGTGCCGATCTGCTCCACGCGGCCCTGGTTGAGGACGGCGATCCGGTGGCCGAGCGACATCGCCTCGACCTGGTCGTGGGTGACGTAGACCATCGTGGCCCCCAGCTCGCCCTGCAGGTGCTTGATCTGGGAGCGCATGTCCGCCCGCTGCTCGGCGTCGAGGTTGGTGAGCGGCTCGTCCATGAGGAAGGCGCGCGGCCGTCGCACGAGCGCGCGGGCCAGCGCGACCCGTTGCTGCTCCCCGCCCGACAGGCGCTGCGGTCGCCGGTCCATCAGCGGACCGAGCTGCAGCATCCTCGCGGCCTCGTCGACCCGCCGGCGCACCTCCGGCTCGGGCAGGCCCTCGGCCCGCAGGGGGAACGCGAGGTTGTCGCGCGCCTTCAGGTGCGGGTAGAGCGCGTAGAACTGGAAGACCATGGCGATGTCGCGCTCGCCGGGCGGGAGGTCGTCGACCAGCGTGTCACCGATGTGGATGGTGCCGGACGTCTGCCGCTCCAGACCCGCCACCGCACGCAGCGTGGTGGTCTTGCCGCACCCCGAGGGGCCGAGCATGACGAACAGCTCGCCGTCCCCGACGGAGAGGTCGACCTCGTCCACGGCGACGGTCCCGTCCGGGTAGCGCATGTGCAGGGAGGTGATCTCGATGCCTGCCATCAGCGTCGCACCGCCCCGAGGGTGACACCGGCGACGAGGTGCTTGCGGACGAGGTACGCGAAGACGAGCACCGGGAGGGCGAACACGCAGGCGGACGCAGCCACGAGGCCCCAGTCCACGGTGGTGCCGCCGATGAGTCCGGCGATCGCGGGCGGCGCGGTACGTACCTCCTGGCTGGAGGTGAGGAAGATGGCGTACACGAACTCGTTCCAGGAGAAGATGAGGGCGAAGACCGCCGTCGCCGCGATCCCGGGCAGGAGCAGCGGCAACGTGATGCGCCGGAACGCCTGGAAGCGGGTGTGCCCGTCGAGCATGGCAGCGTCCTCGTACTCCGAGGGCACCTGGTCGACGAAGCCCTTCATCATCCAGATCGTGAAGGGGACGTTGAACGCGGTGTAGATGAGGATGAGGCCGAGCTGGGTGTCGATGAGCCCGAGCTGGCGGTACATGAGGAAGATCGGGATCACCACGACGACCGGCGGCATGAACCGGGTGGACAGGATGAAGAAGAGCTGGTCCTTCTTCGCCCTCAGGGTGAAGCGCGAGTAGGCCCACGCCGCCGGCACCCCGAGGACGGTGGCCAGGACGGTGGACGCCCCGGCCACCACGACGGAGTTGAGCAGCGCGACGGACAGGTCCGACGCACCTCCCGCCGGGCCGACGAACACGTCGCGGTAGTGGTCCAGCGTGATGTCGAAGCCGACGAGCTTGGCGGGGACGGCGTAGACGTCCCGGTTCTCCTTGACGGACGTCTCGAGCATCCACAGCACCGGGAAGAGCATCGCGGCGGCCAGGACCGCCAGCAGAACGACCTCGACCAGCCTGCGGACCCGGCCGCCGGAGCTGCGCGCCGGCCGAGCGCGCACCACGAGGGAGCGGGCCATCAGTCCTCCTTGAGCTTGTTCAGGTAGCGCAGGTAGATCTGCGCCAGGACGATGACGACGACGACCATGAGGATCCCGTACGCCGACGCCGTGCCCGTGTTGAAGCCGAGGAACGCGACCTTGTTCACGTGGAACGACAGCGTCTCGGTCGAGACCCCCGGGCCTCCGTTGGTGAGGATGTAGACGAGGTCGAACAGCCGGAACGCCTCGATGGCGCGGAACATCACGGCGATGAGGAGCAGCGGCCACACCAGCGGCAGCGTGATGTTGCGGAAGCGGAACCACTCCGACGCCCGGTCGATGGAGGCGGCCTCGTAGAGGTACCGCGGGACCGCCGTCAGGCCGGCGAGGGCGATGAGCATGATGAACGGCGTCCACTGCCAGGTGTCGACGACGATCAGGGAGACCATCGCCGTCTCCTGCCGGGTGAGCCACTCCACCGGCTCGATCCCGAGCGAGCCGAGCATGCTGTTCACGACGCCGAACTGCGCGTCGAGCATGAAGCGCCAGAACAGCCCGACCACGACCGGCGACAGCATCATCGGCACCAGGAACAGCGTGGTCAGCAGCCCGCGTCCACGCGTCCGCCGGGAGATGAGGTAGGCGATGCCGAAGCCCAGCACGGTCTGCAGGGTGACGGCACCGACGACGTAGACCAGGGTCGTCAGAGCCCGCCGGCGCACCGCCTCCGAGGTCAGGATCTCCGCGTAGTTCGCGAACCCGACGAACTCGGCCGGCGCGCTCCCGGTCGCCGAGTAGTTCGTGAAGGACAGCGACAGCGCCCACAGCAGCGGGAACACCGACATCGCGAGCAGGAGCAGCATGGCCGGCGAGATGAAGACCGCGGCGAGCCCACGGTCGCCCAGCCGGGAGGTGCGCACCGGTGCGGGCGGCGTCGACGTCACCTCCTGCACCGGGTGCTCGTTCGTCAGGACCATGGGTCACAACCCGCCGCTGCCGCTCGAGTCCAGGACCTCCTGCTGCTCGACGGCGATGCTGTCGAGCGCCTCCTCCGGGTCCATGGCGCCGTTGAGAGCCGCGTTCACGCTGGTGTTCTCGATGTCGACGAGGCGCGCGTACTCCGGCACGTTCCACATGTCCCGCATCCGCGCGACGGAGTCGGCGTACACCTGGTTGAAGGGGCCGGCCCCGAGGAACTCGGGCGACTCCAGGGCGTCCGTACGAGCAGGCACCCCGCCGGCCGCGGCCCACTTCTTCTGGGTGTCGGCCTGGAGGAACCACTTCATGAAGTTCAGGGCTTCCGCCTGCCGCTCGTCGGGGGCGTACGCCGAGACGTGCATGCCCATCCCGCCGAGGGGCACGAGGTCCGTCTCCTGCGTCGGAAGGGTCGCGAAGCCGAGCGTGTCGAGGATCTCCTCGCGCGACTCCCCCAGCGTCGACTGCTCGGGGTCCAGCAGGCCGCCGCTCGCGGCGATCCAGTTGAACGCGATGCAGGCCTTGCCCTGCGCGACCGCCGCGTTGACCTCGTCGATGAACCAGTTGCCGGAGCCCGTGGCGGTGAGCGGCTTCATCTCGTTGACGAGGACGTCCATCGCCCGGTGCCCGGCCTCGTCGTTGATGATGCCGTCGATCTGGCGCTCCTGCGGGTCCCACAGGTTCCCGCCGTACAGACCGTTGACCGTGTTGTAGGTGACCGCGGCAGCGTCCGAGCCGTTGGCCTGGTGGAAGGCCAGCCCGCTCACGCCCGGGTTCTCGGCCTGGCACTGCTCGGCGACCGAGATCATCTCGTCCCAGGTCTGCGGCGGCTCGTCGCCGATCAGGTCCTTGCGGTAGATCATCGTCCAGGTGTCGCCGAGCAGCGGCAGGCCGTACATGCTGGCGGACTCGTCACGCTGGCCCGTCTCGGCCTGCGGGTACTGCCCGTAGGCGGCGAGGAGGTACGGGTCGAAGGCGTCGGTCTCGACGTTGCCCTCGATGAAGTCGGTGAGCTCGACGATGTTGCCGTTCGTCACGGCCTCGCCGATGTGCTGCGAGTCGAGGATCGCGATGTCGAAGTCGGTCTGCCGGGCGGCGAACTGCGTGAACATCGCGTCGTGCCAGTTCGCGTTGGGCACGGTGTTGACCTCGACGGTCACGTTCGGCCGCTCCTTGGCGTACTCCGCGTTCGCGAAGTCCTCGAGCGCCTGGGCCGGCGGCCACTCGAACCAGATGAAGCTCAGTGTCAGCGGCTCGTCGGTCAGCTCGGGCACGGCGCCGGGCGCCTTCACCCCGCCCGCCTCCGCCGTGCCGCCACCGCCGCACGCCGCCAGGACCGTTGCCGCGGCCACCGCCGTCACGACGGCCGTCGTCGTCAGCCGCACCTGTCGGCCGGGGAGGGACCCGCGTCCCGCTCGCCTCTCGCTTCGCATCATGCTCCTGCTTCCTGGGTCGGGTGTTGCCGGACTGTTGCTCGAACTGACCTGTGGGGCGTCACCAGGAGGTGGCGACGTACTGGGCCTCCATGAACTCGAGGAGGCCTTCCGTGCTCCCCTCGCGACCGAGCCCGCTCTGCTTGGTGCCTCCGAACGGTGCCGCCGGGTCGGAGACGAGGCCACGGTTGAGGCCGACCATCCCGGACTCGAGGCGCTCCGAGAGCCGCAGGCCCCGTGCCAGGTCGCCGGTGTACAGGTAGCTGACGAGACCGAGCTCGGTGTCGTTCGCCAGGGCCAGCGCCTCCTCCTCGTCCTCGACGCGGACGACCGGAGCGACGGGCCCGAAGATCTCCTCGTGCAGGATGCGCGCGTCCCGCGGGACGTCGACCAGCACCGTCGGCGCGTAGAAGCAGCCGGGCCCGTCGACGGGCCGCCCGCCCAGGACGGCGACGGCGCCTCGGCCGGTCGCGTCGCGCACGAGCTCGTCGACCTTGCGGACCGCGTCGGCGTTGATGAGCGGGCCGCACCCGGTGCCCTCGTCGGTGCCGGGACCGACCTGGACCGCCGCCATGCGGGCGACGAGCCCTTCGACGAAGGCGTCGTGGACGGCGTCCTGCACGAAGAACCGGTTGGCAGCCGTGCACGCCTGGCCGCCGTTGCGCATCTTGGCGACCATGGCGCCGTCGAGCGCCGCGTCCACGTCGGCGTCGGCGAGGACGACGAACGGGGCGTTGCCCCCGAGCTCCATCGCGCACTTGAGGACGCGGTCGGCGGCGACGCGCAGCAGCCGGCGACCGACCTCGGTCGAGCCGGTGAACGACACCATGCGCGTGCGGCGGTGGGCGAGCATCGCCTCGACGACGGGACCGGCCGTCGACGTCGTGACGACGTTGAGCACGCCGGGCGGCATCCCCGCCTGCTCCAGCAGCGCCGCCACGGCGAAGGCCGTCAGCGGCGTCTCGGTGGCCGGCTTGAGGACCGCGGTGCACCCGGCTGCCAGCGCAGGCGCGATCTTGCGGGTGGCCATGGCGGCGGGGAAGTTCCACGGCGTGACGAGCACGCTGACCCCGACGGGCTGGTACGTCACCAGCAGCCGGTTCGCGCCGCCCGGGGAGCGACCGAGCTGCCCGCGCAGGCGGACGCCCTCCTCCGCGTACCACCGGAAGAACTCCGCGGCGTAGGCCACCTCGGACCGCGCGTCCGGCAGCGCCTTGCCGTTCTCCAGGGCGATCAGCCGGGCGAGGTCCTCGCTCCGCTGCGTCATGAGCTCGTAGGCCCGCATCAGGATGCCGGCACGGTGACGGGGCGAGGTCGCCGCCCACGCGGCGGACGCGGCGGCTGCCGCGTCCACGGCCGACCGCGCGTCCTCGACCTCGGCGTCCGCGACCGTCGCGAGCACGTCACCCGTCGCCGGGTCGCGGACCGCGATCCGCTGTCCACCGCGGCCGGGGCGCCACTCCCCCGCCACCAGCAGGTCGGTGGGCACGTCGATCCCGTCGAGGACCGGCCGCATGGTCTCGTGGAGCACGCTCATCGCACACCTGCCGTCGTCGCCGGGGCCGCCTGGGGTCGGGGTTCTTCTCGTAGTGCAGCCCGGTCCCCCGCGTGCGCGGCGCGGACGATGCGCTCCAGCGTGTCGACGTCGAGCGGTCGCGGGTTGTTCGCGACCAGCCTCTCGGCCTGGAACGCCTGCTCCGCGGTCCACCGCAGCCGGTCCGGCGGCAGGCCGATCTCCGCGAGGGAGGACGGGATCCCCACCGACGCCAGGAGCGCGGCGGTCCGGTCGATGGCCTCGTCGGCCAGGGCCTCGGGCGGTGCGTCCGGGTCCGCGCCCATCGCCACGGCGACCGCGGCCAGCTCGGGGACGCGGACGGGCCGGTTGTACTCCATCACGTAGGGCAGCAGCGCGCCGACGCCGACCCCGTGCGGGGTGTGGGTGAGCGCCCCGACCGGGTACTGGACGGCGTGCGCCGCGGCCGTGCCGGCGCTGCCGAGGGCGAACCCTCCGGCCGTCGCACCGAGCATCATCGCCTCGCGCGCACCCCGGTCGTGCGGGGCCTCGACGGCGCGCTGCAGGTTGGTCGCGATGAGGCGGACGCCCAGGAGCGCATACATGTCGGTGAGCTCGTTCTTGCCCACGAAGACGCGCTCGGTGGCCAGCTCCGCCGTCACCGGCCGTCGTACCGCGGTGAACGACTCGACGGCGTGCGAGAACGCGTCCGCTCCCGCGCTCGCCGTGAGCGCCGGCGGGCAGCCGAGCGTGAGCTCCGGGTCGCACACCGCCGTGTGCGGGACCAGGTAGGGGCTCGAGATGCCGACCTTGCTCACGCGCGCGGGATCGGTCAGGACGGCCACGGGCGTCACCTCCGACCCGGTGCCCGCCGTGGTGGGCAGGGCGACCACGGGGACCACCGGGCCCGGCACGCGGAGCTCGCCGTAGTAGTCGGAGGCCCGGCCCCCGTGTCTGACCACCACGGCCACCGCCTTCGCGAGGTCGATGCAGCTGCCCCCGCCCATGCCGACGACGACGTCGGGGTCCACCGAGCGCGCGAGCTCCGCGCACTGCGTCACCTGGTGCACGGGGACGTCGGGCAGCACGTCCGCGAACACCGTCACGCGGACGCCGGTGTCCTCGATGAGACGGACGAGCTCGGCGAAGTCGTGCGTACCCGCGAAGCGAGCGTCGGTGCAGACCAGGGCTCGGGACCCGAGGGAAGCGGTCACCGCGCCGAGGGCGTGCCGCTGCCCGGCTCCGAACAAGATCTCGCGTGGCCCGCGCAGGACGCCGAGCATGCTCATGGGAAGCTCCGGGAGATAGAGGGTGGAAGACTGCTGTCCGTGCCGCGGCCGCCCTTGGTCACGTCACGTGCGCTCGTTCCGATACGATCGGATCTGATCCGATCCAGATCATGGGCCAGTGGAACAGCCGGTGTCAACAGGTTCTTCTGACCGATGCACGAAGGGAGCCCGCACGAGGTGGACGCAGCGGTGACGGACGAGCGCGACGACCGGCCTGACGACGACCAGCACGAGCCCGCGAGGAGAAAGGGCCGCAGACGGCCCGCCGACAAGGTCTACGACACGTTGCTCACGCAGCTGATGTCGCAGCGGATCGAGCCCGGCTCCCGTGTCACGGTCGACGTCCTGGCGCGTGAGCTCGGGGTCTCGCAGACGCCGATCCGGGACGCGCTGAACCGCCTGGAGGCCGACGACCTGGTGGTCCGCGTGCCCAACGCCGGCTACCGGATCCCGCCGCAGATCACGCGCGACAGGTTCGAGGACATGCTCGAGGCCCGCCTGCTGCTCGAGCCCGCTGCGGCGCGGAAGGCCGCCGAGCGCGCCTCGTCGAAGCAGCTCGCCAGGCTGCGCACGGTGCTGGACGAGATGGCGGCGCTCTCGGACGGGCACGCGGCCTACGGCGAGTTCGGCCTCCTCGACGCCGCCTTCCACGACCTCGTCGCCACGAGCGGCGGGAACCGGGTGATCCACGAGGCGCTCGCGCGGATGCACGCGCACGTGCACCTGTTCCGGCTCGTCTACGACGCCCAGGTCACGGACCTGGCCACGAACGAGCACGAGGAGGTCCTGGCCGCCGTCGCCGCCCGGGACCCCGACGCGGCGGCCTACGCGATGCGTCGGCACATCCTGCTGTCCGGCGAGCGGATCCGCCGCCTGTTCGAGACCGGGGCGGACGACCGGGAGACGACGAGGGGTTGACGGATCGGGCGACCCGGTGAATCCTGGGCGGGAATCCGATCCGATCGGATCAGCCATTCAATGACGAATGCGAGGAGACGCAGGTGCCCAGAGCTCTGCTCCTGACCGGCGACGCTGCCGAGGAGCTCGACACGATGTATCCCTACTACCGCGTGCAGGAGGGCGGCTGGGACGTCGACGTGTCCTCACGGACGCTGCGTGACGTCCAGCTCGTGATCCACGAGTTCGACCCGGGCTCCGACGCCTACGTCGAGAAGAACGGCCGCAAGCTGCCGGTCGACGTGCCGTGGGCCGACGTCGACGTCGAGCAGTACGACGCGCTGATCATCCCCGGCGGTCGCGCCCCCGAGTGGATCCGGGTCGACGCCGACGTCCGGCGCATCACGGAGCACTTCTTCGCGCGCGACCTGCCGATCGCGCTGGTGTGCCACGGCGCCCAGGTCCCCGCGGTCTACGGGCTGCTGAAGGGCCGGAAGACGGCATGCTTCCCACCCATCACGGGCGACATGGAGAACGCCGGCGCGACGGTGGTCGACGCACCCGACGTCGTCGACGGCAACCTCGTCTCCTGCCGAGGCTGGCCGGACATGCCGCAGTTCGGTCGCGTGATGATGGAGGTCTTCGCCAAGTCGGTCGGCACGGTTGCCTGAGCACGGACCACGCGTCCCGGTGGCGACGAGCCGGACCGTCGACGTCGCAGGCTCGCCCGTCCGGGTGCTCGAGGCGGGGCACGGTCCGGCGGTGCTGCTGCTGCACGGCTCCGGGCCCGGCACGACCGGGTCCGGAGCCTGGTCCGCGACCGCCGAGGTGCTGAGCCCCTCCTGGCGAGCGGTGGCTCCCGACCAGGCCGGGTTCGGTCTGACACCGCTCCGCCCGGGGTCGCGGGGCGGGCTGAGCGCGTGGACCGAACAGGCCGCGGGTCTCATGGACGCCCTCGGCATCGGGTCCTACGCCGTGGTGGGGCACTCGATGGGCGGCGCGGTGGCCCTGGCGCTCGCCGCCGCGCGCCCCCAGAACGTCACCGCCGTCGTCGGGGTCTCGGCGATGGGCGCCCCCGGAGCACCGCTGTCGGCCGACCTCGACGCGGTCTGGGCGGCGACCCCCGACCGGGACGGGGCGCGGGGCATGCTGAGCCGGCTCTTCCTCGACCAGGCCCACGTCACCGAGCCCACCGTCGAGGCACGTGCGGCGACGATGCGAGACGGGGCCCCGGCGTTCGCGTCGATGTTCCCCCCACCCCGGGCACGATGGTCGCAGGACCTGAGCCTGTCGACGCGGCAGCTGTCGGAGGTCCGCGCGCCCGTGCTGCTCATCCACGGGGCGCAGGACCGCATCACCCCGCTGAGGACTGCCGCGCTGCCGCTCCTCGACCACCTGGCCGACGTCCGGCTGCACGTCCTGGGGCGGTGCGGGCACGTCCCAGCGGTCGAGCACCCGGACGAGTTCCGCCGCCTGCTGACGCAGTTCCTCGAACCGTAGATTCCAGAAGGCGATCATGCGGCCGATGCCACGTCGGTCGCCACCCGAGCTGCGTCAGGAATGCGAGGCGACGACCGGCGGGCCGAGCGCATTCTTTGCGCCGGCCCCGGGTCTCGCCCGACACCACGGGCACGCACGGCGGCAGAACCGGAAAAGCCGTCGAACAATGCTGCGCACGACAGGTCCCGGTGCCGGCGGGGCCGACTCTGCGGACGATCAGATCGCGGCAAATCTCCTGAAAGGAGACGCGGAGCGCGCCTTCCGGGCGTCGTGAGAGCCGCGTCCGCACCTCGAAGAACGGGTGACGCACGGGGTGACGCCCGGGTGGCTGCCGGGGTGAATTCATACCCTTGCGCCGTCGCATTCAGCGCGCGACGGATAATCTCCAGAGAGCCTGCGAATCCTGGCGGCTGCAGGCGGACTCACATCGACGAGAGGACGTGCGGCGCTCATGTGCACACGAGTTGTATGGCCTGATGCCAATGGTGCAGTCATCGTTGGCCGAAACATGGATTTCCACATGGACCTGCTCACCAACCTCTGGAAGCTCCCGCGCGGGATCGAACGCTCCGACGGCGCCCAGGGCACCCTGACCTGGAGAGCGAAGTACGGGAGCCTCGTCGCGACCGCGTTCGACCTGATCGCGACCGACGGCATGAACGAGGAGGGATTCGCGGGCCACATCCTGTGGCTGGCGGAGTCCGACTACGGCAAGCCGGAAGCGGATGCCACGCAGCTCAGCCAGGCGGTGTGGCTGCAGTACTACCTCGACAACTTCGCGACGGTGGCGGAGGCGGTCGCCTGGACGAACGAGTCGCAGGTGCAGATCGCTCAGCTCTTCGACCCGACCGGGCACCTGGTCCCCACGCTGCACCTGGCGATCAACGACGCGACCGGCGACTCGGCGATCATCGAGTACACCGACGGCAGGCCGAAGATCTACCACGGCCGCGAGTACCAGGTCATGACCAACTCCCCCACGTTCGACAAGCAGCTCGAGCTCGTCAAGGAGGTCGAGGGCCTCGGCGGCGACAAGCCGCTCCCCGGCTCGACGCTGGCCAGCGACCGCTTCGCCCGCGCCTCGTTCTACGTGGCGCACCAGAAGCAGCCGAAGACCCAGATCGAGGCGATGTCGGCGATGTTCAGCATCATCCGCAACGCCGCGCAGCCGTTCCGCACGCCGGAGGAGGGCAAGCCGGACGCGTCGCAGACCATCTGGCAGGTCGTGCTCGACCTCACGAACAAGCGCTACGCCTTCGAGTCGACCACCCGGCCGAACATCGTCTGGGTCGACTTCGCCGACCTGAGCTTCAACGAGGGCACCAAGGTCCTCAAGCTCGACCTGGTGGGGCGGCTGGCGCTCGAGGGCGGCCTGTCCGGCAACGCCAGCCACCACTTCGCGGACGTCGGCGAGGTGGGCCAGGAGGTGCTGGCCACCGGCACCGAGGCCCTCGAGCTCGTCGCCCGCAAGCAGGACGAGTTCGCGGCGGTCGCCCAGGCGGTGCAGAGCCTCGTCGGCAAGAAGACACCCCAGACTGTGTGACGCGCGGCACCCACCACCGCCGGCTGCCCTCACCGAGCCGACGCGAGAAGGCCCGGACCCGCGACGTCGCGCGGGTCCGGGCCTTCGACCCGCTCCTCGGCCGGGGCTTCGGAGGGGAGCTCTAGAAGTCCCAGTCGTCGTCCTCGGTGTTGACGGCCTTGCCGATGACGTACGACGAGCCCGACCCGGAGAAGAAGTCGTGGTTCTCGTCGGCGTTGGGCGACAGGGCCGAGAGGATCGCCGGGTTGACGTCGGTCTCGTCCTTGGGGAAGAGCGCCTCATAGCCGAGGTTCATGAGCGCCTTGTTGGCGTTGTACCGCAGGAACTTCTTGACGTCCTCGGTGAGCCCGACGCCGTCGTAGAGGTCCTCGGTGTACTGCACCTCGTTGTCGTACAGCTCGAAGAGCAGCTCGAACGTGTACGCCTTGAGCTCGTCGCGCTCCTGGGGCGAGAGCTTCTCGAGGCCCTTCTGGTACTTGTATCCGATGTAGTACCCGTGCACGGCCTCGTCGCGGATGATGAGGCGGATGAGGTCGGCCGTGTTCGTCAGCTTGGCGCGCGACGACCAGTACATCGGCAGGTAGAAGCCCGAGTAGAACAGGAACGACTCGAGCAGCGTGCTCGCGACCTTGCGCTTGAGCGGCGAGTCGCCCTTGTAGTACTCCATGACGATCTCGGCCTTGCGCTGCAGGTTCGGGTTCTCCTCCGACCACCGGAACGCGTCGTCGATCTCGCGCGTCGAGCACAGCGTCGAGAAGATCGACGAGTAGCTCTTGGCGTGCACCGACTCCATGAACGCGATGTTGGTGTACACCGCCTCCTCGTGCGGCGTGATCGCGTCCGGGATGAGCGACACCGCGCCGACCGTGCCCTGGATCGTGTCCAGCAGCGTCAGGCCCGTGAACACGCGCATCGTGAGCTCCTGCTCCTGCGCGGTGAGCGTGTGCCACGACTGGATGTCGTTCGACACCGGCACCTTCTCGGGCAGCCAGAAGTTCCCGACGAGGCGGTCCCACACCTCGAGGTCCTTCTCGTCCTCGAGACGGTTCCAGTTGATCGCGCTCACGCGATCGATGAGCTTGAGCTTCCCCGTGGGCGACATCTGCCTTCTTCTCTCCTGCTGACCCGGACCGACCGGGACGTTGTTCGACTGACCTGACCTCTTCGCCGTCGGGCGGTGCTGCCGCCGGCGAAGGCGAGCCGCACGGTGAGCGGCGGGAGGAGCGAGGGGCGCCGGTCGTGGCGGGCCTGGCGGGAAGCCGCGAGGCACGAGCGGCCGGATGGTAGACCGGCGCCCCTCGTTCCGGTCGCCGCGGCGGCGATCCGCGACGTCCTTCACCTCACAGCATGCAGCTGACGCACCCCTCGACCTCCGTGCCCTCCAGGGCCATCTGGCGGAGGCGGATGTAGTAGAGCGTCTTGATGCCCTTGCGCCACGCGTAGATCTGCGCGCGGTTGACGTCGCGCGTCGTGACCGTGTCCTTGAAGAACAGCGTGAGGCTCAGGCCCTGGTCGACGTGCTGGGTCGCGGCGGCGTACGTGTCGATGATCTTCTCGAAGCCGATCTCGTACGCGTCCTCGTAGTACTCGAGGTTGTCGTTCGTCAGGTAGGGCGCCGGGTAGTAGACGCGCCCGATCTTGCCCTCCTTGCGGATCTCGATCTTCGACGGCACCGGGTGGATCGACGACGTCGAGTTGTTGATGTACGAGATCGAGCCGGTCGGCGGGACGGCCTGGAGGTTCTGGTTGTAGATCCCGTGCTCCATGACCGAGGCCTTGAGGGCCTTCCAGTCGTCCTGCGTGGGGATGTGCACGCCGGCGTCCGCGAAGAGCTGGCGCACGCGGTCGGTCTCGGGCTCCCACACCTGGTCGGTGTACTTGTCGAAGTACTCGCCGCTCGCGTACTTCGAGTCCTCGAAGCCGGCGAACGCGCGACCACGCTCGATCGCGAGCCGGTTCGACGCCGCGATCGCGTGGTACGCGACCGTGTAGAAGTAGATGTTCGTGAAGTCGATGCCCTCGGTCGACCCGTAGTGGATCCGCTCGCGCGCGAGGTAGCCGTGCAGGTTCATCTGGCCGAGGCCGATGGCGTGGCCGCCCGCGTTGGCGCGCTTGATCGACGGCACCGACTCGATGCTCGTCTGGTCCGAGACGGCGGTGAGCGCGCGGATCGAGGTGTCGATGGTCTTCGCGAAGTCGGGCGAGTCCATCGTCTTGGCGATGTTCAGCGAGCCGAGGTTGCAGGAGATGTCGCGGCCGACGTGGGAGTACGAGAGGTCCTCGTTGAACGTCGACGGCGTCGACACCTGGAGGATCTCGGAGCACAGGTTCGAGTGGGTGATGCGGCCCTTGATCGGGTTCGCCCGGTTCACCGTGTCCTCGAACATGATGTACGGGTAGCCGGACTCGAACTGCAGCTCGGCGATCGTCTGGAAGAAGTCGCGCGCCTTGATCTTCGTCTTGCGGATGCGCGAGTCGTCGACCATCTCGTCGTACTTCTCGGTGACCGAGATGTCGGCGAACGGCTTGCCGTAGACGCGCTCGACGTCGTACGGCGAGAAGAGGTACATGTCCTCGTTCTTCTTGGCGAGCTCGAACGTGATGTCCGGGATCACGACCCCGAGGGACAGCGTCTTGATGCGGATCTTCTCGTCCGCGTTCTCGCGCTTGGTGTCGAGGAACCGCAGGATGTCGGGGTGGTGCGCGTGCAGGTACACCGCGCCGGCGCCCTGGCGCGCGCCGAGCTGGTTCGCGTACGAGAACGAGTCCTCGAGGAGCTTCATCACGGGGATGACGCCGGAGGACTGGTTCTCGATGTGCTTGATGGGCGCGCCGTGCTCGCGGATGTTGGAGAGCAGGAGGGCCACGCCGCCGCCGCGCTTGGAGAGCTGCAGCGCGGAGTTGATCCCGCGCGCGATGGACTCCATGTTGTCCTCGATGCGCAGCAGGAAGCACGACACGGGCTCGCCGCGCTGCGCCTTGCCGACGTTGAGGAACGTCGGGGTCGCCGGCTGGAAGCGGCCCGAGATGACCTCCTCGACGATGTCGAGCGCGGCCTGCTCGTTGCCGTCCGCGAGACCGAGCGCGACCATGCACACGCGGTCCTCGAAGCGCTCGAGGTAACGCTTGCCGTCGAACGTCTTGAGCGTGTACGACGTGTAGTACTTGAACGCGCCGAGGAACGTCTCGAACCGGAACTTCTTGGAGTACGCGAACTCGAACAGCGACTTCACGAACGCGCGGTCGTACTTCGCGAGCACCGCCGGGTCGTAGTACTTGTTCTCGACCAGGTAGTCGAGCTTCTCCGCGAGGTCGTGGAAGAAGACGGTGTTCTGGTTGACGTGCTGCAGGAAGTACTGCCGCGCGGCCTCACGGTCCTTGTCGAACTGGATCTCGCCGTTCGGGCCGTAGAGGTTCAGCATCGCGTTGAGCGCGTGGAAGTCGAGCTGCGCGCTCGTCAGCGGCACCTGCTCGACGGTCCCGCCCCCCGCCACGCTCACGCCGGAATCCGTGACTGTCGTTGCCAAAATCGTCCCAATCCGTCGCGGACGCGCACGGCGTCCTCGGCTGTTCCCAGGAGTTCGAAGGCGTACAGGTAGGGCACCTGGCACTTCGCGGAGATGATGTCGCCGGCGATGCAGTAGGCCTCGCCGAAGTTGGTGTTGCCCGCGGCGATCACGCCACGGATCAACGACCGGTTGTGTGCGTCGTTCAAGAACTTCACGACCTGACGGGGGACGGCACCGCCCTCGTTGCCGCCCCCGTACGTCGGGACCATGAGCACGTACGGCTCGTCGACCCGGAGGAACTCCTCCGTCGGTCGCAGCGGGATCCGCCGGACGTCCATGCCCAGCGCGGGCAGGTCGAGCCGCTGGACGAACCGGTGCGTGTTCTCGCTGACGCTGGAGAAGTACACGAGCGACCCCACGGGGACGCACCTCCGTCCTGCCCTGCTTCGTCGTGCTGCCGGGGCGCGTCCACTAGGAGCCGCCCCGCGGTGGTCGTCAGGCGACGACCGGGGAGACCTTCTGCGCGAGGGCGTTGATCTGGTCGGGACGGAAGCCCGACCAGTGCGCCTCGCCGGCCACGACCACGGGCGCCTGCAGGTAGCCGAGCCCGCGCACGAGCTCCAGCGCCTCGGCGTCCTGGGTGATGTCGACGACCGTGTACTCGACGCCCTTCTTGTCGAGAGCGCGGTACGTCGCGTCGCACTGAACGCAAGCCGGCTTGCTGTAGACCGTGACGCTCATGGGGGGACTCCTCGTCTCTCGCGCTCTTGCCGGGGCTGGTCCTCGGGGAGGGAGACGGGCTCTGACCTCGAAGGACACCGGTGGAACTACGCCTGTGTGATTCTCCAGAGAGCCTCCGGCCCCCTGGGTGTGCAACCACTATACCTAGTGGTCGACACCGCGCCAGCGCACTAGATGTCGTGGTCGAAGTTCACCCACGGGTATGTGGTAGTGGTCATGGATCCATGGTCCCAGGACCCTCTGACACGCCTCGGGCCGCCTCTTCCACACCCCGTCATCCACCGTCGAGAGGCCTCCGGATCGGCGCGTTCTCGCGCTCTCGGACGCGCCGTCCACAGGGTGGGGACGGCGTCGGTCCACAGCCTGTGCGACGCCGTGGAGGCCGGACGGCGACGATGGATCCGCCGTCGGACACGCACCGAGCACGCCGCGCGAAACCCCCCAATCCGGACACGACAGGCATCCAACTTCCCGGCGTGTCGCGTCCGCTCGGCGTGTCGCACCCGACAGCCGCACGTGCGAGAAGCGTCACCCTCGCCGCGGACACGCTCCTCCAGGCCGACCAGGGTTCTACCTCGCGGGCCCAGGGTTCTCCCTCGGCAGGTGAGCCGAGAGTCGAGCGGGCGGGGCGGGCGGGGTCGCGGGTCGTGGCGGGCCCGGCGGTCGGCCGCGAGGAACGAGAGGCCGGATGGCAGACCCACGACCCCGCCCGCGGAGCCCCACCGCGGACCCACGGAAGCGCACGAAGGCCCGCCCGGGGGCACCGGGCGGGCCTTCGGCGCACGACGGGCTCAGGCGGTCTCGTCGACCCCCGGGAGCACGTTCGACGTCGCGAGCCGGCGGTACCAGTGCGCGGAGTCCTTCCACGTGCGCTCGAGCGTGTCGTAGTCGACGCGGATGATGCCGAACCGGCGCTCGTAGCCGTAGCCCCACTCGAAGTTGTCGAGCAGCGACCACGCGAAGTACCCGCGCACGTCGGCCCCGGCGTCGATCGCGGCGCCGACGGCGTCGACGTGGTCGTGCAGGTACGCCACGCGGCGGTCGTCGTGGACGCGGGCCCTTCCCTCGGCGTCGACCGTCACCTCGTCGTCGAACGCCGCACCGTTCTCGGTGACCATCATCGGCTGGCCGGGGTAGGTCTTCGCGACGGACACGAGCAGCTCGGTCATGCCGGCGGGCTCGATGTTCCAGCCCATCGCGGTGTACGGGCCGGGCTGCTGGACGAACTCGACGTCGTCGACGCCGATCCACGGGCTGTGGGTCGACGCGCCGTGGCCGTCGTTCTCGGACCGCTCGCCCTCGCCGGAGAAGTGGCGCACGCGCACGGTGGAGTAGTAGTTCACGCCGAGGATCGAGAGCGGCTGCCGCACGGTCTCGAGGTCCCCGTCGTGCACGAACGACCAGTCGCTGACGTGCGCGGTGTCCGCGAGCAGGTCGGCGGGGTACTCGCCGTCGAGGATCGGGCCGAGGAACGCACGGTTGGCGAGCGCGTCGATCTTGCGCACGGCGTCCCGGTCGGCGTCGGACGCCGGGTCGTCGGGCCGGATGACGTGGAGGTTGAGCGTCACCGACGTCTTGGCGTCCTCGCCGAGCTCCTCGCGGATGGCCCGGACGGCGAGGCCGTGCGCGAGGTTGAGGTGGTGCACGGCGGCGAGCGCCGCGACGGGCTCGGTGCGGCCGGGGGCGTGCACGCCGGAGCCGTAGCCGAGGTACGCGGAGCACCACGGCTCGTTGAGCGTGGTCCACGTGTCGATGCGGTCCCCGAGCTCGCGCGCCATGTGGCGGGCGTACTCGGCGAACGCGTAGGCGGTGTCGCGGTTGGCCCAGCCGCCGGCGTCCTCGAGCTCCTGGGGCAGGTCCCAGTGGTAGAGCGTGACGACGGGCTTGACGCCCTTCTCGATGAGCGCGTCGACGAGGCGGGAGTAGAACGCCACGCCCTCGGGGTTGAGCGGGCCGGTGCCGCCGGGCTGTACGCGCGACCACGAGATGGAGAACCGGTACGCCCCCAGGCCGAGGTCCGCGATGTGCTGCACGTCCTCCTCCCACCGGTGGTAGTGGTCGTCGGCGACGTCGCCCGTGTCGCCGTGGAGGATCTTGCCGGGCGTGTGGGAGTAGGTGTCCCAGATGGAGGGGGTGCGTCCGCCCTCGGCGGCGGCGCCCTCGATCTGGTAGGAGGCGGTGGCGGAGCCCCACAGGAAGTCCGTGGGGAACGTCCGTGCGCCCGACGGCGCGGCGTCGGCCAGGGCGTCGGTGCCGGCCGGGGTGGTGGTGTCGGTGGTCACGAGGATCCTCGCTGGTCGGTGGGCGGACGGCGCGGTCCGCGGGTGGACGGGCGGTACGTGCTAGGGGCGAGCATGCCATGGGAGCGCTTCCATGACATGCCCGCCCAGGATAGCGGGCTCAGCCGAGGTCGACGGTCACGGTCGCGGCGCCCTGGGCGGACACCGAGGCGGAGCCGCCGCGCACGGACCAGGCCCCGCGCGCGTCGTCGGACGAGACCGTGAGGGTCGCGCCCGCCCGGCGGACGCGGAACGTCGTCGCGGCTCCCCCGTCGGTGCCCGGGACCACGACGAGCTCGTCGTACCCGTCCGGGAGCTCGAACGCGTGCAGCGTCACGCCGTCGGCCCAGTCGTAGTCCGGGCGGTCCGTGCGCGCGCCGACCGGCAGGACCGTCCCCGGCCGCACGAGCACCGGGAGCGAGTCGAACCCGTGCGTCTCGGTGACCCAGCGCGGGCCGGTCACGGTCTCGCTCAGGGCGGGGCCGTCGTCGGGCTGGACGAGGCGCGTCCACGTGCCCTCGGGCACGTAGTACTCGACCCGGCCGTCGGCGCGGAAGACCGGCGCGACGAGCAGCGCGTCGCCGAGCAGGTACTGCATGTCCGCGGTGAAGCCGGTGCGGTCGTGCGGCAGCTCGAGCGCGAGCGGGCGCATCATCGGCACGCCGTCGGTGTGGGCCTCCTCAGCCACCCGCCCGAGGTACGGCATGAGCGAGAGCTTGAGGTGCGTGAACTTGCGGGTGACGTCCACGGCCTCGTCGTCGAACGCCCACGGCACGCGGACCGATCCGGACCCGTGCAGGCGCGAGTGCGAGGACAGCAGGCCGAACGCCGTCCAGCGCTTGAAGACGCCCGGGTCGGGCGTGCCCTCGAAGCCGCCGATGTCGTGGCTCCAGTAGCCGAACCCGGACATCGACATCGACAGGCCGCCGCGCAGCGACTCCGCCATGGACGCGTACGTCGAGTCGCAGTCGCCGCCCCAGTGCACGGGGAACTGCTGTCCGCCGGCCGTCGCGGACCGCGCGAAGAGCACCGCGTCGCCCTCGCCGCGCTTGCGCTCCAGCAGCCGGAAGACGGCCTCGTTGTAGAGCTGGGCGTAGTAGTTGTGCATCTTGCGCGGGTCGGACCCGTCGTGCCACGCGATGCCGTCGACGGGGATCCGCTCGCCGAAGTCGGTCTTGAAGCAGTCGACGCCCTGGTCGAGCAGGCCCTCGAGCTTCGCGACGTACCACGCCGTGGCGTCGGGGTTCGTGAAGTCCACCAGCCCCATGCCCGCCTGCCACAGGTCCCACTGCCAGACGGACCCGTCCTCGCGCTTCACGAGGAAGCCCTGCTCCGCGGCCTCCGCGAAGAGCGGCGAGCGCTGCGCGACGTACGGGTTGATCCACAGGCAGACCTTGAGCCCGCGGTCGTGCAGGCGGCGGAGCATGCCCTCGGGGTCAGGGAACGTGCGCGGGTCCCACTCGAAGTCGACCCACTGGTACTCGCGCATCCAGAAGCAGTCGAAGTGGAACACCGACAGCGGCAGGTCGCGCTCGGCCATGCCGTCGATGAACCCGTTCACCGTCTGCTCGTCGTAGCTCGTCGTGAACGACGTGGTGAGCCACAGCCCGAACGACCACGCCGGGACGCGCGCCGGGCGGCCGGTGAGCGCGGTGTACCGGCGGAGCACGTCCTTGGGGGTCGGTCCCTGGATGATCAGGTAGTCCAGCGACTGGCCCTCGACCGAGAACTGGACGCGCGTGTTCACCTCGGACGCGACCTCGAACGAGACCTTCTCCGGGTGGTCCACGAACACGCCGTAGCCCTTGGTCGTCAGGTAGAGCGGGACGGACTTGTACGCCTGCTCGCTCGACGTCCCGCCGTCCTCGTTCCAGATGTCGACGACCTGGCCGTTCTTGACGAACGGGCCGAACCGCTCCCCCAGGCCGTACACGAGCTCGCCCGGCTCGAGCGCGAGCTGCTCGTGGGTCCACGTGCCGCCGTCGTCCGACGTGACGTGCCCGACCGACTTCGGCAGGGAGGACGTGAGCACCTCGCCGTCCGCCTCGAAGTCGACGTGCCACCGGTCGCCGCGGTGCACGCGCACCGCCAGGTCCTTCGACCGCAGGACGGCGACGTCGTCGTGCACCTCGACCTCCGGGCGGAACCCCGGCTCGCCGGTGACCTGGAACGCCGGGCCGCGGCGCACCGCGCCCTGGTGGTGCTCGACGCGCACGCGGATCACGCCCGGCGCGGGCGACGAGTACGTCGTCGTGAGCATCGGGCGGTTGAGCGTGTCGCCCCGGCCGCGGATCTTCGCCGTCGGCGCGTACACGGTGAGCGTGCCGGCCGCCTCGTCCGCGCGGACGTCGTCGACCTCGACCGCGTAGAGCGGGTGCATGCCCGGTCGGACCTGCCAGTACCCGTCGGTGAACTTCATGGGTGGTGCTTCCTTCGTCGGTGCGTTCAGGAGTCTCGGGGCCGCCCCGGGGACGTCCCGGGGCGGCGCGGCGTCAGGCGCGGCGTCAGGCGCGCGGCGTCACTTCACGGCGCCGGCCGTGACGCCCCGGGTGAGCGTGCGCTGGAAGATGAGGAAGAAGATCAGCGCGGGGATCAGCGAGACCAGCGCGCCGGCGTTGGTCGTCGGTGCGTCCATCATCCGGTCGCCCTGGAGCGACGCGAGCGCGATGGGGATGGTCTGCGTGTCGTTGGTCGTCAGCATGACCAGCGGGATGAAGAACTCGTTCCACGTCCAGATGAAGAAGAAGATCATGAGGACGCCGAGCGTGGGCTTGACGATCGGGTACACGACCTGCCAGAGGATGCGCCACCGCCCGGCGCCGTCGAGCTGCGCGGCCTCGAGCAGCGCGGGCGGGAACGTGCCGAGCACCGAGGCGAGGAGGTACGTGCCGAACGCGGACTGGATGACCGTGAAGATGATGATGATCGACCACTGCGAGTTCGACAGGCCCACCTGCTGCGCCATGTCGAAGAGCGGGTAGATGAGCGCCTCCTGCGGCAGCATGTTCGCCACGAGGAAGATCGTCACGATCCACAGCCGTCCCTTGATCCGCCCGACGCCGATCGCGTACGCGTTGAGGAGCGAGAGCAGGGTGCCGAAGACGGCGACGAGCGCCGAGATGAAGACCGAGTTCCAGAGCTTCTGCGGGAAGTTCGTCCGGGTCCAGAAGTTCTGGACGCCGTCGAGGTACACCTCCTTCGGGATGCTCAGCGGACCGGCCTGGGAGTACTCCGCGGGCGACTTGAAGGCGTTGAGCAGCATGATGACGAACGGCGACAGCATGAGCAGCGCGACGAGGACGGCGGCGGCGAGCACGAGCCAGCGCCCGACGCCGCGGCGGTAGCGCTGGTCGTGGCCGGTGGCGACGCGCGCGCGGCGCGGGCGCGGCGCGCGCGCCGGTGCGGGGACGGCCGCGGGGCCGGCTGTGGTGGTGTCGGGGACGACGGTGGACATCAGCGGCCCTCCTGCTCACGGCGCTCGGCGCGGCTCTGCAGCGCGAGGATCACGACGGCGACGACGATGATGACGAGGGTGAGCACGGTCGCGATCGCGGCACCGTAGCCGACCTTCGACTTGTCGAAGAAGTTGAGGTACGAGTAGTAGCTCGGGACGAGGGTCGAGCTCTCGGGCCCGCCCCGGGTGAGGACGTAGATCGGGCCGAACACCTTGAGCGCGGCCACGGTGCACGTGAGGGTGACGACGAACGTCTCCGGGCGGATCTGCGGGATCGTGATGGCCTGGAACCGGCGCCACCAGCCCGCGCCGTCGAGCTCGGCCGCCTCGTAGAGCTCCGGGTCGACGCGCTGGAGCGCCGACATGAAGATGACGACGGGGTACCCGACCTGGACCCAGATCAGCACCAGCATGACGCTCGGCAGCGCGATGTCCGGGTCGCCCAGCCAGTTCGGCGGGTTGTCGAGCCCCAGGCCGCGCAGGGTCACGTTGAGCGCGCCGGTCTGGGCGTTGAGGATCCAGTTCCACAGCACGCCGGCGACGGCGACGGGCAGGATCTGCGGCAGGTAGTAGGTCGCGCGCAGGAACGCTGCGACGCGAGGCCCGAACCGGCGGCCGAGGTAGTCGAACAGGACCGCCGCGAGGACGAGGCCCAGGAGCGTGGGCACGACGACCATGGCGAGGATCATGGCGACCGAGTTCTGGAACGACGTCCAGAAGGCCGAGTCGCCCATGAGGTCGGAGTAGTTGCCCAGCCCGTTCCAACGCATCGGCGCCATGCCGCCGCGCCACTTGAACAGGCTGTAGTAGACGTTCATCGCGAACGGGTAGCCGATGACGACGACGAAGGCCACCGCGCCGGGCAGGAGGTAGGGCAGGTACGGGACCCAGGCAGGACGTCGCCGACGACGGTCGGCCGCCTCGGGGGCGCGCGTCGCCTCGGGCACCTGGTCGGTGGCGGGGTCGGTTCGGGTGGGCATGACGGATCTCTTTCGCGGGATGGTCCTCGGGAGCGGGGGTCCGGCCGGCCGCGGCGGCCGGCCGGACCCTGCGTGCGGGTGCTCAGCTGTCGAGCAGGTCCGCCTTGCCGTCCACGTACGCGGTCTCGAGGCCGTCGAGGACCTCGGTGGGCGTCTTCGACTGGTTGATGAGCGACTGGAGCTCGCTCACGACGACGTCGTAGTAGCCGGGCACCGGCCAGTCGGGGTAGAACGCGAGGCCGTCCTCGTCGAGGATCGCCTGGAAGTTCTCGGTGAGCTGCTGCGTGCGCTCGTCGGTGATGACCGACGCGTCGCCGGCGACGGGCAGGCCGCCCGTCTCCGCGAGGATGTTCTGCACCTCCGGGCGCAGCGTGATGTCGATGAACTCCTCGGCGAGGTCGGGCGAGTCCGCGTTCGCCGGGACGACCCACAGGTTGCCGGACGAGCCGACCTGCAGCGTGTTGCCGGGGAAGTTGAACTGGCCCCAGTCCGCGTCCATCTCCTCGACGATGCGGCCGAACCACCAGGAGCCGGAGACCATCATCGGGTAGGTGCCGTTGATGAACGACACGCCCATGTCCTCGGCGGTGAGCGCCGCGGAGTCGGACGCGACGTAGCCGGACTGGATCCAGGAGTTCAGAGTCTCGGTCGCCTGCGTCATCTCCGGGCCGTGGAAGTCCGGGTCGCCGTCGAAGAGCTGGTACTGGTCGATGAACTCGCGGTCCGAGTTCGCGAGCACGAGCTCGTACCAGAGCTGGCCCATCGGGTACTCGGCACCGGCCTCCGCGAGCGGGGTCACGCCCTGGTCCGCGAAGGCCTGCATGACGGTCTCGAGCTCCTCGAGCGTCGTCGGCACCTCGAGGCCGTACTGGGCGAACATGTCCTTGTTGTAGTAGACCTGCACGAACTCGCCGTAGTTCGGGACGCCGTACCAGTCGCCCGAGCCCATGAGGCCCTGCTCGTCGTAGGTCGCCGTCGTCTGGAGCGAGCCGCTGAGCTTCTCGTCCCAGCCGCGCTCGGCGGCCGCGTCGGTGAGCGGCGTGAGCAGGCCCTGCGCCGCGAGCTGGCCCGCGGTCGCGTTGCCCTTGTTGTACTCCATGACGTCCGGCACGTCGTTGCCCGTGAGGACGATCTTGGCGTTCTTCTGGATCTGCTCGAAGGTCTGCTTCTCGACGACGACCTCGACGTCGGGGTTCTCCTCCTCGAAGATCTCGATGGCCTTGGCCCACGCCTGGCCCATCGCCGAGTCCTCGTTCTCGTAGTGCCAGATCGTCAGGGTCTGGTCGTCGGACCCCCCGCCGCCGTCGGACCCGCCGCACGCCGCCAGGGCGAGCGGGAGTGCTGCCACGGCAGCGACGATCGAGATCTTCCGGGATCGCAGCATGTGCGTTGTCCTCCTCATCGAGTTCCGGCGCGGGCGCCGGAGGGTGGCCGGGCGCTGCCCGGCCGGTCGGTGGTTCAGCGAGCGGCTGGCTCGCGGTCGTCGTCCGGGCTCCGGCCCGCCGCGGGGGCGACGCTGCTGCCGGGTTCGAGGACGCACGGGATGAGCACGTTCGGCGTGCTCGGACGGGAGCCGTCCACGAGGGACAGCAGCTTGTGCACGCCGAGGCGACCGAGCTCGGAGCCGGGCGCGTGCAGGGTGGTCAGCGGCGGGTTGCTCATCTCCCCGACGCCGGGCGACGTGACGATCGACAGGAGCGACACGTCGGCGGGGATCGCGACGCCGCGGTGCTGCAGCTCGGCGACGACGCCGAACGTCGCGATCTCGTTCATGGTGACGAAGGCCGTGAGGCGGGGCTCGCGACCCAGCAGCGTGGCGACGGCGTCGCGGCCGGCGCTGGGCGACTCGTCCACGCGCAGCGTCAGGGGCTCGAGCCCCCGTGCGCGCATCGCCGCCTCGAACCCGTCCTGCGCGCGGAACGTCGGCGCGTAGCCGTCGTCCGCGGTCGCCTGCGAGTGGTTGACGAACGCGATGTGCCGGTGCCCGAGCTCGACGAGGTGCTGGACGGCGTCGTCCGTCGTGCGCTCGAAGTCGATGTCGACGGACGGGCGCTGCGAGACGTCGCGGGTGCGCCCGATCATCGTGTACGGCACGCCTGCCTCGTCGAGCACGTCCACCCGGGCGTCGTCGAGGGCGACCTCCATGAGCAGGACGCCGTCCGCCATCCCCTGGCGCACGAGGTCGCGGACCTCGGCGGCCTGGGTCGTGCGGAATGGCCACAGGACGAGGTGGTAGCCGTTCTCGCGCGCGGTCTCGGCGGCGGCCGAGACGAACTCGGCGACCGTGCCCCCGAGGCCCTTCTCCATGGCCGGGTAGATGAGAGCGAGCACGTGGCTGCGGCGCGAGGCGAGGCCGCGGGCCATCGCGTTGGGCTGGTAGCCGAGCTCGGCCATCGCGTCCTCGATGCGGCGCCTCGTGGCGTCGGAGACGGGACGGGTCCCGGACAGCGCGTACGACACCGTGCTCAGCGAGACCTGCGCGCGTCGCGCCACGTCCTGCATCGTCGCCATCCTCACCACTCCCCTGTGGACCGGTCCGGCGCCTCGGCCGTCGAAGCGCTTCGTCGAAACGCATCGTCGAAGCGCTTCGCTGTTACGAATATTCGATGAACAAATGCCGGGAGTCAAGTCCGTGCGGCGAGAACGCGCTCTCTGTCTGCGCGCGGCGTCCCGACCTGCGGGAACGGGACGCCGTCCGGACCACCCGCACACGGCCGAACCCGGGGTTCCGCGTCAGGACGAGGTCGTCGTGACGCGGAACCCCGGGTTCGGCGAGTGCTCTCGGGGTGCAGCCGTCCGGCGAGCGCCCTCGGGGCGGCGCGGTCGGCCGGGGGTGCTGTGGCACTCGTGGCGCGGCCGGCTGCGCCGCGAGGTCGGTCAGGCGGTGAGGTCGGCGCCCGCGATGAGCTCGACGCTCGCGCCGGCGCGCAGCACGGCGCGCACGGTCAGGTCGGCGTCGGTGACGACGACGTCGGCCCGGCGGCCCGCGACGAGGCCGCCGCGGTCGTCGAGCCCGAGCACGCCGGCCGGCGTCCACGACGCCGCGCGCACCGCGTCCACGAGCGGGACGCCCGCAGCCACGGTCTCGCGGACGACGTCGAGCAGGTGGTACGTCCCGCCCGCGATGGAGCCGCCCTCGGTGAGCCGCGCGACGCCGCCCGCGACCGTGACGCGCATCGGGCCCAGCTCGTACGCGCCGTCGGGCATGCCCGCCGCGGCCATCGCGTCGGTGACGAGCGCGACGGCGTCCGCGCCGACGACCGTGCCGTCCGCGCCGACGTGCGACCCGACGAGCTCGACGACGCTGCGGACCGTGCCGTGCGCCAGGTGGGTCCCGTCCGCGACGAGCTCGACGACCATCTCGCCGCGCGCCGCGGCTGCCAGGCAGGCGGCGACCGGACCGGGCTCGCGGTGGTGCAGCGGGCGCATGCCGTTGAAGAGGTGGGTCGCGGTGAGGCGCGCACCAGGACGTCCCGCCGCCGCGAGCGCCGCGACGCCCGCCGCGATCGCGGCCTCGGTCTGCTCGGTGGTCGCGTCGGTGTGCCCGATGGACGGGAGGGCACCGACGTCGACGAGCGTCTCGATCACTCCCCCGGGCCCGACGACGCCCGGCACCTCGGGTGCGACCGTCATGGTGCGCAGGTGGCCGCGCGCGGCGGTCGCGATCGCGCGTACGAGCTCCGGGTCGCCGTCGAGCATGTCGTGCGGGTTCTGGGCCCCGCACCGCACCGCGGAGAGGAACGGGCCCTCGAGGTGGATCCCCACGACCTCCCCCTCCTCGGCGAGCGTCGCGAGGGTCGCGACCCGGGCCAGGAGGACGTCGCGCGGCGCGGTGACGAGCGAGGCGACGAGGCTCGTGGTGCCGTGGCGCAGGTGCTCGCGGGACGCGACGCGTGCCTCGTCGACGCTCGCCGCGTCGGGGAAGCTCGCGCCGCCGCCACCGTGGTCGTGCACGTCGACGAGACCCGGCAGGATCGTCACGCCGTCGCCGGACGGCACGTCGGCGTACCCGGCCTCCGCGGCGTCCGCACGCTCCCCGACCCACTCGAGCACGTCGCCCCGCACGACGACCACACCGTCCTCGAGCACCTCCGTCGGGGTGACGACGCGCCCGGCGAGGGCGCGCGGCTGGTCGGGGCGGGGGGCACGGGCGTCGTCGGTCATGGCCCCATTCTGGCGCATTCGTACACCTAGCGTGCAAACCCGTCCAGGAGGCGACGTGCGCCGCGTCCGAGGTGCCGCGCGAAGAGCCGCTGGAAGGTCGGCACCGCGAACCCGAGGGGTCGCACCCACCACAGCGCCGGCCTGCTGAAGACGTCGATGTGCCACCACAGGACGCCCTGGTGGTCGCGCTCGACCGCGAAGCACTCCTCCCCCACGAACGCGTGCCCGGGCAGCGTCCCGTACCCGAACGCGACCCGCCGGTCCGTGCGCTCGACCCAGACCACCTCGCACGGCTCGGAGAGCCGGAACGGCCCCACGCCGAGGCGGGTCGTGACCAGCGCGCCGGGCACCGCGACGGGCGCCCGGGTCTCGAGGCGGACGCGCGCGGCCGCGTGCACGCGCCACGTGAGGAGCTGCTCGCCGAGCCGCGCGAGGTCCTCGGGCGGGTGGGCGCGCCGCGAGAGCCGGCACCGCACGGTGAGGTGCCGGTAGCCGGGCGGCCGGTCGCCCGTGCGCGTCCGGCCGACCTCCGGGTAGGTGAACGTCATGCCGCGCTCCTCTCCGCCCCCGGGCGAGGGCTCGTCACCGGATTCGTCGCCGGGCTGGTCCCGTCCGGGCCTCTCGTCACGACCGGTCCCGGCTCCGGCGCGGCACGCACGAGCAGGCGCAGCCCCAGCAGCGCGCACAGCACGAAGCCGAGGGCGTTCGCGACGCCGTGGGTCGCCGCCATGACGTCGAGGTTCGGGTGCGCGAACCCGAGCGCCTCTCCGCCCGCCCACCACAGGGCGAGCAGCATCGACAGGCTGACGACGACGGCGGCCGTGCCGAGGAGGGCCCGGGCGGCCGCCGGGTGGTCGCCCCGGCGCAGGGGCGCACGTGCGACCGCGATCGCCGTGGCCCAGAGCGCCAGGGTGAGGACGACCGCCCCGCCGAGCTCGGCGACGTCGCCCACGAAGTAGCCGACGAGCACGAGCGCCGTGCCGGCCGGCACGCCCCAGGCCCCCGCGACGGCGAGGCGGTCGGTGCCCGCCAGGTGCGCGACGGTCCCGGCGACGAGGGCCGCCCCGAAGCCGGCGTAGAGCATGTGCGGCACGGTCAGGGCGAGGTAGGTGCCGGAGAAGCCCAGCAGGCAATGGCCTCCTCGCTCGGCGACCAGGGCGCTCGCGCCGACGGCGGGCAGCACGAGCGCGGTGACCGTCGCCGCGGCGGCCGCGAGCGGCGCACGGGCTCCGGGCGCCGACCCGGGGTCGGCGGCGGGCCGCGCGAGGTCGACGAGCGTCCGCGCCGCCAGGCGTCCGCCCGCCAGGAGCAGGATCCCCGACGCCAGGGCGAACGGGACCGCGAGCACGACTGCGAGCGCGCCGCGGGGCAGCAGGAGGCTCGCGACCGCGGCGGCACCGGCCAGCGGCCACACGACGCCGCGCGGCGCCGGGACGACCCGGTCCCCGAGCAGGCGGAGCCCGAGCGGCAGCACGACCACCGCCCCCACGGCCACGAGCAGCCCGACGACCGCCTCACCCCCCGGGCTCACGCTCTCGCCCCGCGCTCGCCCAGGGGTCGGTCGGACGCCGCACCCTCCGACGCCGCACCGTCGGACGCAGGACCGTCGGACCCAGGACCGTCGGACCCAGGACCGTCGGACGCAGGACCGTCGGACGGGGACGACGCGCCGCCGACCGGCGACGCGTCGCGCACGAGGCGCAGGACGTCGTCGACCACGCCGCGCGCGACCGGCAGCCGCGCGAGCCGGACGAGGCTTCCGACGAGCGCGGCGCCGCCGTCGACGAGCCGGCGGGTGCGGGCGAACCCCGGTGAGGTGTCGTGGACCCAGTAGAGCGTGAGGCCGAGCTGGGCGAGCCACAACAGCTCGGGGAGCTGCGCGCGCAGCCGCGGGGGCACGCGCGTCGACGCCCCCGCGACCACCTCTTCGAACAGGGCGCGCGAGAGCTCGCGGGACGCGGTCGAGGGAGCGGAGAACGGGCTCGCGTCCGAGCCGGGGCGGATCGCGACCGAGAGGAACTCGCCGGCGAACGCGTGGAACGGCGCGAACGCGTCGATCGAGGCACCCCACACGCCTCGCAGCCGGTCGGCGAGCGAGCCACCGGCCGCGAGCACCGGCGCGGCACGCTCCGCGTGCTCCTGCTGCACCTCGAGGTACAGCTCCTGGACGAGCGCGTCCTTGGACGCGAAGTGGTAGTACGCGTTGCCCGTGCTCACCCCGGCCTCGGCGGCGACGGCGCGCATGGTCGTGCGGTCGTAGCCGACGTCCCGCAGCATCCGGACCGCGACGTCGCGCACGTGGGCACGGGTGCGCGCGGACTTCGGTGTGGCGCTCATGCCGTCGCCGCCTTTCTGAACACGTTCAAAAAGTATCACGAGCCCTGCGCCCACGTTCCCCGTCCGAGGCGGAGTGTTGTCTTGTGTTGTCTCTTGTGGGAATCTGTTGCCGACAGCGCAGTCACCCCCGCCCGCGGAACCGACCGGCCCCGGGCCGCTCTTCGACGACGAAGGACACGCATGCGACGAACACGCCCGACGGGCGCCCTGGCGCTCGCCTCCGGCCTCCTGGCCCTCGCGCTCGCGGCGCCGGTGGCCGCCGCGGCACCGCCGGCCACCGCCGCAGACGCCGCAGACACCTCGACCACCGCCACGGTCGCGGCCACCACCACGCCCTCCGCGCGCGACGACCCGACGACGCCGCTCGACCGCCCCGAGGTGGGTCCGGGCACGTCGTTCGTCGACGTCCGCGAGAAGCTCGACGGATACGCCGACCCCGACTGGTACGCGGCGAACGTCCCCGTCGTCGACCTGCCCGACGCGCACGCCGAGGCGGTCTACTACTACCGCTGGCGCGTCCTCAAGGAGCACCTGCGCTACACCGAGCCCGGTACGGGCTGGGTCCTCACCGAGTTCCTCGACTGCTGCGGTTACGCCGCGCCGTACCAGGCGATCAACGCCGCCGCGGGACACCAGCTCGCGGAGGGACGCTGGCTCCGCGACCAGCGGTACCTCGACGACTACGAGGACTACTGGCTCACGGGCCCCGGGCAGATCGAGCCCGCGCAGAACCCCGAGGCCGCCGACTGGGCCCACCAGTACTCGTTCTGGGCCGTGTCCGCGATCGTCGAGCGTGCGAAGGTCACCGGGAACCTCGACCGTCTGCGGTCGCTGCAGCCCGAGCTCGAGACCTTCGTCGAGGACTGGGGCAACCAGTTCGACCCCGAGGTCGGGCTGTACTGGCAGACGCCCGAGTACGACGCCAAGGAGAGCTCGCCCGCGTCGTACGTCACCGACCGCGACTACGCGGGACGCCACACGTTCCGGCCCTCGATCAACGCCTACCTCTACGGCGACATGCTCGCGCTCGCCGAGGTCGCGACGCTCAACGGCGACGAGGCGACCGCGAGCGAGTACCGCGACCGCGCGGCCGCGCTGCGCGAGGCGGTCGACACGTACCTCTGGGACGACGAGCGGGAGTTCTTCTACGACGTCGTGGACTGGGAGAACCCGGACCACGAACGACTGCGCGACCGGCTCGACGTCGGCTTCGTCCCGTGGAAGTTCGGCCTCGCGGCACCGGAGCAGGCGGTCGCGCTCGACCAGCTCCTCGACCCGCAGGGCTTCGCGGCGCCGTACGGCCCGACCGTGACCGAGCGCCGCTCCCCCGACTTCTGGCGCTCGTCCGACCAGGGCTGCTGCAAGTGGGACGGACCGTCGTGGCCGTTCTCCACGTCGCTCACGCTCGACGGCGTCGCGACCGCGCTGCGCGACGACGCCGCGGGCGACCTCACGCGCGCCGACTACCTCCAGCTCTTCGACAGCTACGTGCGCACGCAGTTCCGCGACGGCGCGCCCTACGTGGCCGAGGCGCACCACCCCGACGAGGACCGCTGGATCTACGACGGGAACAACCACTCCGAGGACTACCTGCACTCGAGCTACGTCGACCTCGTGCTCCAGGACGTCCTCGGCCTCCAGCCGCAGTCGGACGACTCCCTCGTGCTCGACCCGCTCGTGCCCGCCGACTGGGACTGGTTCGCTGCGGAGAACGTCCCGTACCACGGGCGCAACGTCACGGTCCTGTTCGACCGCGACGGCACGCGCTACGGCGCGGGCGCGGGCCTGCGGGTCTTCGTCGACGGCGAGCAGGTGCTGCACGCCGACGCCGCAGCCGTCGCCGAGGGCGCCGACCCGGTCGAGGTGCCGGTCCCGAGCGGCGACCCGCAGCGTCTCCCGCACGCCGTGAACACGTCCGCCAACCCGCTGCGGCACGAGTACCCGCGTCCTGTCGCGTCGTACACGTGGCGCTACGACGACGCGTGGCGGACGCTCGACGGCAAGGTCTGGTACGACGAGGTGCCGCAGAACACGCGCTGGTCGAACTACTCCTCGCCGAACGCCCGCGACTGGCTCGGGGTGGAGTTCGGCGAGCTGACCACGATCGGGGACGTCCGGTTCCACGGGTACCAGGACGCCGACGCCGTCCAGCCCGCGGCGGCCTACGAGCTCGAGTACTGGGACGGGGCGGCGTGGCAGGTCGTCCCCGACCAGACGCGCGCCCCGGAGCAGCCGGTCGGCAACGGCCTCCACCGCATCACGTTCCCGCCGATCGAGACGACGAGCTACCGGATCGTGCTCGAGGCGGCACCCGGGAGGTCCGTCGGGGTGACCGAGCTCGAGTCCTGGTCCCCCGTGTCGCGGGACGTCGCCGCACGGGTCGAGGCCGCAGAGCCCGCTGCCGGTCGGACGTCGCGCGTCGACGTGACCGTCACGTCGCGCGAGGACCCCGTCGCCGGCGCGGAGGTCGCGCCCGACCTGCCCGACGGCTGGACCGCCGTCGCGGTGGGCCCGGACGGCCCGGTCGACCTCCGCGCGTGGGACCGGGCGACCCGGTCGTGGGACGTCACCCCCGGGCCCGACGCCGTCCCCGGCAGCGAGGCACGGATCGGCGCCGTCGTGCGCTGGGCCGGGACGGACGGCCCGCAGGAGACGAGTGCGACGACGACCGCCCGGCTCGCGTTCGACCTCGCCTGGTACGACGACGTCGTCCTGCACGACGACTTCGACACCGACTCGACCGCGGACTACACGACGCTGCGGCCGTCCGCGGAGGCGCTGCCCGCGCTCGCCGCGGGCGACGGGACGCTGTCCGCGACCGGCGACGCGCGCTACTGGGGCCTCTCCGGGCACCGGACCGCGCGTGCCACGCCGTCGTCCGTGATCGTCGCCGAGATCGGCGCGTTCTCCGGTCAGGGCACCGCAGAGGACTCGCTCTTCCTCGGCCTCGCGGCGGCCGACCGCGCGTACGCGCTCGCCTGGTTCAACCACACGAACGTCGCGGCGGGACTCGACTACCTCGGGGGCGCCGGGGGGTCGTCCCCGTACTTCGGCATCCGGGGGTACGGCCCTGGCGACCGGGTCGCGCTCCAGGTGAACGGGGCGCGGGTCGACGTGTTCGCCGAGGAGGACGGGGCGTGGACCTGGTACGGCGGCACGACGACCGGCGGCGCGCTCGACACGTCCGACCCCGACGTGCTCGCCGGGCTCCTCCCGACGGTCGGCTTCCGCGCCGACCGGGGCACGGTGAGCATCGCGTCCTTCGAGGTGCGCGCCCGGTCCGCAGCCCCGGCGCCGCAGGTCGACGTCACCGCCTCGCCGCGCTGCCTCGCCGGGACGGCCTACGTCGCGGTCCGCGCGGCTTACGTCGGGACGGGTGGGGCCGGCCTGGGCGAGCCCGTCGACATCGAGCTCGTCACGCCGTTCGGGACCCGCACCGTCACGGACGTCGCCCCGGGCGCGAACGCCTACCAGTCGTTCTCGACCCGCGCCGCGTCAGCCGGAGCCGGGCAGGCGACAGCACGCGTGACCGACGCCGCGGGGCAGGTCACGGAGCACACCGCGCCCTACCCGGCGATCATCTGCTGAGCAGAGGTGGGCCGAGGACGGCGACGGTCAGAAGAGCCGCGAGTCCACGTCGTCGACGCCGCGCATCGCGTCGTAGTCGAGCACGAGGCAGCCGATGCCGCGGTCGGTCGCGAGCACGCGCGCCTGCGGCTTGATCTCCTGCGCGGCGAACACGCCGCGCACGGGGGCCAGGAGCGGGTCGCGGTTGAGCAGATCGAGGTAGCGCGTGAGCTGCTCGACGCCGTCGATGTCCCCCCGGCGCTTGATCTCGACCGCGACGGTCGCGCCGTCGGCGCCCTTCGCGAGGATGTCGACCGGGCCGATCGCCGTCGGGTACTCGCGGCGCACCAGCGTGTAGCCCGCCCCGAGGAGCTCGATCTGCGCGGCCAGCATCTCCTGCAGGTGGGCCTCCACGCCGTCCTTGACGAGCCCCGGGTCGACGCCGAGCTCGTGCGAGCTGTCGTGCTGGACCTCGTGCAGCTCGATCTCGAGCCGGTCGTCGCTCTTGGCGTGCTGCACGGCCCACACCTCCGTCACGCCGCGCTCGCGCGCCTCGTCGGACGGCGCGCGGACCGCGAGCGAGCACGGCGGGCTCATCCAGTTCAAGGGCTTGTAGGAACCGCCGTCCGAGTGCAGCAGCACGCTCCCGTCGGCCTTGACGATGAGCACGCGCGTCGCGAGGGGCAGGTGGGCCGAGAGCCGGCCGGTGTAGCGGGCGGAGCAGCGGGCGACGACGAGACGCATGCGGCGAGGTCCTCCGTGGTCGGTGGTGGGCGGCGCGGGGCCACGGCGCCAGGCCGGGGGACGCGCGTCAGACGACGATGTTGCGCCGCCCCGGCGGCGCGGCCTCCAGCCAGGAGGCGAGGCCCTCGTAGGCGCCCTTGGACATGGTCAGCTCGAGGTCCTGGCCTCGGTAGGTGCAGCGCACCAGGTACGTCTCGGGGCCGTCGCCCGCGAGGGGTTCGCGGCCCTCGATGGCGAGGTCGTAGCGCGACCAGGTGCGGGCGGGACGGAGCGAGACCGACCACAGCCGCCACCAGTCGATGCGGCCGACGCCGTAGTGGGCGATGCCCGCGACCCACGGGGACCCGGGGGCCCCGGCCCGGCGCACACCGCACTCGAACGAGCCGACGCGGCGCGAGAGCGCGCGCAGACGCAACGCCCCCAGCCCGGTCGCGACGAGGAGCAGGACGAGAAGTCCGATCGCGATCCAGGCGGGGGGCGTCATGGTCGTGCCGTCGCCGTGGTCAGCGGCCCGGTACGGGCTCGACCGAGTCCGCGACGATCGTGACCTGGTTCGAGTCGACGGACAGGAAACCGCCGGACACGCGCACCTCGAGGGTCTCGCCCTCGCCCACGATCCGCACCGAGCCCTCGCGCAGCACCGAGAGCAGGGGCGAGTGGTCCGCGAGGATGCCGATCTCGCCGTCCGCCGCGGGTGCCGTGACCCGCTGAGCGCGGCCCGACCAGATCTTGCGGTCCGCCGCCACGAGGTCGACGTTCAGCTGTGCCACTGGAACTCCTTCATGCGCGGTTCATGCCCGGTGTGGTTCCGGGACGACGCCCGGCCGCGTGCGGCGACCGGGTCCGGGTGCGACGCCCGCGGGGCCGGACCGGGCGGCCCGGCCCCGCGTTCGCGTCGGATCAGGCGCCGTACTCCTTCTGGATACGGGCCCAGTTGCGCTCGAGGTCCTCGAGGCCACCGATGTTGTAGAAGGCCTGCTCGGCGATGTGGTCGAACTCGCCGTCCGCGATCTTCTTGAACGCCTCGATGGTCTCGGTCAGCGGCACGGTCGAACCCACCACGCTGGTGAACTTCTCGGCCATGTAGGTGTTCTGGGAGAGGAACTGCTGGATGCGGCGCGCACGCGCGACGACCGTCTTGTCCTCCTCCGAGAGCTCGTCCACACCGAGGATCGCGATGATGTCCTGGAGCTCCTTGTTGCGCTGCAGGATCGACTTGACGCGCGTCGCGACGTCGTAGTGCTCCTGGCCCACGTAACGCGGGTCGAGGATGCGGCTCGTCGAGGCGAGCGGGTCCACCGCGGGGTACAGACCGCGCGAGGCGATCTCCCGGGAGAGCTCCGTCGTCGCGTCGAGGTGCGCGAACGTCGTCGCCGGCGCCGGGTCGGTGTAGTCGTCCGCCGGCACGTAGATCGCCTGCAGCGACGTGATCGAGTGACCGCGCGTGGAGGTGATGCGCTCCTGGAGCATCCCCATCTCGTCCGCGAGGTTCGGCTGGTAGCCGACCGCGGAGGGCATGCGGCCGAGCAGCGTCGACACCTCGGAACCCGCCTGCGTGAAGCGGAAGATGTTGTCGATGAACAGGAGCACGTCCTGCTTCTTCACGTCGCGGAAGTACTCCGCCATCGTCAGCGCGGAGAGCGCGACGCGAAGACGCGTGCCCGGCGGCTCGTCCATCTGACCGAAGACGAGGGCGGTCTTGTCGAAGACGCCCGCGTCCTCCATCTCGTGGATGAGGTCGTTGCCCTCACGCGTGCGCTCGCCGACGCCGGCGAACACGGACACACCGCCGTGGTCCTGCGCGACGCGCTGGATCATCTCCTGGATGAGGACCGTCTTGCCGACGCCCGCACCGCCGAAGAGGCCGATCTTCCCACCCTGCACGTACGGGGTGAGGAGGTCGATGACCTTGATGCCCGTCTCGAACATCGTGGTCTTCGACTCGAGCTGGTCGAACGCCGGGGGCTTGCGGTGGATCGGCCAGCGCTCGGTGATCTCGATCTTCTCGCCGGGTGCCGCGTTGAGCACGTCGCCCGTGACGTTGAAGACCTTGCCCTTGGTCACGTCGCCGACGGGGACGCTGATCGGGGCGCCCGTGTCGGTGACCTGCGCGCCGCGGACGAGGCCGTCGGTCGGCTTGAGGGCGATCGCGCGGATGAGCGAGTCACCCAGGTGCTGGGCGACCTCGAGCGTGAGCGTGAAGGACTTCTCCCCCTCGCCCTGCGACGACAGGTCGATGTCGACGGTCAGCGCGTTGTAGATGTCGGGGATCGCGTCTGCCGGGAACTCGATGTCCACGACGGGGCCGATCACACGAGCGACTCGGCCCACGCCGGGACCGCTGGAGTGCTCGACCTGTGCTTCCACGGTGGTGGCGGTCATTGCTGGCCTCGCTTCGCAGTGCCGGAGTGGTCCCCGGCGGTTTCGGTCAGGATGTCGGTGATGGTGCTGGCCACGTCGGCCCGCGGGCTCGTCACGACGCCGCCAGCGCGTCGGCACCCGAGACGATCTCGCTGATCTCCTGGGTGATGTCCGCCTGACGCGCCTGGTTCGCCAGCCGCGTGTAGTTGCGGATGAGGTCCTCCGCGTTGTCGGTCGCGGTGTGCATCGCGCGCTGACGTGCCGCGAGCTCGGACGCCGCCGCCTCGAGGAGGCAGCTGAAGATCCGGCTGCGCACGTAGCGCGGGAGCAGCTCGTCGAGCACGTCCTCCGGGGAGGGCTCGAAGTCGTACAGCGGGAGCACGTCGTGCTTGCCCGCCGGCGCGACGCCCTCGACGACCTCGAGCGGGAGCATCCGCACGACGCGCGGCCGCTGCGTGACCATGTTGACGAACTGCGTGTGCACGATGTGCAGCTCGCTCACGCCGCCCTCGTCGACCGGCGCGAGGAACGCACCGAGCAGCGCGTCGGCGATCTCCCCCGCGACCTCCGAGTTCGGCGCGTCCGAGCCGTACGACCACGAGCCGGCGAGCTCGCGCCCGCGGAACGTGTAGTAGGAGATGGCACGACGACCGGCCCCGTAGAGCGCGACCTCCTTGCCCTCCGCCGCGAGCCGCTCGACGAGCCGCTCCGTCTCGCGGATGATCGACGCCGAGTAGGCGCCGGCCATGCCGCGGTCCGAGGCGACGACGAGAACCGCGACGCGGTTGGTGTCCGTGCGCTCGCTCGTCAGCGGGTGCGGCGTCGTGGAGTGCGTCGCGACCGCGGACACGGCCCGCGTGATGGCACGGGCGTACGGCAACGCCGCCGCGGTGCGGTCGCGCGCCTTGCCGATGCGCGACGCAGCGATGAGCTCCTGCGCGCGGAACATCTTCTTCAGCGACTGCGTCGACTTGATCCGCTGCTTGTAGACGCGCTGGGATCCGGCCATGCTCAGGCCCTCTTCTGCCGGACGATCTGCTCCTGCTCGATCTCCGTCTCTTCCTCGTCCTCGGCGGCGGCGCCGACGAGCGGCGTCCCGTCACCCTTGAGGAAGCCGTTCCGGAAGGTGTCGATCGCGGCCGCGAGCTGCGCCTCGGTCTCGTCCTCGAGCTTGCCGGTCTCGGCGATCGTCGAGAAGACGTCCGTGTTGCGACGCAGGTGGTCCAGCATCTCGGACTCGAAACGACGCACGTCCTCGACCGGGACGTCGTCGATCTTGCCCTTGGTGCCGGCCCAGATCGAGGCGACCTGCTCCTCGACGGGGAACGGCGAGTACTGGCCCTGCTTGAGCAGCTCCATGAGGACCGCGCCACGCCGGAGCTGGCCGCGCGACGCAGCGTCGAGGTCGGAGGCGAACATCGCGAACGCCTCGAGCGAGCGGTACTGGGCGAGCTCGAGCTTGAGCGTGCCGGACACCTTCTTCATCGCCTTGACCTGGGCGTCACCACCGACGCGGGACACCGAGATGCCGACGTCGACGGCCGGGCGCTGGTCCGCGTTGAACAGGTCGGACTGGAGGAAGATCTGCCCGTCCGTGATGGAGATGACGTTCGTCGGGATGTACGCCGAGACGTCGTTCGCCTTCGTCTCGATGACGGGCAGACCCGTCATCGAACCCGCACCCAGCTCGTCCGAGAGCTTCGCGCAACGCTCGAGCAGACGGGAGTGCAGGTAGAAGACGTCGCCGGGGTACGCCTCGCGGCCCGGCGGGCGGCGCAGCAGCAGCGACACAGCACGGTAGGCCTCGGCCTGCTTCGACAGGTCGTCGAAGATGATGAGGACGTGCTTGCCGCCGTACATCCAGTGCTGGCCGATGGCCGAGCCGGTGTAGGGGGCGAGGTACTTGAAGCCCGCCGGGTCGGAGGCCGGGGCCGCGACGATCGTCGTGTACTCGAGCGCTCCCGCGTCCTCGAGCGCGCCACGGACCGACGCGATGGTCGAGCCCTTCTGGCCGATCGCGACGTAGATGCAGCGGACCTGCTTGGTCGGGTCGCCCGACTCCCAGTTCGCCTTCTGGTTGATGATCGTGTCGATCGCGATCGCCGTCTTGCCCGTCTGGCGGTCACCGATGATCAGCTGGCGCTGACCACGGCCGATCGGGATCATCGAGTCGATCGCCTTGAGACCGGTCTGCAGCGGCTCGTGGACCGACTTGCGGTCCATGACGCCGGGCGCCTGGAGCTCGAGGGCACGGCGGCCCTCCGTCGCGACCTCGCCGAGGCCGTCGATCGGGTTGCCCAGCGGGTCGACGACGCGACCGAGGTACCCGTCACCGACCGGGACGGAGAGGACCTCGCCCGTACGGCGGACCTCCTGCCCCTCCTCGATGCCGGTGAACTCGCCGAGGACGACGACACCGATCTGACGGACGTCGAGGTTGAGGGCGAGACCGAGGGTCCCGTCCTCGAAGCGCAGCAGCTCGTTGGCCATCGCGCCCGGCAGACCCTCGACCTGGGCGATGCCGTCGGCGGCCAGGGTCACCCGGCCCACCTCCTCGGACACGGCGCCCTCGGGCTCGTAGGACTTCACGAAGCTGTCCAGAGCGGCCCGGATCTCCTCCGGCCGGATCGTCAGCTCAGCCATTGCTCTTCTCCTGTCGTGGCCGCACCTCGTGGTTCGGGTGCGGTCGAACGTTTGTCGGTTGTGCGGCCGGTGGCCAGCAGGACGGTCGTCGGTCGGAAAGGTCGGCTCGTCAGCTCACGAGTCGTCGGCGCGCGTCCGCGAGCCGGGACAGGACGGTGGAGTCGACCACGTCGGCACCCACCTGGACGCGGAGCCCGCCGATCACGGCGGGGTCCACCGTCACGTTGAGCTGCACGGCGCGCCCGTACGCCCGCTCGAGCAGCGACCCGAGACGGTCGAGCTGTGACTGCGTGAGGACGGTCGCCGACGCCACGGACGCGACGAGGCGCTGGCGGCGTTCGGCCGCGACCTCACCCATCCAGAGCAGGGTCGCGACGAACCGGCGCCCGCGCAGCTCGCTCGTGGCGTGCACCGCGAGCACCTCGGTCACCGGGTCGGCCTTGCCGCCGAGCAGCGAGCGCACGAAGGCGGCGCGGCGCTCGGAGGACAGCGAGGTGTCGGAGAGGATCTGACGGGCCTCACGGTGGCCCACGAGGGCACGCGAGGTCCGGAAGAGCTCGTCCTCGATCTTCTCGAGGGCGCCGCGCGCCTCGGCCGACGCGAGGACCGCATCGAGAGCCAGACGCTCGGTCGCGTCCGCGAGGTCGCCGTCACGGGCCCAACGGGACCGCACGAGCCCGGACACCAGGTCGACGACACGACCGTCGAAGCCCGAGGCGAGGACCGCGGTGGCCAGCGCCGCCTTGTCCTCGCCCGACCGCGACGGGTCGGACAGGGACCGGCGCAGCGGCGCAGACCCGTCGAGCGCCGACGTGACCGCGAACAGCTGCTCGCCCAGCGCGAGCGCACCCTCGCCCGCCGAGCGCAGGACCGGCTCGAACCGGTCCCGCGCCTGCGTCAGGGAGTCACCGCTCGTCCCGCGCATCAGCGCTCCTCGGATGCCGTGCCCGCCGCGCTCGCCGCCGCGGTACCCGCGGCCTCGAGCTCGTCGAGGAAGCGGTCGACGACGCGGCTCTGGCGCGCCGAGTCGGCGAGGGACTCGCCGACGATCTTCGAGGCGAGCTCCGTCGCGAGCAGACCGACGTCGTTGCGCAGCGAGACGGACGCCTGCTGGCGCTCGGCCTCGATCTGGCGGTGCGCCGTCTCGACGATGCGCGCGGCGTCGTCGGAGGCCTTGACACGCAGGTCGGCGATGATGGCCGAGCCTTCGGCGCGGGCGTCCTCGCGGATCTTCGCAGCCTCGGTGCGCGCCTCCTGGAGCTGCTGGTGGTACTCAGCCAGCGCAGCGGCGGCCTCGGCCTGGGCGGACTCCGCCTTGGCGAGACCGCCCTCGATCTTCGCAGTGCGCTCGTCGAGGACCGCCTGGAACTTCGGCAGCACGGCCTTGTAGAACACGGCCGCGATGATCAGCAGGACGACGGCAGACCACAGGATGTCGTAGTCGGCGGGGAGGAACAGGTCGATGCCTGCGGGCTCCTCGCCGGTCTCTGCCGCGATGGTCAGCGCGGCGTCAGCCAGCGCCGTCATCACTGGAACAGGAAGCCGGCGACGAGCCCGAGCAGGGCGAGGAGCTCGACGAACGCGACACCGAGGAACATGGTGGCGCGGAGCTGACCGGAGACCTCGGGCTGGCGAGCCATGCCCTCGACGGTCTTGCCGATGAGGATGCCGAGGCCGATGCCCGGGCCGATCGCGGCGATGCCGTAGCCGATCGTGTTGATGTTGCCGGAGACCTCGGCGAGGGTGGTGACGTCCACGTGTGCTCGTTCCTTCCGTTGGGCGTCCGACCGGGATGGCCGGACGTCACATGAGTGGTGCGTGGTGGGGCGGGAGAAGAGGGATCGGGTGACCGACGCAGGCCGACCCGGGGGTCAGTGCTCCTCCTCGAGCGCAATGTTGATGTACACCGAGGCGAGGAGCGCGAAGATGTAGGCCTGGAGGGCCGCCACCAGCAGCTCGAACAGGGTGAAGATCAGTCCGCCCGCGAGGGTCAGGACGCTGAACGCCTTCATCGCCGGCAGCGCCTCGAACACGAAGTACTGCGTGGCCGCGAAGCACAGGACGAGCATGATGTGCCCGGCGACCATGTTGGCGACGAGACGGATCGCGAGCGAGGCCGGCCGGATCACGAGGATCTGGAGCAGCTCGATCGGCGTCACGATGAGGTAGATCGGCGCCGGGATGCCCGGCGGGAAGAGGCTGTTCTTCAGGTAGCCGCCGAGGCCGTGGGCCTTGATGCCGACGGACCAGTAGGTGACGAGCACCCACAGCGCCAGCAGGAACGGCAGCCCCATGCGCGCCGTCCCGGCCATGTTGAGGCCCGGGACGATGCCGGTGAGGTTGAAGGCGATCACGGCGAAGAAGATCGTCGTGATCATGGGGACGAAGCGCTTCGCCTTCTCCTTCCCCATGATCTCCTCGACGATCTGCACCCGGACGAAGTCGAGCAGCATCTCGATCGCGTTCTGGAAGCGCCCGGGGACGAGGCGCGCACGGCGCGCGGCGATCACGAAGATCGTGAGGAGCACGATCGTCGCGATGATCCGGACGATCCAGATGCGGTCGATCTGGAAGATCGTGCCTTCGAAGAGGATCGCTGGCGGGAAGAAGTCGGCGATGGACGGCGCGTGAAAGCCACTCTCGCTCTCGGAGGCAGCGAGGATCACGGGGGTCGCAAGCGTGGACAGGGTGGACTCCCAATGGTCGTGTGGTCCGGTGCAGCCGTCACATTGTTGTGGGCACGCCGTCGGACCTGGCCGTCATGGATTCGCCAGTAGCCTAACGTATGGATCGGCGTGCTCACGCCGATCCGGGCATGCTTGTGACATTTTGCTCATGCGCCCGGGACATGTCTCCTGGTACTGCGACGCCGGGGTCGCACCCCGGTGGCCGGTCAGCGCTCGCCCGGGTCCACGTAGGGGATGCGGCCCCGGCTGACGGCGCGGTAGTCGAGCACCGCCGACCCGATCACGCCGACCAGCAGGACGCCGGCGAAGACCCACCGGTCGTAGAAGTCCATGCCACGCAGGACCACGAGGACGGCGATGAGGACGACCATCTTCGCGAGCCAGCTCCCCATGACGACGGCGGCGGTGGTCGTCGGGCTGGCGTCGACGGTCCGCAGCATCACCCACACGGTGGTCGCGGAGAAGACGAGAGCGACGCCGACACCGAGCAGCGCGCCCCACACCCCCGGGAGCCCGGACACGAGCGCGCCGATCGCGACCCCGAGGACGGTGAGCGACCCGAGGAGCACGAGGACGTCGCGCAGCGCGGTGCGGAACACCGCGCGCACGGCCTGGCCGTGCACCCCCAGCGTCGGCTCGGCCGGTCGCTCGGGTGTCGGGGTCGCGCCCGGCTCGTCCGGGCGGGCGGGGTCGGGCTGGCTCGTCGTCATCTCAGGGCTTCCTTCGGCGGTGTCGTCGCGGCGGGCGCGACGGCGTGGGTCGGGTCGGTGACGGGGAAGGCGGAGGCCGCCGCGGCGTCGTCGTCCAGGAACCGGCCGCGCGTGCGCAGCGGTCCGAGCGTGAGCAGGGTCGCGACGAGGATCGCGATCCCCAGGCCCACCGCGACACCGCGCCAGTGCCACTGCACGAGCGCGACGGCGGCGAACGCGAACACGGCCGTCCAGACGTAGAGGATGAGCACCGCACGGCGGTGCGAGTGCCCGATCGCGAGCATGCGGTGGTGCAGGTGCAGGCGGTCGGGATGGAACGGCGACCTGCCCGCGAGCACGCGTCGCGCCACGGCCATGCCCATGTCGAGCAGCGGCAGGAGGATGACCGCGAGCGGCAGCAGGATCGGGATGAACGCCGGGATCTGCTGGGCGCCGGAGAGCGCGGTCGTGTCGATGTTGCCCGTCACCACGATCGCCGCGGCGGACATCACGAGCCCGAGCACCATCGACCCGGAGTCGCCCATGAAGATGCGCGCGGGATGGAAGTTGTGCGGCAGGAAGCCCACGCAGATCCCGACGAGCCCGGCGATGACGAGCGTCGCGAGGCTCGAGTAGTCGTCCGCGCTCGACTTCTGCGTGAGGACGTAGGAGTAGACGAAGAACGCCAGGCCGCCGATCGCGACGAGACCGGCGGCCAGACCGTCCAGGCCGTCGACGAAGTTCACGGCGTTCATCGCGACCACGACCACGAGGATCGTCGCGACGAGCTGCAGGCGCGAGGACCAGATGAGCTGCTGGTCGCCGATCGCGATGGGCAGCGTGAACAGCACGACGCCCTGGCTCGCCATGAATCCCGCGGCGAGCACCTGGCCCGCGAGCTTGGTCATCCAGTCCAGGTCCCAGATGTCGTCCGCGACCCCCAGCAGGCACACGATCGCGGCCGCGCCGACGATCCCCCAGGCGCGCGGGTCGGCGACGAGCTGTCCCCCGACCTCGCGTTCGAACACCCCGGCGAGGAACGGCACCTGCGACGCGAAGGTCGTGGCCACGACGAGCCCCAGGAGCATCGCGAGACCGCCGAGGCGGGGCGTCGGGATCGTGTGCACGTCCCTGTCGCGCACCGCCGTGATGGCACCGGACCGCAGCGCGACCCACCGCGCCAGGGGCGTCGTGAGGAACGTCACCACCGCGGCGACGAGCATCACGAGCAGGTAGACCCTCACCCGCCGTTCGCCTCCGGCTCGCTGGTCCCGGCAGGCTCACTCGTCCCGGCAGGCTCACTCGTCCCGCCAGGCTCCGTCGCCCCGTCGGCGTCGTCCGGGCCGGCGGTCCCGGCCGGCTCGTCCGGGGTCTCGCCCGGGCCGGCAGTCTCGCCCGGTCCGTCCACCGGGTCCTCCGGGCCGTCCACGGGCGCGACGGCGCGCAGCTGCGCGAGCGTCACCGCGCCCTGGCGCACGATGCGCAGCCTGCCCGACGTCGCGTCCACGATCGTCGACGCCACTCCCCCGGGAGCGGTGCCCCCGTCGAGGTACACGGAGACGGACTCCCCGAGCTGGGCCCGCGCGTCGTCGACGTCGAGCGCCGCCGGGTGGCCGGTCGCGTTCGCGGACGATACGGCGAGCGGGCCGGTGCGGCGCAGGAGCGCGAGCGCCGCCTCGTGGTCGGGCATGCGCAGCGCGACGGTCCCGTGCGTCTCGCCCAGGTCCCACGCGAGGGACGGCTGGGCGCGCAGGATGATCGTGAACCCGCCCGGCCAGAAGGCCTCGACGAGCCGGCGCGCCGCGTCGGGCACGTCGGTCGCGAGGCCGTCGAGCGTGCGGGCGTCGGGCACGAGGACGGGCGGCGGCATGTGCCGGCCGCGGCCCTTGGCGGCCAGCAGCGCGGACACCGCGTCGGCGTCGAACGCGTCCGCGCCGATGCCGTAGACGGTGTCGGTGGGCAGGACGACGAGGCCGCCGCGGGACACCGCGTTGACCGCCTCGTCGATCCCTGGGCCCCGGGTGTTCGGGTCGGTCACGGGGTGGACGGAGCTCACGGTCCCATCCTTCCACGCCCAGGGGCGGGTTCCGGGTCGGCGGCGGCCACGCGGTCCGACCGCCGCGCGACGACCATGCGATCCCGGCCCGTGAGGTCGGCGACGGTGCGCACGTCGACGAACGCGCCGGTGGCGGCGACCATGTCGCGCGCGGCCGCGGCCTGCACCTCGGCGTGCTCCATGACGTACAGGCCGCCGGGTCGCAGGAGCCGTGCCGCCGCCGTCGTGATCCCGCGCGGGACCTCGAGCCCGTCGGGTCCGAGGCCGTAGAGCGCGACGCCGGGGTCGTGGTCGGCGACCTCGGGATCGCGGGGCACCGCCCCCGGGGGCACGTACGGCGGGTTGGAGACCACGACGTCGACGGTGCCGTCGAGCCCACCGTCCGCCACGTCCCCGGCGAGCGCGGTGCGCGCGTCGCCCCGCACCAGGTGGACGACGACGCCGCTCGCCTCGCGCACGGCCGTCACGTTCCGCGCGGCCCAGCCGTGCGCGCTCGCGTCGAGCTCGACCGCGTGGACGTCGGTCCCGGCCACCTCGGTCGCCACGGCGAGCGCGATCGCCGCGGACCCGGTGCACAGGTCGACGACCGTCGCGCGGCCCGCGCCGGCCACGACGGCGCGCGCCTCGTCGACAGCGACCTGCGCGACCTGCTCGGTCTCCGGACGCGGCACGAAGACGCCCGGTCCGACGGCCAGCTCGAGGTGGCGGAACGGCGCCACGCCCACGAGGTGCTGGAGCGGGACGCGCCCCGAGCGCCGGGCGACGAGCTCCGCGAAGGTCTGCGCCGCGTCGTCGGGCACGGGCGTCCCGAGGACCGCGCGGCGGGCCACGTCCGCGCGGGGCACGGCGAGCGCGTGGGCGAGCAGGAGCTCGGCGTCCGTGCGCGCGGAGAGCACGCCCGCCGCGTCGAGGACGGCCGTCGCCCAGCGCAGCCAGGACGAGGTGCGGGTGTCCGACGGCGTCGTCGGTCCGACCGGCTCAGGCATCGCCCGCGCTCGCGAGGCGCGCCGCCTCGTCGGCGTCGACCGCGGACCGCACGACCGGGTCGAGGTCCCCGTCGAGCACCTGGTCGAGGTTGTACGCCTTGTACCCCGTGCGGTGGTCCGCGATGCGGTTCTCGGGGAAGTTGTACGTGCGGATGCGCTCGGAGCGGTCCACCGTGCGGACCTGGGAGCGGCGCAGGTCGGCCGCCTCGGCGGCCGCCGCCTCCTGCTGCGCGGCGAGGAGACGCGCGCGCAGGACGCGCATCGCCTGCTCGCGGTTCTGCAGCTGGGACTTCTCGTTCTGCATGGACACGACGATGCCCGTGGGCAGGTGCGTGATGCGCACCGCGGAGTCGGTGGTGTTGACCGACTGCCCGCCCGGCCCGGACGAGCGGTAGACGTCGATGCGCAGGTCGTTCGGGTCGATCTCGACCTCCCCCGCGTCCTCGACCTCGGGGAACACGAGCACGCCCGCCGCCGACGTGTGGATCCGGCCCTGCGACTCGGTCACGGGCACGCGCTGCACCCGGTGCACGCCGCCCTCGTACTTGAGGCTCGCCCACACGCCGTCGGCGGGGTCGGACGGCGCGCTGCGCGCCTTGACCGCGACCTGGACGTCCTTGTACCCACCGAGGTCGGAGTCCGTCGACTCGAGGACCTCCGTCCTCCAGCCGCGCCGCTCCGCGTACCGCAGGTACATGCGCAGCAGGTCCCCCGCGAACAGCGCCGACTCCTCGCCGCCCTCGCCCGCCTTGATCTCGAGGATGACGTCGCGGCCGTCGTCGGGGTCGCGCGGGACGAGCACGCGGCGCAGCCGCTCGCGCGCCTCGTCCTGATCGGCACGCAGCGCGGGCAGCTCGGCGGCGAAAGCGTCGCCGTCCTCGCCCCCGAGCTCGGCCAGCTCCGCGGCCGCGTCGGCGTCGTCGCTGGCCTCGCGCCAGGCGCGGTAGGCGCCCACGACCTGGTTGAGCTCGGCGTAGCGCCGCCCCAGCGTGCGCGCGCGCCCGGCGTCCGCGTGGACGGCAGGGTCGGCGAGCTGGGCCTCGATGTCGGCGTGCTCGGCGAGCAGCGGCTCGACGGCGGCGAACGACTCGGTCACGGACGGCTCCTCGGTGGCGGGCTGGGTCGCGGTCGGCACCCGGGGCGACGGCCGCGCGAGGATCAGGAGGATCGCTCGGGCAACGCGACAGCGCCGGTGGTCCGAGCTCGCCGACTGCCCCTGGAGAGGTTGTCGGGCTCGGACCACCGGCGCTGCGGTGTCGCTACTTGTCGGCGTCCTTCTTGCCGTAGCGCGCCTGGAAGCGGGCCACGCGACCACCGGTGTCGAGGATCTTCTGCTTGCCCGTGTAGAACGGGTGGCAGGCGCTGCACACGTCGGAGCTGATCTTGCCCGACGTCTCGGTGCTGCGCGTCACGAACGTGTTCCCACAGGTGCACGTCACCTCGGTGACGACGTACTCGGGGTGGATACCAGACTTCACGGGATTCTCCTTGGGGTGACGTCTCCGGGTCAGGTGCGGCTCCCGCACCTGTGAACCGGGGACTGGTGGCCTGACGAGCGCAGGCCGACGAACCATTGTGCCAGAACGCACGGGCGCCCCGCGAACTGCTCGGGGGCGCCCGGGCGTCGGGCGCTGAGACGGGCCGTGCGTCAGATCGTGCGACCCACGTTGTCGTCGTCGGCGAGACCGCCGGGCGTCGTCTTCTGGACGTGGAGCAGGAACTCGACGTTGGTCTGGCTCTTCTTGAGCTGGCCGAGCAGCAGCTCGATCGCCTGCTGCTGGTCGAGCGCCCCCATGACGCGGCGGAGCTTGTAGATGATCTTCAGCTCGTCCTGCGACATGAGGATCTCCTCGCGGCGCGTGCCGGACGCGTTGACGTCCACGGCCGGGAAGATGCGCTTGTCCGCGAGGTTGCGGGACAGGCGCAGCTCCATGTTGCCCGTGCCCTTGAACTCCTCGAAGATGACCTCGTCCATCTTGGAGCCGGTCTCGACGAGCGCCGAGGCGAGGATCGTGAGCGACCCGCCGTTCTCGATGTTGCGCGCCGCGCCGAAGAACCGCTTCGGCGGGTAGAGCGCCGACGCGTCGACACCACCGGACAGGATGCGCCCGGACGCGGGGGCCGCGAGGTTGTAGGCGCGCGAGAGCCGGGTGAGCGAGTCGAGGAGCACGACGACGTCCTGGCCGAGCTCGACGAGGCGCTTGGCGCGCTCGATGGCGAGCTCCGCGACGATCGTGTGGTCGGACGCGGGGCGGTCGAACGTCGAGGCGATGACCTCGCCCTTGACCGTCCGCTCCATGTCCGTGACCTCTTCGGGCCGCTCGTCCACGAGCACCACCATGAGGTGGACCTCGGGGTTGTTGGCCGTGATCGCGTTGGCGATCTGCTGCATGATGATCGTCTTGCCGGCCTTGGGCGGCGCGACGATGAGACCGCGCTGGCCCTTGCCGATCGGCGAGACGATGTCGATCACGCGCGGGGTCAGGCGCGTGGCCTCGGAGTTCTCGAGCCGCAGGCGGTCCTGCGGGTAGAGCGGCGTGAGCTTGGAGAAGTCGGGGCGGTCGCGCGCCTCCTCCGGCGCCATGCCGTTCACCGTGTCCAGACGGACGAGCGCGTTGAACTTCTGGCGGGCGGTGTTGCCCTGGTTCTCGCCCTCGCGCGGCTGGCGCACCGCACCGGTGACGGCGTCGCCGCGGCGCAGGCCGGCCTTCTTCACCTGGCCGAGGGAGACGTACACGTCGTTCTGCCCGGGCAGGTAGCCGCTCGTGCGCACGAACGCGTAGTTGTCGAGGATGTCGAGGATGCCCGCCACGGGCAGCAGCACGTCGTCCTCGTGGACCTCGATGTCGTCGAGACCCGACAGGTCCGGCCCCTGACGGCCGCTGCGGCCACGCTTGCGGTCGCGGTCGCGGCCGCGCTCCCGGCCGCGGCGGCGGCGACCGCCGCGCTCGTCGTCCAGGGACTGCTGACGGTCGTCGCGGCGGTCGTCGCGACGCTCGCCGCCCTGACGCTCTGCCGTCCGCTCGCTGCGCGCACCCTGCTGCTGGTCGCGCTGACGCTCACCCTGCTGCTGCTGGTCGCGCTGACGCTCACCCTGCTGCTGGTCGCGCTGACGCTCGCCGCGCGCGTCGCCCTCACCCTGCGGAGAACCGGCACCCCGGCCGGCACGACGCGAGCCGCGCTCGCCCGTGACGAGGCCGACCGCCGCCGCCGCACGCGCGGCGCGCTCGTCCGCGGACTCGTTCGAGGTGTCGCGCGCCGGGTCCCGGTGGCGCGGACCCTGCTCGCCGAGCGCCTCTGCGACGGCCGCGGCCGCCTCGGAGCGCGCGTCACGACGCTCGCCACGGCGCTCACCGCGCGGCTCGTCGGTGCGCACGGGAAGGTCCAGCACGGGAGCGGCGCTGCGCTCCTCGCGGCTGGCGGCCGACGACGCGTCCTGGCGCGCGCCGGTCGTGGAGTCGGTGGTGCTCGCCGGGCTCGCGGCGGGCCGCTCGGCGCGGCGGCTGCGGCCGCGCCCCGAGGCGGCGGGCGCCTCGCTCGTCGCGCGGGCCGGGGCGCCGTCCGACGCCTCGCCCGGCTCGCGCCGCGCTGCGGCGGGGCGCTCGGAGGCGCTCTGCTCGCCGGTGCGCGCGCGGATGACGTCCACAAGATCGCCCTTGCGCATCTTGGACGTGCCCTTGACCCCGAGCTGGGAGGCGAGCGCCTGCAGCTCCGGGAGGCGCAGCGTGGAGAGCGCGCCGGTCCGGGCGTTCCCGCCGGCAGCGGCCGAACCGGTGCTGCTCGCGGCGGTGTCGATGGTGTCTGTCACGAAGGACCCTTCCCCCTCGTTTGCGCCCGCCTCTCAGAGGGTGGGCCGCGGGTGGTCGACGCCCGGCCGTGACGGCCGGTGCGCAGGTGTTACCACGCGTCAGTGGTACGACGACGTCAGCTGACGTGGGCTGGATGGCCTTCTCGCGGATCCGCTCGGTTCGCGGCACATCCGCACTGGAGAGCGCTCGAGGTGCTGGTGCGAGAGCATGACCGAAGGCTGACCCCATCCTAGCACCGGGCTATCGTCCACCGAGCCTTTCCGCCACGACACCGCGCGTGTCGACGTCGAGCCGGTGCACGGCCCAGTCCGCGACGCCCCCGACGAGCGTCTCCGCGACCCGGTCGACGTCGTCCGCCCGGTCCGCGGTCGAGAGCACGAGGACGGTCGGTCCAGCCCCCGACACGGTGGCGGCCAGGCCCTCGGACCGCAGCGCCCGGACGAGCTCGAACGACGACGGCATGACGTCGGCGCGGTAGGCCTGGTGGAGACGGTCCTCGGTGGCCGCGAGCAGGAGGTCGGGCCGGCGCGTGAGCGCCTCGACGAGGAGCGCGGCGCGCCCGACGTTGAAGGCGGCGTCGGCGTGCGGCACCCGCTCGGGGAGCACTCCCCGGGCACGGCTCGTCGCGAGCCGTGCCGACGGCACGAGCACGGTCGCGCGCAGGTCCGGGTGCACGTCGAGCCGCACCGCTCGCGCGTCGCGCTGCGCGGACGCCCCCGCCGAGCCGTCCCGCCACGCGACCGTCGCCCCGCCGAGGAGCGCCGGGGCCGCGTTGTCGGGATGCCCCTCGAGCGCGGTCGCGAGACCGAGCGCGACGTCGTCGTCCAGGACCGACGGGTCCGCGACGAGCGCACGCGCCGCGACGATGCCCGCCACCACGGCGGCGGCCGAGGAGCCGAGGCCCCGGCCGTGCGGGATGCGGTTGACGCACGACAGGCGCAGTCCGGTCTGCGGGGCGCCGGCCACCTCGAGCGCGGTGCGCAGCGCCTGCACCACCAGGTGCGACGCGTCGCCGGGCACCTCGCCCGCACCCTCGCCCTCGACGTCGATGACGACCTCGTCGCTCGCGAGCGCGCGCACCTCGAGCACGTCGTACCGCGCGAGCGCGAGGCCGAGCGCGTCGAACCCGGGGCCGAGGTTGGCGCTCGTCGCGGGGACGCGCACCCGCACGTGGTCCGCGCCGAGCTGCATCAGTCGAGCCCGAGCGCGTCGGCGATGGAGACGACGTCCGCGCTCACACGGGTGGGCTGCACCTCGGTCCCGGCGAGCGTGCGCAGCGCCCACTGCGGGTCCTTGAGCCCGTGCCCCGTGACCGTCACGACGACGCGCGCGCCCGCGGGCACCAGGCCCCGCTCGGCGCGGGACAGGATCCCGGCGACGCCCGCCGCCGACGCGGGCTCGACGAACACGCCGACCTCGCTCGACAGGATCTTGTGCGCCGCGAGGATCTGCTCGTCGGTCACCGCCTCGATCACGCCGCCCGACTCGTCGCGCGCCGCCTCGGCCTGCGCCCACGAGGCGGGGTTGCCGATGCGGATCGCGGTCGCGATCGTCTCCGGCTCGGTGACCGGGTGGCCGGCGACGATGGGCGCCGCACCCGCGGCCTGGAAGCCCCACATCTGCGGGACGCGCGTCGCGACGGCCGGCAGGCCCTCGCCCGCGTGCCCGGGCGTGCCCCGGCCGGCGTACTCGCGGAAGCCCTTCCAGTACGCCGTGATGTTGCCCGCGTTGCCGACGGGCAGCGCGTGGACGTCCGGCGCGTCGCCGAGCGCGTCGACGATCTCGAACGCCCCGGTCTTCTGACCCTCGATGCGGTCCGGGTTGACGGAGTTCACGAGCTCGATCGGGTACGCCTCGGCGAGCTTGCGCGCCGCGACGAGGCAGTCGTCGAAGTTGCCGTCGACCTGCAGGAGGCGCGCGCCGTGCGCGACCGCCTGGCTGAGCTTGCCCATCGCGATCTTGCCGTCGGGGACGAGGACGGCGCAGACCATCCCCGCGCGGGTCGCGTACGCGGCCGCGGACGCCGACGTGTTGCCCGTCGAGGCGCACACGACGGCCTTCGCCCCGCGCCCCGCGGCCGCGGAGATCGCGGCCGTCATGCCGCGGTCCTTGAAGGACCCCGTGGGGTTCATCCCCTCGACCTTGACGAAGACCTGCGCGCCCGTGCGCTCCGAGAGCGCCGGCGCCTCGACGAGAGGCGTGCCGCCCTCGCCGAGCGTGACGACGCGCTCGGAGAGGTGCGCGGGCAGGCGGTCGGCGTACTCGGCGATGATGCCGCGCCACTGGTGTGCCATCTGGTGGACCTCCTGCTGGGCCATCAGGCCCCCTCGACTCTCAGGACGGACGTGATCGTGCGGACGGGCTCGAGCCCGGCGAGCGCGGAGACGGTCGCGGACAGCGCCGACTCGGGCGCCGCGTGCGTGGTGATGAGCAGCTCGGCGACGCCCGTCGCGGCGGCGTCCCCGCCGGCACCGCCGGGCGCGGTCGGCTGGCGGACCGCCTCGATGGAGACGCCGTGCTCGGCGAGGGCGTGCGCGACCTGCGCGAGCACGCCCGGGCGGTCGTCGACGTCGAGCCGCACCTGGAAGCGCGTGACCGCGGCGCTGGGCGGCAGGATGGCGAGCTCCGCGTACGTGGACTCCTGCGGACCCTTGCCGCCGAGGACACGGTGCCGGGCGGCGGACACGACGTCGCCGAGGACCGCGGAGGCCGTGGGCGCTCCGCCCGCGCCGCGGCCGTAGAACATGAGCTCGCCGGCCGACTCGGCCTCGACGAACACCGCGTTGAACGAGCCCCGGACGGTCGCCAGCGGGTGCGTCGTCGGCAGGAGGGACGGGTGGACGCGGACCGAGACCCCGCCGGGACCACCGGTGGCGTCGCCGTCGCGCAGCTCCGCGATCGCGAGCAGCTTGATGACGTGGCCGGTCTGCGCGGCCCACGCGACGTCGTCCGCCGTGACGGACATGATGCCCTCGCGCGCGACGTCGTCGAGCGACACGCGCGTGTGGAAGGCGAGGCTCGCGAGGATGGCGGCCTTCGCCGCGGCGTCGTACCCCTCGACGTCGGCGGTCGGGTCGGCCTCCGCGTAGCCGAGCTCCTGGGCCTCCCGGACGGCGTCGGCGAGGCTCTTCCCGGTCGTGGCCATCTGGTCGAGGACGTAGTTGGTCGTCCCGTTGACGATGCCGAGGACGCGCCGCACGCGGTCGCCCGCGAGGGACTCGCGCACCGGGCGCACGATGGGGATGGCGCCCGCGACTGCGGCCTCGAAGTAGATGTCGACGCCCGCCGCGTCGGCCGCCTTGTAGAGCGTGGGACCGTCCTCGGCGAGGAGCGCCTTGTTCGCCGTGACGACGGCGGCTCCCGCCCCGATCGCGCGCAGCAGCAGCGAGCGGGCGGGCTCGGTGCCGCCCATCACCTCGACGACGATGTCCGCGCGCTCGACCAGGGCCTCGGCGTCGTCGGTGAGCAGGGCACGGTCGACGACCGGGTCGCGCGGCGCCGCGACGTCGCGCACCGCGATGCCGACGAGCTCGAGTCGCGCGCCCGCCCGCGAGGCGAGGTCGTCGGCCTGCTCCGTGAGCAGCCTCGCGACCTGGGTGCCGACGACGCCGCACCCCAGCAGGGCGACGCGCAGGGGCGGGTGGGACTCGGCGGCAGACGGCACGACGGACCTTCCTCGTGGGACGGGCGAGGCGCGTTCCCGTGCCCGGGGACCCGGGGGCCGGGCCACGGCAGCGGCGGCACGGACGGGGGAACGGCAGCGACAGGATACGTGGCCGTCTCGGGCCGCGGCGCCCGACGCCCACGTGTCGGACCGGGGCGGGTTCTCAGCCCTCGTCGAGCGCGAGCAGGTCGTCGACGGTCTCGCGCCGCACGAGCACGCGGCTCGCCCCGTCCCGGACCGCGACCACCGGCGGGCGCGTCAGCAGGTTGTAGTTGGACGCCATCGAGCGTCCGTACGCGCCCGTGGCCGGCACGGCGAGGAGGTCGCCCGCGCGCACGTCGCCCGGCAGCCGCACCTCGTGCACGACGATGTCACCGCTCTCGCAGTGCTTGCCCACGACGCGCGCGAGCACCGGCTCCGCGCCCGACGCCCGGCCCACGAGCTCCGCGTGGTAGTCCGCGCCGTAGAGCGCGGGCCGGATGTTGTCGCTCATGCCGCCGTCGACGGAGACGTACGTGCGCACGAACGTCGACGCGTCCGCGCCCGGGCCGGGGTCGCCCGGGACCGTGACGGGCTTGACGGTCCCCACCGTGTACAGCGTGAGCCCGGCCGGCCCGACGATCGCGCGCCCGGGCTCGATCGAGAAGCGCGGCAGGGGCGTGCCGAGATCCTGGGCCGCGTCCGCCACGGCGCGCGCGACGGCCCGGGCCACGGGTGCCGGGTCGAGCGCGCGCTCCCCCGGCAGGTAGGCGATGCCGTACCCGCCGCCGACGTCGACCTCGTCGACCAGCACGCCCGTGCGTGCGGCGAGCTCGGCCCGCAGGCCGAGGACGGCGCGGGCCGCGACCTCGAACCCGGACGGGTCGAGGATCTGGGAGCCGATGTGCGAGTGGATCCCGAGCAGGTGCAGCGACGGGCGGTCCAGGACCGCGAGCAGCGCCGTCGTCGCCGGGCTGTCGCCGGGTGTGCCGTCCTCGTCCGGCGCGCCGGCCGCGACGGACAGGCCGAACTTCTGGTCCTCGTGGGCGGTCGAGATGTACTCGTGCCCGCCGGCGTGCACGCCCGTCGTCACGCGGACCATGACGGGCGCGACGACGCCGCGCGCCGCGGCGAGGTCCGCCACGCGGTCCACCTCGGCGAGCGAGTCGACGATGATGCGGCCGACGCCCACGTCGAGCGCGCGCTCGATCTCGGCGTCGGACTTGTTGTTGCCGTGCAGGCCGAGCTCCGCGCCCGGGACGCCGGCGCGCAGCGCGACGGCGAGCTCGCCCCCGCTCGCGGTGTCGACGCGCAGGCCCTCCTCGCGCGCCCAGCGCGCGACGGCCACCGTGAGCAGCGCCTTGCCCGCGTAGTACACGTCGACGTCGGAGCCGACGGCACGGAACGCGTCCTCGAACGCCGTCCGGTAGGCCCGGGCACGGGCCCGGAAGTCCGCCTCGTCGAGCACGTAGGCCGGGGTGCCGTGCGCGGCCGCGAGGTCGCGCACGTCGACGCCGGCCACCTCGAGCGCACCGTCCGCACGGCGCCGCACGCCGCTCGACCACGGCTCGCCCGCGTGCGTGGGGCCACCGGTGCCCGACGCCGCGGCGCCGGGCTGCGCCGTCGGGCCGCCCGCCGGGACCTGGGCGACGGCGCTCACATGCGCTCCGGCGCGGAGACGCCGAGGAGGCCGAGCCCGTTCGCGAGGACCTGGCGGACCGCGTCGTTGAGCCACAGGCGCGTGCGGTGCGTGTCCGTGACCTCCTCGTCGGGGTAGGGCAGGACGCGCTGCGTCTTCTGCTGGTACCAGGTGTGGTAGTCGCCGGCGAGCGCCTCGAGGTAGCGCGCGACACGGTGCGGCTCACGCAGCTCGGCCGCCTGGGCGACGATGCGCGGGAACTCCGTGAGGCGCCCGACGAGCGCCGCCTCGCTCGGGTGGTCGAGCAGCGCGGGCTCGAAGCCGTCCGCGCGCGAGACGCCGCGGTCGGCGGCGTTGCGGTCCACCGCCGCCGTGCGCGAGTGCGCGTACTGCACGTAGTAGACCGGGTTCTCGTTCGTCGCCCGCGCGAGCAGGTCGAGGTCGAGGTCGATCGACGAGTCCGTGGACGAGCGCGCGAGCGAGTACCGCGCGGCGTCGACCCCCACGGCGCCGACCAGGTCGTCGATCGTCAGGACCGTGCCCGCGCGCTTGGACATGCGCACCGGTACGCCGTCCTTGACGAGGTTGACGAGCTGGCCGATGAGGATCTGCAGGTTCTTGCCCGGGACGTCGCCGAACGCCGCGGACACGGCCATCATGCGGCCGATGTACCCGTGGTGGTCGGCGCCGAGCATGATGATGACCTCGTCGAAGCCGCGCTCGCGCTTGTCGAGGTAGTAGGCGATGTCGCCAGCGATGTACGCGGCGTCGCCGTCGGACTTGATGACGACGCGGTCCTTGTCGTCGCCGAAGTCGGTCGTGCGCAGCCACGTCGCGCCGTCCTTGTCGTACACCTGGCCGGCCTCGCGCAGACGCTCGACCGCCCGCTCCACCGCGCCCGACTCGTGCAGCGAGTCCTCGTGGAAGTACACGTCGAAGTCGACGCCGAAGTCGTGCAGCGACTTCCGGATCTCGCCGAACATCCGCTCCACGCCGCGAGCCCGGAAGACCTCCTGGGCGTCGGCGTCGGGCAGGGTGCGCGGGTCGGGGTCGCCCGCGGCGAGCGCGTCGGCGATCACCGCGTCCGCGATCTCGGAGATGTACTCGCCGCCGTACCCGTCCTCGGGCGCGTCGAGCCCGCGGGCGCGCGCGAGCAGCGAGCGCGCGAAGCGGTCGATCTGCGCGCCGTGGTCGTTGAAGTAGTACTCGCGCGTCACGTCGGCGCCGCTCGCCTCGAGCACGCGCGCGAGCGAGTCGCCGACCGCGGCCCAGCGGACGCCGCCGATGTGGATCGGTCCCGTCGGGTTGGCCGAGACGAACTCCAGGTTGACCTTCTTGCCGGCCTCCGAGGTGCCGCGGCCGTAGGCGGCGCCCGCCTCGACGATCGTGCGCGCGAGCTCGCCCGCAGCGGCCGCGTCGAGCGTGATGTTGAGGAAGCCCGGACCGGCGACGTCCACCGCCTTGACGCCCGGCGTCGCGGCGAGACGGTTCGCGAGGTCCTCGGCGAGGGCGCGCGGCGTCGTGCCCGCCTTCTTCGCGAGCTGCAGCGCGACGTTCGTGGCCCAGTCGCCGTGCTCGCGCTGGCGGGGTCGCTCCACGTGGACGCGCTCGGGGACCGCGGAGGGGTCCAGGGCGAGGGTGCCGTCGGCGACGGCGGCGGCCAGGGCAGCGCTCAGCGCTTCGGAGAGCTCGTCGGGGGTCACCGGGCGATTCTACCGAGGCGCGCGGGTGCTGGAGCAGCTCGGCTTCCCCGCCCTCGCCACGACGAGCGCCGGGTTCGCGTGGACCGGGGCGCCCCGGACGCCGGCGTCGGGCTCGAGGACGTGCTCGACCTCGCGGTGGAGCGGATCCGGGAGGCGATCGACGCCAGCGGCACGGGCGTCCTGCTCACCGGGCGCTCGGAAGGGTTCGTCGTCGGCCGCCCGGACATCGACGAGACGCTGCGCCGGCTCGTCGCGTACGCCGGGGCCGGTGCCGACTGCCTCTACGAGCCACGGGTCTCCTCGCTCGACCACGTCGCCGCGGTCGTCGCGGCGGTGGTGCCGAAGCGTCGACGGGCTGCTCTCCCCGGGCGGCTAGGCCGCTCGCCCGGGCGGGCCGTCGGGTGGGTGCGGACCGCTGCCGGGGGCCCGCGGTGCGGGACGACCCACGCACCCCGGACGTGCTGGTAGTCTCGTGCATCGCGTCGGCGGACACCGTCGGCGCTCGCCCTCGTAGCTCAGTGGATAGAGCGTCTGCCTCCGGAGCAGAAGGTCGTAGGTTCGAATCCTATCGAGGGCACGTGTGATGTCTCAGGACATCGGGATGGCTGGGCCTACGTTGTCGTAGGTCCAGCCATTCGTCGTTTCGGGGTGGGTGTGGTTGGTCGGCCGGTGGGCTGGTGGTCGCGGGTCGGTTCCAGAGGTCAGATCGCGCAGGATCTCGCCGGTCGCGCGAGCGCGCGTCGTTTCTCCCGTTTCTCGCCGTCGCCGCGGCGAACGTCCTGGCGCTGCCGTGCCTTTCCCTGGTTGCCGGCGTGGCCCGCCGAGCGGACCGACATCGCCGAACGGCGACGCTCTCGCCCGACGTCTCCGCTGAGGGTCACCGCGCAGATGGCTGACGTTGCCGGATGGCTGCTTGGACGAGGTCGCGGCGTCGGGGGTGGCATCCGGAGACGTCCTCGGGCACCGTGACCGGGGTTCCAACGCCGCCTCGCCCTCCTCCTGGCAGCGGGCCGGCAGCCGGCTGACCATCCCTGAGGAACGTCGTAGCGGCGCGACCACAGAGAGCGACTCGTCGGCGAGGACGGCGGTGACCAGACGACGCTTCGACATCCTCGCGGCGTACCCGACTCGCCATGCCGATCGGGTGAGGCACGCCATGCGGCTGCCCTGGCACACCGTGTCCCGATGTCCTGAGCCAGGACACCTCAAGGGCACCTTGGACGTCGGACGTACGAGCCCGGACCGCCTCGGGGGCCGGGCTCGACCCGTCTTCTCCCCGTCCGCCCCCGGTGCCGCTACCGTGGCCTCATGACCGACGGCGGCTACGGGGACTTCGAGTTCGAGCGCCGGTTCCTCGTGCGCGACCTCCCCGACGACCTGCGCGACGCACCCGCGCTCATCGTCCAGAGCTACTACCTCGCGGACGAGGGCTACGCGCTGCGGCTGCGGGCCAAGGCGCCCGCCGTGGACACCCCCATGGACGCCGGCGCCGACCCGCTCGTCCTCCTCGAGCGGTACGCCGACGCCGTCGACCTGTGCACCCTCACCGCGAAGGGGCCGACGGCGGGCGGCACCCGGTACGAGGCGGAGCGCGAGATCGACGTGGCCGTCGGTCTGCAGATGATCCGTCGGGGCGGCGCCCGGATCGTCAAGACGCGGTACTCCGCGTGGCTCGGCACGGACGGGTGGGTCGTCGACGTCTTCGGCGGCGCGAACCACCCGCTCGTCGTCGCGGAGTGCGAGCGCACCGGGCCGGTCACCGACCTGCAGATTCCCGCGTTCTGCGTCACGGAGCTCACGGACGACCCGCGGTTCTCCAACGATGCCCTCGCGAGCCGGCCCTACGGCGTGTGGCGCGACGTGTTCGAGGCCGAGCTCGCAGCGTCGGGCCCTCGCTTCCTCCAGGACTTCGGCCGTAACGAGCGCCTCTCCGGCCCGTAGCGCTCGAGCCGGGGCGGTCAGGAGCTCTGGATCTCCTCGACGCCCTGGACGAACTCGAAGTGCCACGGCTCGTACGCGCCGCTGCCACCGCGCTTGGCCCACGCCGGGTTGGCCCAGCCGTACGTGGCGCCGTTCTGGTTGATCCAGGCGTAGACCTCGCGCGAGCCGGTCTCGATCGAGCAGAGGTCGATGGCGAGGCCCCAGCCGTGCATGGACCAGCCGGGGGGTGCGGCGAACGCGCCGCGGGACGACTTGAGCGACACCTGCGTCGACAGGGTGCGGTACGACGACACGAGGCACAGGTCGCGGCCGAAGCTCGCGCGGAAGGCCTCGTTCATGGCGGACAGCGCGACGGCGGCGTCGGGTCGCAGGTGCTCCCCCGCCTGCCACAGCTCGCACAGCTCGTGCTGGTCGAGGTTCCCGTTGGTGCCCGCGGGCCGCACGGTCGGGTCGCAGCCGGGGAGGGGCTCGCGGGCCGAGGAGCGTGACGCCGCCTCGGCGCGCAGCTCCGTGCGCGGTGCCGCGGCAACGCTCTGGGAGACGGCCGGTGCGGTCGAGCCGGCGGTCGCGAGGTCGAGCGCGCTCGGGCCGAGGGGCCGGGTGTCGGGCTCGAACGGCGAGCCGCCGCCGAGGCCGTCGTCGGCTCCGGCGGTGAGCGGCATGGCGATCGTCGCGACGGCGAGCGTCCCGAGGACGGCGATCCGGGGCGCCCAGCGGTGCTGGCCGGGGACCTGGGCCTGGGGCCGACGGCGGCGCGGCCCCTGCTCCGCCTCACGGCGTGCGCGGCGGGACTCGAGAGCGGGTGCGCCGATCTCGTGCGACTCCACCCGCCACCTGCCTCTCACGTCCCGGGACGCCCCGGGGGGCGTCGACGACCGATCAATCACGGAACAGTAACGAAGCGCTCCGGCAATGCCAAGTCCCCTGCTCAGGGCCCCGGCGCCGGGCGCGCCCGTCAGTGCCTGCGCTGCATCGCGTCACGCACCTCGCCGACGAGCTCCTCGAGGATGTCCTCGAGGAACACCACGCCGAGCGCACCCTCGACGGTCGGCGCGTCGACCCGCGCGAGGTGGGCGCCGGAGCGCTGCATCGCCCGCAGGGCGTCCTCCACCTCGTCGTCGGGTACGGCGGTCGCGAGCGGTCGCACGCGCCAGGCCGGGACCGGGTCGTCGCGCGTCGCCTCGTCGGCGTAGAGCACGTCCTTGACGTGCAGGTAGCCGACGAGCTCGCCGTGGCCGTCCTCGACCGGGAAGCGCGAGAATCCGGTCTTCGCGACGAGCCGCTCGACCTCCGCGGGCGTGCACCCCTCCCGGACCGTGACGAGGTCGGCGACCGCGACCATGACGTCGTGCGCGGTGCGCTCGGAGAACTCGATCGCGCCGGAGAGCAGACCCTGCTCGTCGCGGAGCACGCCCTCGGCCTGAGAGTGCTCGACGATCGACTGCACCTCCTCGGCGGTGAACGCCGAGGCGACCTCGTCCCGGGGCTCGACGCCGGTCGCACGGACCGCGTGGTTGGCGAGCCAGTTGAGGGCGAAGATGATCGGCCGCAGGACGCGCCCGATCCACACCAGGGGCGGCCCGAACCACATGGCGGCCGTCTCCGGACCCGCGACCGAGAGGTTCTTCGGCACCATCTCGCCGAGCACGACGTGCAGGTAGACGACGACCGCGAGCGCCACGACGAACGCGATCGGGTGTGCGAGCGACGTGCTCACGCCGAGCGCATGGAGCGGACCCTCGACCAGGTGCGCGAGCGCCGGCTCCGCGACGACGCCCAGGCCGGTCGAGCAGACCGTGACGCCGAGCTGGGCGCACGCGAGCATGAGCGAGACGTTCTCCATCGCCCACAGGACCGTCTGCGCGCGGCGGTTGCCCTGCGCGGCGAGCGGCTCGATCGCCGAGCGGCGCGCGGAGAGGACCGCGAACTCGGCACCGACGAAGAACGCGTTGCCGGCGAGGAGGAGGAGCGCCAGCAGCAGCGCGGTGGTCGAGCTCATGCGTCGACCTCCGTCGGGGCCGGGCGCACGGAGAGCCGTTCGACGCGACGGCCCTCCATCGCCTCGACGCGCAGGACGACGCGGTGCGGGCCGTCGCCCGCCACGACCTCGTCACCCGGCTCGGGCACGCGGCCGAGCCGGGCCATGACGAGGCCGGCGAGCGTCTCGTAGGCGCCGTCCTCGGGCGCGCGCAGCCCTGTGACCTCGGTGAGCTCGTCGGGTCGCATGACGCCGGGGACGAGCCACGCCCCGTCGGCGCGACGGGCGGCGCCCGCGCGGCGCGGGTCGTGCTCGTCGGCCACGTCGCCCACGAGCTCCTCGACGACGTCCTCGAGCGTCACGACGCCGGAGGTGCCGCCGTACTCGTCGACGACGACCGCCATCTGGAGCCCGAAGCCCCGTAGCTCGACGAGCAGCGGGCCGAGCCGCACCGTCTCGGGCACGCGGGGCGCGTCGACCATGAGGGCGGCGGCGGGCACCTCGTCGCGCCGGTCGTACGGCACGGCGACGGCGCGGCGCAGGTGGACGAGCCCGACGACGTCGTCCCGGTCCTGCCCGATGACGGGGAACCTCGAGTGGCCGGTGCGGCGCGCGGTGTCGACGACGTCCGCGGCGGTGGCGTCGCGGTCCACGACGACCATCCGCATGCGGTCGGTCATGACGTCCACGGCGCTCAGCTCGTCGAGCTCGATGGAGTTGGTGAGCAGCGTCGCGACGGAGACGTCGAGCGTCCCCTCCTGCGCGGAGCGGCGCACGAGCGCGGCGAGCTCGGACGACGAGCGCGCACCGGAGAGCTCCTCGCGCGGCTCCACGCCGACGCGGCGCAGGATGGCGTTCGCGGAGCCGTTGAGCACCGAGATGACGGGCCGGAAGAGCTTGGTGAACTGCCGTTGCACCGGCACGACCTGGCGCGCGGTGGCGTAGGGGGCGCTCAGCGCGAAGTTCTTGGGGATGAGCTCGCCGAACAGCATCGAGAAGAAGTTCACGACGACGAGCGCCAGCACCCCGGCGAGGACGGCCGCCACGGACTGCCCGAGCGCGGTGCCCTGCAGCCCGGCGCCGAAGAGAGACAGGAGCGCGGGCTGGGCGGTGTACCCGAGCAGGATCGTGGTGACGGTGATGCCGACCTGCGCCGACGAGAGCTCGGTCGACAGGTGCTTGAGCCCGGCCCGCACGCTGCGGTCGCGGCGGTCGGCGGGGGGCTGCCGGTGCGAGGACCGGTCCGGCCCGTCGCCCTCGCGGTCGCGGTCGTCGCCGGCGGGGAGGACGGCGGGGTCGAGGGTGACCAGCGCGAACTCGCTGGCCACGAAGACGGCTGTGCCTGCGGTGAGGAGCACCCCGAGAGCGACCATGACCCAGTCGCCTACCACGAGGTGCTCCACCGATATCGGGAGGTGCTCTTCATCGTGCCGACGATGCTAGCGCCCGTGCCGTGCCGGGCGCCCGGCCGTGCCCGGAGTCGGACCCGGACCGGCGGCCAAATCCGGCAGACCCGGACCGACGTGTGACACGCTGTGTCCCATGGCAGATCCCAGGTCAGCGAGCGCATCACCGACCGGCGCCGGTCCCGTCCCGGGCCGCCCTCCCGTGCCCACCACCGGTCCGGCGTCCGGACCTGGCGCCCAGCAGACCGCGACGGTGCTCGTCGTCGAGGACGAGCCCGCGATCGCGACGGCCATCGCCCAGCGGCTCAGCGCCGAGGGCTGGCGCGTCGAGGTCGCGCGCGACGGGCTCTCGGGCGTCGACGCCGCGGCCCGCCTGCGCCCCGACGTCATCGTGCTCGACGTCATGCTCCCCGGCATCGACGGCCTGGAGGTGACGCGCCGCATCCAGGCGGACCAGCCGGTGCCGATCCTCATGCTCACCGCGCGCGACGACGAGACCGACATGCTGATCGGGCTCGGCGTGGGCGCCGACGACTACATGACGAAGCCGTTCTCGATGCGCGAGCTCGTCGCCCGCATCAAGGCGCTCCTGCGCCGCGTGGACCGGGCGACCCAGGCGGCGAGCGCCGCACCCGCCGACCCGCCGATGGCCGTCGGGGACGTGACGATCGACAAGGCGCAGCGCCGCGTGTACCGCGGGGGCGAGGAGGTCCACCTCACGCCGACCGAGTTCGAGCTGCTCGTCATGCTCGCGAGCTCGCCGAAGACCGTGCTGACCCGTGAGCGGCTCCTCGCCGAGGTGTGGGACTGGGCGGACGCGAGCGGCACCCGCACGGTCGACTCGCACATCAAGGCGCTGCGCCGCAAGCTCGGGGCCGACCTCATCCGCACGGTGCACGGCGTGGGGTACGCGTTCGAGCCGCCCGTCGGATGACGACCCCCGCCGGCGTGCCGGACCCGCGGGAGGCGCCGCGCGACCCCGGGGCCGCCGCCCGTGCGGCCGCGCACCGGGCGCAGGCCATGCGCGCCCACCTGCCCGACGTCCGACCCCTCGACTCGTTCCGCTCGCTGAAGATCAAGCTCGGCGTGCTCGTCGCGGCGACGGTCACGCTCGCGGTCCTCATCACCTGGATCGGCCTGCAGAACCAGCTCGGCCCGTCGCGCACGTTCCCGCTCGCGATCGTCCTGTCGCTGCTCCTCACGCAGGTGCTCGCCCGCGGCATGACGTCTCCGCTGCGCGAGATGACCGCGGCGGCGCGCGCGATGGCCGACGGCGACTACACGCGGCGCGTGCGGGCGACGAGCCACGACGAGGTCGGTCAGCTCGCCGTCGCGTTCAACGTCATGGCGGAGGACCTCGCGACGAGCGACCAGGTGCGCCGCGAGCTCATCGCGAACGTCTCGCACGAGCTGCGCACGCCGATCGCGGCGCTGCAGGCCCAGCTCGAGAACGTCGTCGACGGCGTGACGGACCCGACGCCCGCGACGATGGAGATGGCGCTCGCGCAGACCGAGCGGCTCACCCGGCTCGTCTCCTACCTCCTCGACCTGTCGCGCATCGAGGCCGGTGCGGCCGCGCTGAACATCACGGAGATCGACGTCGGCGACTTCCTCGAGGAGAACGCCGAGGCCGTGTCGATGGTCGAGGCCGGCAAGCAGCTGCGGTACGTGATCGACGTGACGCCGGCCGACCTGGTCCTGGAGGCGGACCGCGAGCGCCTGCACCAGGTCGTGACGAACCTGCTCCAGAACGCGATCCGGCACTCGCCGCAGGGCGGCGAGATCCGGCTCGAGGCGTACCCGGTGGACGACGACGTGGTCCTCGAGGTCGTGGACGAGGGGCCGGGGATCGCGAAGGAGGACCGCGAGCGCATCTTCGAGCGGTTCGCTCGTGCGAGCGCGACGGGCACCCACACGACGACGGGCGGCTCGACCGGCGGGACGGGGATCGGCCTCGCGATCGTCCGGTGGGCGGTCGACCTGCACGGCGGGCGGATCGAGGTCGCGGACTCGCGCAGCGGCGCGACGATGCGCGTGACGCTGCCGGCGCACCCGCGGCCCGACCTGACCGCCCTCGGTCTCGACGACCCCGCCGCCGGGCCGCGCGCCGCCACCGACATGTGAGAGATGCGTCACACGCAGGGGCGCGGATACCTCGGTATGGCTTGGAATTCCGCGATCTTGCCCTCCGCCGAGACGCGCGTTGCATCGAGTTTGCCTCGCGCAGACGCGTCGTGAAGAACCGGCGGACAGGTCGCGCGAGAACGTGACGCCCGACCCTGTGAGCGACGCGGAAGGGCCTAGTCTGGAGTGGTCCGGAATCCGGACGAGTCTGTGCCGAGGTCGGCCGACGCGCCCCGCCGTGCGTCGTCCTGGGCCGGCGCACGACTGTGACCGTCAGCGACCTGTGTGTGAAAGTGGGCGATCCTCGCGTGTCCCCGAAGGCTGAGTCAGAGGCGATCAGCGACGCAAGCTCCGTGTTCGGAGCGAACGAGTGGCTCGTCGACGAACTGTACGAGCAGTACCTCAAGGACAAGAACGCGGTGGACCCCGCGTGGTGGGACTTCTTCGAGGACTACCGGCCGACCGAGCCGGCCTCGACGGGCGACGCCCCGGCGTCGGCCGCTCCCGTGAACGGCGCGGCGAGCGCCGCTCCGGCGGCACCGGCACCCGCGAAGCAGGCTCCCGCCCAGCAGGCTGCCCCGGCCCCGGCCGCGCCGGTTCCCTCCGCACCGACGCCGGCGACCGACGGCTCGGCCGCCGCGGAGGCCGCGCAGCGCATCAAGCCGCCGAAGCTCCCGGCCGACCCGGCGATCAACGCCGCGGCCGAGGCCGTGCTGGCCACGCGTCCTGTCGCCACCGCGCAGCCCGCGACCGCGCCGTACGCGCAGGTCCCGGCGCGCAAGGTCGCCGGCGCCCCGAGCGCGGCGGACGAGCCCGTCGACGACGTGCAGAGGCTGCGCGGCCCCGCGGCGCGCGTCGTGACGAACATGGAGGCCAGCATCCAGGTGCCGACGGCGACGTCGGTGCGCGCGGTGCCGGCCAAGCTCATGGTCGACAACCGCATCGTCATCAACAACCACCTCGCGCGCGGGCGCGGCGGCAAGATCTCGTTCACGCACCTCATCGGCTTCGCGCTCGTCGAGGCGCTGTCGGACATGCCGGTGATGAACGCGAGCTACACCCAGGTCGACGGCAAGCCCGCGGTGAACCAGCCCGCGCACGTCAACTTCGGTCTCGCCATCGACCTCGCGAAGCCGGACGGTTCGCGCCAGCTCCTCGTGCCGAGCATCAAGAAGGCCGAGGCGATGGACTTCGCCCAGTTCTGGTCGTCCTACGAGGACCTCGTGCGCCGGGCGCGCGGGGGCAAGCTCGGGGTGGACGACTTCGCCGGGACGACGATCTCCCTCACCAACCCCGGCGGCATCGGCACCGTGCACTCGGTCCCGCGCCTCATGCAGGGCCAGGGCACGATCATCGGCGTCGGCGCGATGGACTACCCCGCCGAGTTCGCCGGGGCCTCGACCGAGCGTCTCGCGCGGCTCGGCATCTCGAAGGTCCTGACGATCACGTCGACCTACGACCACCGCATCATCCAGGGCGCGCAGTCGGGCGAGTTCCTGCGCATCCTGTCGCAGAAGCTCCTCGGCGAGGACGGCTTCTACGACCGCGTGTTCGCCGCGCTGCGCATCCCCTACGAGCCGGTGCGCTGGGTCCGCGACAACACCACGGACGCCGAGATCGAGGCGGCCAAGCCCGCCAAGATCGCCGAGCTCATCCACTCCTACCGCTCGCGCGGGCACCTCATGGCGGACACCGACCCGCTCGCGTACCGCCAGCGCAAGCACGGCGACCTGGACATCCAGAACCACGGCATGACGCTGTGGGACCTCGACCGCACGTTCCCCACGGGCGGCTTCGGGGGCAGGACGAAGTCCTCGCTGCGCGACATCCTCGGCCTGCTGCGCGACTCCTACTGCCGCACGGTCGGCGTGGAGTACATGCACCTGGCGGACCGCACCCAGCGCAAGTGGCTGCAGGAGCGGCTCGAGTCCGGGTACGCGCGCACGCCGCGCGAGGACCAGCTGCGCATCCTGCGTCGCCTCAACTCGGCCGAGGCGTTCGAGACCTTCCTGCAGACGAAGTTCGTCGGGCAGAAGCGCTTCTCGCTCGAGGGCGGCGAGGCCCTCATCCCGCTGCTCGACGCGATCCTGTCGAACGCTGCCGAGAACGGCCTCGACGAGGTCGGCATCGGCATGGCGCACCGCGGCCGGCTCAACGTGCTCGCCAACATCGCGGGCAAGAGCTACGCGCAGATCTTCGCCGAGTTCGAGGGCAACCTCGACCCCAAGAGCGTCCAGGGCTCGGGCGACGTGAAGTACCACCTCGGCACCGAGGGCGTCTTCACCGCCGAGACCGGGGCGACGACGAAGGTGTACCTCGCGGCCAACCCGTCGCACCTCGAGGCGGTCGACCCGGTGCTCGAGGGCATCGTGCGCGCCAAGCAGGACCGCATCGACCTGGGCGGCGACGGCTTCTCCGTGCTGCCGATCCTCATCCACGGCGACGCGGCCTTCGCAGGCCAGGGCGTGGTGCCCGAGGTGCTCAACCTCGCGCAGCTGCGCGGGTACCGCACCGGCGGCACCGTGCACGTCATCATCAACAACCAGGTCGGCTTCACCACGGGACCGTCGTCGTCGCGCTCGACGACGTACGCGACCGACGTCGCCAAGGGCTACCAGGTCCCGATCTTCCACGTGAACGGCGACGACCCCGAGGCGTGCGTGCGCGTCGCCGAGCTCGCCTTCGCGTTCCGCGAGCAGTTCGACCGCGACGTCATCATCGACCTCATCTGCTACCGCCGCCGCGGTCACAACGAGGGCGACGACCCCTCGATGACGCAGCCGCTCATGTACAACCTCATCGAGGCGAAGCGCTCGGTGCGCAAGCTCTACACCGAGAACCTGGTCGCGCGCGGTGACATCACGATCGAGGAGGCCGAGCACGTCCTGCAGGACTACCAGGCCCAGCTCGAGCGCGTCTTCACCGAGACCAAGGAGGGCGGCTTCACGCCCGCGGCGGACCGCGAGCCGGTCGCCGGCCTCGAGCGCCCGGAGTCCCAGCTCGAGGACGCCGGCACGATGGTCGGCTGGAAGACGGCGATCGACCGGTCGGTCCTGGAGCGCGTCGGGCAGGTGCACGTCGACCCGCCCGAGGGCTTCACCGTCCACCCGAAGCTCGCGCAGCTCCTCGAGAAGCGCCGGCAGATGTCCGTCGAGGGCGGCATCGACTGGGGCTTCGGCGAGCTCGCCGCGTTCGGGTCGCTCCTCGTCGAGGGCACGCCCGTGCGCCTCGCGGGCCAGGACTCGCGACGCGGCACGTTCGTGCAGCGCCACGCCGTCCTGCACGACCGCGAGACGGGCGCGGAGTGGACGCCGCTGCTCTACCTGTCGGCCGACCAGGCGAAGTTCTGGGTCTACGACTCGTCCCTGTCCGAGTACGCCGCGCTCGGATTCGAGTACGGCTACTCCGTCGAGCGCCCGGACGCGCTCGTCCTGTGGGAGGCGCAGTTCGGCGACTTCGTCAACGGCGCCCAGACGGTGATCGACGAGTTCATCTCGTCCGCCGAGCAGAAGTGGGGCCAGTACTCGTCCGTCGTCATGCTCCTCCCCCACGGCTACGAGGGCCAGGGCCCGGACCACTCGTCCGCGCGCATCGAGCGCTTCCTGCAGCTCGCCGCCGAGAACAACATGACGATCGCCCAGCCGTCGACGCCCGCGTCGTACTTCCACCTCCTGCGCCGCCAGGCGTACGACCGCCCCCGTCGTCCGCTCGTCGTCTTCACGCCGAAGCAGCTGCTGCGTCTCAAGGCGGCCGCCTCGAACGTGGAGGACTTCACGACCGGTACCTTCCGGCCCGTGATCGGGGACCCCACGGTCGACCCGGCCAAGGTCGAGCGCGTGCTCCTGAGCACGGGCCGCGTCTACTACGACCTCCTCGCCGAGCGCACCAAGCGCGCCGACGAGGGCGTCGCGCTCGTCCGGCTCGAGCAGCTCTACCCGCTCGACGTCGACGGCATCCGCGCGGAGCTCGCGAAGTACCCCGGCGCCGAGGTCGTCTGGGTCCAGGACGAGCCGGAGAACCAGGGCGCCTGGTCGTTCATCCACATCAACCTGCCCGAGGACCTGCCGCGCGTGAGCGTCGTCTCCCGCCCGGCGTCGGCGTCCACCGCCGCGGGCACGGCGAAGAAGCACCAGGCGCAGCAGGCCGTGCTGCTCGAGCAGGCGTTCGCCCGCTGACGAGCCCGGCCCGGGCACGCCCCGGCCGGCCACGCACGAAGGGGCCCCTCCTCGCGGAGGGGCCCCTTCGTCGTCCTACGTCCGCACCGGCGCGGAGACCGCCGTGGGCTACCAGCGGTCGTGGACCGCGGCCCGCAGGTGCTCGTCGTAGATCTCCCGGACGCCGGACGTGAACAGCGGCCCGAGGACCTCCGCGCTGCCCGCCGCGGCGTTCGCGCGCGCCTGGTCGACGCTGCGCGCGCCGGGGATCACCGTGGAGACGCCGGGCTGCTGCCAGACCCAGGCGATCGCGACCTGCGCGGGCGTCAGGTCCTGCCCGACGACGTCGTGCACGAGGGTGGAGAACTCGGCCGCGGCCTGGACGCCGGTCTCGAAGCCGACCCCGGAGAAGGTCTCCCCGACGTCGAACGCGCTGCCGTCGCGGTTGTAGGTGCGGTGGTCGTCGGCGGCGAAGGTCGTGTCCTTCGTGTACTTCCCGGACAGCAGACCCGAGGCGAGCGGGACGCGCGCGATGATGCCGACCCCGGCGGCGGAGGCCGCGGGCAGGACCGCGTCGAGCGGCTTGAGCCGGAACGCGTTGAGGATGATCTGCACCGTCGCGACGCCGGGGCGGGCGATGGCCGTGAGGGCCTCGTCCACGGTCTCGACGCTCACGCCGTAGCTCGCGACCGCGCCCTCGGCGACGAGCGTGTCGAGGGCGTCGTAGACCTCGTCGCGCGAGTAGACGGCCGTGGGCGGGCAGTGGAGCTGGACGAGGTCGAGCCGGTCGGTGCGCAGGTTGTGGCGCGAGCGGTCGGTCCACTCGCGGAACTTCGCGAGGGTGTAGTTGTCCGGGTCCTGCGGCTCACGACGGCCCATCTTCGTCGCGACCGTGATCGCGTGGCCGGGGTTGTCCGCGAGGTAGGAGCCGATGACCTGCTCGCTGCGACCGTCGCCGTAGACGTCCGCGGTGTCGAAGAACGTCACGCCGGCCTCCGCGGACGCGTCGAGCACGGCGCGCGCGTCCGCCTCGCTCACGTCGCCCCAGTCGGCGCCGAGCTGCCAGGTTCCCAGTCCGACGACCGAGACGAGCCGTCCCGTGCGTCCGAGCACCTGTCGTTCCATCGTTCCTCCTCGTGCTACCTCGGCTGCGCAGGAGAGCACACCCGGGCACCGAGTCTGACGTCCCGTGGCGGATCGCGCACCCTCGGAGGGCCGGTACCGTATGTGAGCGTGAACACCCATGCTCCCTCCGGGACCCAGGTCCGCCTCGCCCACGGCGAGCACGCAGCCACGATCACCGAGGTCGGAGCGGCCGTGCGTGAGTACACGGTCGGCGGTCGGTCCGTCTTCACGGCGTTCGCCGAGGACCAGGTCTCCCCCGCGTTCAACGGGTCCGTCCTGCTGCCCTGGCCCAACCGCCTGCGCGACGGCGCGTACACCGTCGACGGGACCACGTACCAGGTGCCCGTCTCGGAGCCCGCGCGCGGCACCGCCCTGCACGGTCTCGCGTGCTGGCAGCGCTGGGTGGTCGTCGAGCAGGAGGAGGCGCGCGCGACGCTCGAGCTGCACCTGCCGCCGTCCCCCGGCTACCCGTTCGACCTCGTCGCCCGGGTGACGTACTCCCTGGACGACGCGGGCCTGCGCGTGCACGTGCGCACGACGAACGTCGGCACGGCGACGGCACCGTACGGCGTCGGCTTCCACCCGTGGCTCTCGGCCGACGGCGCGGACCTGGACGAGTGCACGCTGCGGCTGGACGCCGCGACCCGGGTCACGACCGACGACCGCCTGCTGCCCACCGGCACCGAGCCCGTGGCCGGGAGCTACGACCTGCGCGAGCCGCAGCTCCTCGCGGGCGTCGACCTCGACGACGCGTACGTCGACGTGCTGCGGGACGCGGACGGCTTGTCCTGGATACGGCTCACCGCGCCCGACGGCCGTACCGCCGCCGTCTGGATGGACGGCTCGATGGACACCTGGCAGGTGTGCACGGGCGACCACGTCGGGGACGTCGCCTTCCGCCGCTCGGGGGTCGCCGCCGAGCCCATGAGCTGCATCGCGGACGCGTTCCGCACGGGCGAGCGCCTGGTGCGTCTCGCGCCCGGCGCGTCGCACGAGGTCACGTGGGGTGCGACGCTGCTCTGACCGCCCGCCGGGCCACCGGTGGCGACGGCGCGGCCCCGACACGCCGTCCCCACCGGGCCGGATCGACCCCTGCGGCCCGCGTCGGGGACAATGGCGCTCGTGGAAGACGCCGTGAGTCGTGAGGTACGGATCTGCGTCGTCGGCGACGAGCTGAGCGCCGGCGTCGGTGACGCCAAGGCCCTGGGGTGGGCGGGGCGCGTCGTGGCGCGCACGCGCTTCCCCCAGCCGGCGTTCGTGTTCCCGCTCGCCATCCCCGGCGAGACGACGACGGCCCTCAGCCAGCGGTGGGAGACGGAGACCGCCCGGCGCTTCTCGCCGGAGCCCGACGTGGACAACCGGCTCGTCATCGGGCTCGGTCGGCACGACCTCGACGCGGGCCTGTCGGTCGCGCGTTCGCGCCTCAACCTCGCGAACGTCCTGGACGTGGCGGAGTCGCACCGGCTGCCGACGTTCGTCGTCGGGCCGCCGCCCGGGCACGCGCACGACGCCGAGCGGCTCGCGGAGCTGTCGAACGCGTTCTCGGACGTCGCCAACCGCCGCCGCGTGCCGTACGTCGACACCTTCAGCCCGCTCGTCACGCACGAGCAGTGGCTCGCGGACCTGGCGCAGAGCGGGAACGGCTACCCCGGGCAGGCGGGCTACGGGCTCATGGCCTGGCTCGTCCTGCACACCGGGTGGCACGCGTGGCTCGGCCTGCCCGACGACACGCCCTGAGGCCCGCGGGCGGCCCGCCGCACGCCGCCCTCGCACGCACGACGACGGCCCGCCGGCCGGGGATCGCTCCCCGCCCGGCGGGCCGTCCGCTCGTCGCCGCTCGCGCGGCGGGGACGGTCAGCCGCGCGAGACCGTGAGGTCGCCCGAGACCGTGTTCGCCGACACGTACGCGCCGCCCGTGCCGGGCTGGTCGACGTGGTCGACGGACGTGGTGCGCTGCGCGCTGCTGTCGAGCTGGACGCCGTCGAGCACGGCCTTGCCCGTGACGCTGCGCGCCTTGAGGTTGACCGCCGACCCGGCGCCGAGCCGCACGGCGACGTCGCCCGAGACGGTCCGCGCGTCGACGAGCGGCGTGCTCTCGCGCGCCACCACCTCGACCCCGCTCGTCACGGTGTTCACGGACACGCGCCCGAGCGACCCGGCGAGGCTGACCGCGCCGGACGCGGTGGTCACGTGCACGTCGCCGACGTGCTCGGCGACGTCGACGGCGCCGGTGGCCGTCCTGACGGACGCCGTGCCGGTCGAGCCCTGGACGCGCACGGCCCCCGTCGCGGTGGTCACGGACAGGTCCTTGCGGGTGCCGGTCACGGTGGCCGCGGCGCGCGCGGTCGTCACCTTGACGGGCACGTCGGAGGGCACGACGAGCCGGACGACGGCGCGGTCCTTGTCGCGCAGACCCTTGGCCCGGTCGACGAGCCCCTCGATGCCGGCGAAGTCGTAGCCGACGCGCAGCGCGCCGTCGTGCACGCTCACCTGGAGCGGGCGCTCGGACACCTCGGTGACCTCGAGGTAGGCCCCGGCCTCGCGGCCGGGGTCGGCGACGACGTCGACGGACCCGTCGGTCAGCTGGACGACGACGCGACGCACGTCCGCGACGTCGACGGTCTGCGGGGCGGTGATGACCCAGGACTCGGTGCTCATGCAGATCTCCTCGTTCGCTCTCGGGTGCGGGTGCCCGGCGGGCGCCCGGTAGGTGCTGGTAGGTCGGGCTGGTCGGTCAGGGCAGGGTCGAGCGCACGGCTCTGCGCGCGCTGTCGAGCACGGTGCGCAGGGTGTCCACCGTGAGCTCGGAGACGACGCTCGCGGCGTCCGCGCGACGCAGGTCGGCGCGCAGGTCCTCCCCGAAACGCTGCAGGAGCGCCTCGGCCTCCATGCGCCACGCGTAGGACTCGCGCCGCCGGGGGTCGGGCCCGCCGTCCCGGGGCCGGGCACGCGCCGTCTGCGCGGCGGCGGCGAGCTCGGCGCGCAGGCCCCGGAGCGAGCCCTGCACGTCCGCGCGCAGCGCCTGCGCGCGCTGGCGCACGGTCTCCGCGATGCCGTGCTCGAGCTCCGCGACGTCGGCTCGACGGGCCTCGATCTCGGCGCGCCCCGCGGGCGTCAGCTCGTAGGTCGCCTTGCGACCGTCTGCGCTGCGGTGGACGAGCCCTTCGTCCTCCAGCCGGGCGAGGCGGGGGTAGATCGTCCCGGCGCTGGGCCGGTACGTCCCGCCGAACCGCTCGGAGAGCTCGGTGATGAGCTCGTAGCCGTGCTTGGGCCCGGAGTCGAGCAGCGCCAGCAGGTAGAGCCGCAGCTGCCCGTGGGCGAAGACGGTCGCCATCAGAGGTCCTCGGGCCCGCTCGCGGGCGCCGCGTCCCGGGCGCCGGGGCTGCCCCACACGGGCGAGCCGACGGCGTCGTCCTCCGCCGCGACCGGGGCGTCCTCGGTCCCGTACCCGTCCTCGGGCGTGCCCCGCAGGACCGTGACGTCCCCGGAGACGGCGGACACGCGCACGGGCGCACCCCGGCCGCCGCGCGGGGCGCGGGCGAACGAGCCCGTGGTCCGGTGCTGCTCGGCGCCGTCCACGAGGAGCCGGCCGCTCACGCAGCGGATCGCGTAGTCCATCGCGTCGGGGTCGGGCAGGCGGACGAGCACGTCCGCGGAGATCGCGTTCACGACGACCTCGCCGGGGGTCGTGCGCGTGTCGACGGTGACGGCCCCGGAGACGGAGTCGAGGTGCAGCGAGCGCAGCGCGCCCGTCGCGGTGAGGCTGCCGGACACCGAGTCCATGCGGACCGGTCCGTCGTGCTCGCTGGCGGACACGTCGCCCGACACGGTGTCGACCCTCAGCTCGCCCTCGGTCCGGCTCGTCATGACGGAGCCCGTGACCGTCCCCAGCCGCACGTCCTCACGCACCCCCGCGACGAGGGCCTCACCCTGCACCGTCGCGACCTTGACGCGCGCCGTCACCGGGACCGCGACGTGCACGTCGGCGGCGTCCTTGCCGGTGTAGGAGTGGAAGCGCTCGAGGAACCCCTTCCACCCCGCGCCGAACGACCCGTAGCCGACGTGGAGCGTCGACCCCTCGACCCGGACCTCGAGCGGGCGCCCGGTCACCGAGTGGACCTCGAGCCGCGCGTCCGTGCGCGCCGGGTCGTGGTGGGCGACGACGTCGATCCGGCCCCCGATGACCTTCGCGTCGAGCGTCGTCACACGCTCGAGGTCGATGATCTGCGGACCCGTGACGGTCCAGCTCTCCTGCGTCATGCCGTGCTCCGCCCCTCGTCGACGCGCGGTCCCCGGTCGGACTCGCGATATATCTCGATCTGCCAGACACGATATATCGCGTCCTCGAGCCTGGCAAGGGGCCGGGTGTGGGACCATGGGAGGCGGACCGGACACGCCGAGAGCGACCGTTCCCGCCGAGAACCCCGCCGGGAGCGGCAGCACTCCCCGAGAACCACCAGGAGAACATCATGAGCAAGCGCGGACGCAAGCGTCGCAGCCGCAAGGGCAACGGCGCGAACCACGGCAAGCGCCCCAACGCCTGAGACGTCGCCCGTCAGGGCACGGCAGAGGGCCCGGACCGACGACGTCGGTCCGGGCCCTCTCGCATGTCCGGGATGCCGCCCGGCGCCCCGGGCGGGGCGCCTCAGCGCGCCCGGACCACCGTGGCCGTGGTCGTCGAGACCATGACGGTGAGCTGCGTGTGGATGCGCTCGCGCAGGCCGGCGGGCGCCTTCTCGTGGCACGAGCGGCGCACGAGCTGCTTGACGAGCTCCTCGATGCTCAGCTCCGCGAGGCACGGGGAGCAGTGGGCGACGTGCGCGCGCATGCGCAGCTCGTCGTCCGCGGTCATCTCCGAGTCGAGGTACTCGTACAGGTGCGTGAGCGCGTGCTCGCACTCCGACTCGCCCGCGGTCGAGTGCGGGATCGGTGTGACCGGCTCCTCCGCCGCAGGGGTGCCCGGGTCCCGGGTCTCTGGCGTGCTCACGACTCACCTCCAGGGGCCTTGGCCCCTACCAGTCCTCGCTTCGCGGCGTAGTCGGCCAGCAGCTCGCGCAGCTGGCGCCTGCCTCGGTGCAGGCGGGACATGACCGTTCCGATCGGTGTCCCCATGATCTCCGCGATCTCCTTGTACGGGAAGCCCTCGACGTCGGCGTAGTACACGACCATGCGTCGGTCGTCGGGCAGCTCCTGCAGCGCGCGCTTCACGTCCGAGTCCGGCAGGCGGTCCAGCGCCTCGGCCTCGGCGGAGCGCAGGCCCTGCGACGTGTGCGACGCCGCGCGCGCGATCTGCCAGTCCTCGACGTCGTCCGTCTGGGCCTGCTGCGGCTCGCGCTGCTTCTTGCGGTACGTGTTGATGAACGTGTTCGTGAGGATCCGGTAGAGCCACGCCTTGAGGTTCGTCCCCGGGCGGTACTGGTGGAACGCCGCGAACGCCTTGGCGAACGTCTCCTGCACCAGGTCCTCGGCGTCCGACGGGTTGCGCGTCATGCGCAGCGCCGCGGAGTACAGCTGGTCCAGGTACTGCAGCGCGTCCTGCTCGAAGCGGGCGGCGCGCGCGGCGTCGCTCTCCGTCTCCGGGGCACGGTTCGTCTCGGTGGTGTCCTGGTCGGTCGCCGCGCCGGCCGCGGGCAGGGGCGCGGCGGGGGCCGGCGTCGTGGTCGACGCCGTCGTGGGGCTGCCGGAGACGTCGCTGCCGGAGATGTGCTCAGTCATCGACAACGAGCCTAGTCCTCCGTCCGTCCGGGTGTTCGGTGAGGCGACCGCAGCGGGCTCCGGTGCCGTCCACGCGGCGGCGAACGCGACGTCCGCAGCCGGGGTCGCCGCCGTCGGCGACGGTGCCGCCGCGGCAGGTCCTGTGGTGTCGAGCAGGAGAGTCACGAGTGGTGCAACCCGGACGACCGCGTGCGCATTCCCACGATCTCGCTAGCGTGGCGCCCATGGCCACCACCGACACCGGGTCGTCCCGCTTCCTCACCCTCCTGCGCGAGCAGATCGGGCACGAGCTCGACGCGCACCAGCAGTACATCGCGATCGCCGTCTGGTTCGACGCGCACGACCTGCCCCAGCTCGCCGCGCACTTCTACCGGCAGTCGGTCGAGGAGCGCAACCACGCGATGATGATCGTCCGGTACCACCTCGACCGGGACCTCCCCGTCACGATCCCCGGGACGGGCGCGGTCCGCAACGACTTCTCCGACGTCGTGGAGCCGCTGCAGCTCGCGCTCGACCAGGAGAAGCAGGTCACCGGCCAGATCGAGGCGATCTTCCGCGCCGCGCGCGAGGAGGGCGACGCGCTCGGCGAGCAGTTCCTCCTGTGGTTCCTCAAGGAGCAGGTGGAGGAGGTCGCGTCCGCGACCACGCTCCTCACCGTCGCCCAGCGTGCCGGTGACAACCTCTTCGACCTCGAGAACTTCGTCGCGCGCGAGACCATCGGCGACTCCGGCGAGTCCGCCGACGCCCCCGAGGCCGCCGGCGGGGTGCTCTGACACCACGACGCGCGCACCCCACCGACGGGCGGGTCGCCGCGACGTGCCGGCCGCGCCACGTCACGCGCCGCGGTGCCCGGCCGCGGGTGGCGCGGGACCCGCGCGGAGGGCAGGCTGGGACCGTCCGGCTCACGAAGGAGATCCGATGCTGCTGCGTCACCTCGCGAGGCCCATGCTGGCCTCCTGGTTCGTCTACGACGGCGTCCAGGCCGCCCTCAAGCCCGCCGAGCACGTCCGGGCGGCGCGCAACGGCGTCGAGCTCGTCGAGAAGCGCGCCGGGATGGACGTTCCCCTGAGCGACCGCCAGGTCGCCACCCTGGTCCGTGCGCACGGCGCCGCGACGGCGGTCGCCGGCCTGTGCCTCGCCGTCGGCAAGGCGCCCCGGACGGCGGCACTCACCCTCGCGGCGCTCACGGTCCCGCTGGCGGTCGTCAACCAGCCGTTCACCTCCGGCGACGCGACGCGCACCGAGCGCACCCGGAAGTTCGTGGCGAACGTCGGCGCGATCGGCGCCGCGCTCATCGCCGGCGCGGACTACGAGGGCCGACCGGGTGTGCAGTGGCGCCTGGATCGGGCCCGCCACGACCTCGCGCTCGCGAAGCAGGCCAAGCAGGAGTCCGTCGTCACGAGCGCGAAGGGCGCCTCCGGCTCGGCGAAGAACGTGGCGAAGGAGGCGGGACGCTCGGCGCGCCGCGCCGCGAGGGCGGCACGCACGGCCACCGGGCGCGTCGCGACAGGCGCGTCGAGCGCCGTGCACGACGCCGGTGCCGCAGTCCGCGCCAAGGTCGCCTGACGTCGTCCGGCACGCCGTGCGCACGGCCGGGCCCGCGCACCCCGCGGGTTTCTCACCGGTGCCCGGGACGGGGCCGCGGCTCGGCCCGGTGCGGCGTCCGCCCGACGGTACCGTCCGCCGTCCCGCCGCCCCGCTCCACTAGCCTGGACGCCATGACGACGCCCTCCCCCGCACCCGTCCCCGTCCCGACCGACGAGGGATGGGCCGCGCCCACGGCCGGCGGACCGCTGGACGCGACGGTCGAGGTCCCCGGCTCGAAGTCCCTGACGAACCGGCTGCTGGTCCTCGCCGCGCTCGCCGACGGCCCCGGCACGCTCCGCGGGGCGCTGCGCAGCCGCGACGCGGACCTCATGATCGGAGGGCTGCGCGCGCTCGGCGTCGACGTGGTGGAGGGTTCCTCCCCGAGCGAGCTGCACGTGACCCCCGGTCCCCTGCGCGGGCCGGTCGACGTCGACTGCGGTCTCGCCGGGACGGTCATGCGGTTCCTGCCGCCGGTCGCCGCCCTGGCCGACGGTCCCGTGCGGTTCGACGGCGACGCAGGCGCGCGCGTACGTCCCATGGGCCCGGTGCTCGCGGCGCTGCACGCCCTCGACGTGCCGATCGAGGCGGACGGCGGACGGCTCCCCACGACCCTGCCCTTCACGATCCGCGGGCGAGGGCGCGTGCGCGGCGGGTCCGTCGACGTCGACGCCTCGGCGTCGAGCCAGTTCGTCTCCGGTCTCCTGCTCGCCGCCGCACGCTACGACCAGGGCCTCACGGTCCGCCACGTCGGCCACACGCTGCCGAGCATGCCGCACATCGAGATGACGGTGGAGGTCCTGCGCGAGGTCGGGGTCGTCGTCGACGACTCGCGTCCGGCGATCTGGCGCGTCGAGCCGGGACCGGTCGCGGCACGCGACGTCCAGGTCGAGCCCGACCTCTCGAACGCCGCGCCGTTCCTCGCCGCGGCGCTCGTCGCGGGCGGGACCGTGCGGGTCACCGGCTGGCCGTCCACGACGACCCAGCCCGGCGCCCTCGTGCCGGAGCTGTTCGGGTCCCTCGGCGCGACCACGCGGCTCGAGGACGGCGTGCTGTCCGTGACGGGCACGGGAGAGATCCGCGGCGTCGACGTCGACCTGCACGCCGCGGGAGAGCTCGCGCCGACGTTCGCGGCGCTCGCCACGCTCGCCGACTCCCCCACCCGGCTGCGCGGCATCGCGCACCTGCGGGGGCACGAGACCGACCGGCTCGCCGCGCTCGCGACCGAGATCACCCGGCTCGGCGGCCAGGCCGAGGAGACGCGCGACGGCCTCGTCATCACGCCGCGCCCGCTGCACGGCGGGCTGTTCCGGACCTACCACGACCACCGCATGGCGACGTCGGCGGCCGTGATCGGCCTGCGCGTGCCCGGGGTCGAGGTCCAGAACGTCGAGACGACCGCCAAGACGCTGCCCGGCTTCGCGGGCATGTGGGAGCGCATGCTCGACGGCGCGACCGGGGCCGACGCCGGTGCCGGCGCCGGGGCGGCGACCCGCTGATGGCCCGACGCGTCCCCGACGAGTCCGACTTCCGCGCGCGCCCCGGCAAGCGCGGCAGCAGGCCGCGCACCAAGCAGCGGCCGGAGCACGCGGACGCGGTGACCGGGTTCGTCACCGGCGTGGACCGGGGCCGGTACACCCTGCTGGTCGGCGGCGCCGTCGACGAGGCCGCCGGGGACGAGCACGCGGCAGGCGGCGAGGAACGCACCGTCGTCGCCATGAAGGCGCGCGACATCGGCCGCACGCGCGTGGTCTGCGGGGACCGCGTCGACCTCGTCGGGGACGTGAGCGGCGACGGCGGCACGCTCGCGCGCATCGTGCGGATCCAGGAGCGCTCGTCGGTCCTGCGCCGCACCGCCGACGACACCGACCCCTACGAGCGCGTCGTCGTCGCGAACGCGGACCAGCTCGTGATCGTCACGGCGCTCGCCGACCCCGAGCCACGCACCCGCATGATCGACCGGTGCGTCGTCGCCGCGTACGACGCCGGCATGGACGTCCTGCTGTGCCTCACCAAGGCTGACCTCGCCGACCCCGCGCCGCTGCGCGCGCTGTACGAGCCGCTCGGGGTCTCGGTCGTCGTGACCCGGCGCGCGCCGGACGGGCTGGCGGACGACGGCTGGGCGATCGAGCCGCTCGACGCGGTGCGGGACGCGCTCGCCGGGCGCACCTCGGTGTTCGTCGGCCACTCGGGCGTCGGCAAGTCGACGCTCGTCAACGCGCTCGTGCCCGACGCCCGGCGCGCGACGGGCGTCGTCAACGACGTCACGGGCCGTGGCCGGCACACGTCGACGTCGGCCGTCGCGCTGCGTCTGCCTGGCGGGGGCTGGGTCATCGACACGCCCGGCGTGCGCTCGTTCGGCCTCGCGCACGTCCAGGTCGACCACCTGCTCAAGGCGTTCGAGGACCTCGACGCCGTCGCGGCCGACTGCCCCCGCGGGTGCACCCACCTCGACGACGCACCGGACTGCGCGCTCGACGACTGGGTCGAGGCGTCGCCCGACGACGTGACCCGCGCAGCGCGCGCCGCCCGCCTGGAGTCCTTCCGCCGCGTTCTCACCTCGCGCACCGGCGCGGCCTGACCCGCCCGGCAAGGTCCGCCGCACCGCCGCGCTCCGCCGCCCGCGCGCGGGCCCGGCGCGCACGTCGACGGTCCGCGCGATGCACGCCGGTAGGCGCGGCGCTACCACCGGTCGTGACCGGCACCGATACGGTGTGAGCCATGACGCCCCCTTCGACGCGTGGCTACGACGACGACCTGCGCCTCGCCCACGTGATCGCCGACCAGGTCGACGCGCACACGATGTCCCGGTTCAAGGCGCTCGACCTGCACGTCGAGTCCAAGCCCGACTCGACCCCCGTGAGCGACGCCGACCGCACCGCCGAGGAGATCATCCGCGGCCAGCTCGGCCGGGCACGCGGACGCGACGCCATCGTCGGCGAGGAGTTCGGCGAGACGGGCCGCGGCACCCGACGCTGGATCGTCGACCCGATCGACGGGACGAAGAACTTCGTGCGCGGCGTGCCCGTCTGGGCGACGCTCATCGCCCTGGCCGACGGCGACGACGTGGTCGTCGGTCTCGTGTCGGCGCCGGCGCTGGGCCGCCGGTGGTGGGCCGCGACGGGCACCGGCGCGTGGACGGGCAAGTCTCTCGCCGCCGCGTCGCGGCTCCAGGTCTCGGGCGTCTCCCGCTGGGCGGACGCGTCGCTCGCATACTCCTCGCTGACCGGGTGGGAGGAGCGCGGCAAGCTCGAGCCGTTCCTCGGCCTCATGCGGGGCGCGTGGCGCACGCGCGGGTACGGCGACTTCTGGTCGTACATGCTCGTCGCGGAGGGCGCCGTCGACGCGGCGGCCGAGCCCGAGCTCGAGCTCTACGACATGGCCGCGCTCGTCCCGATCGTCACCGAGGCCGGCGGGCGGTTCACCTCGCTCGACGGCGTCCACGGCCCCTGGGGCGGCAACGCCGTCGCGACCAACGGCAAGCTGCACGACGAGGTGCTCGACCGCCTGGGCTGAGCCCGCGGGCAGCTCTCGCCGCCCGACCGCGCGGTCCGCCCCGTGCAGCCGCCCGTACCCCGACGCGGTGGGGCACGCGGACGTGGGGGGTCAGGCGCGTGGCACGTCCTGGATCTCCGACCAGTCGTACCAGAGCAGGTCGCGCTCGGTGACGCGCTCGATCGCGTCGTCGAGCGCTGCGTCCGCGTCGGGTCCGTCCGCGTCGGCGGCCGCGAGCACGCCCTCGACGTCCGGCGCCGCCTCGGGCTCGTCGACGTGGACGCACACGATCGCGACGTCCGGCACGGTCCGGACGACCTCGACCGCGCTCGGTGCGGGCTCGTCCTCCTCCGCGCCCCCGCGCGCCGGGACCACCTGCACCGCGGCGTCCGGGACCTCGAGCGTGACGACGAGGCGCTGTCGCGGCGCGTCCGGGCGGGACGCGACGAGCGTGAGCGAGTCGTCCGCCGCCTCGAGGGCCGCCGCGTACTCGAGCCCCTCCGCGTCCTCCTCCGGCAGCGCGCGCGTCAGCGCGGCCGTCACCGCGTGCGCCCCGCGCGGGGCGACGGTCCAGAGGGCGGCCTCGGCGGTGAGCGTCACGGCGTCGAGCTCGTCGAGGGTCGCCGGAAGGTAGATGCGCATGGGTTCAGTGTGCCGTCTCGAGCACGTGCCCGTGCGCCGCACCACGCGGGGCACGGGCCGGCGTCGTCTCGCGCACCTGCGCCGCGACCCGGGCGATCGCGCGACGGGCCGCGCTCCCGGGAGCGACCTCCGCGAGCGTGCGGCCCTCGCGCAGCGCGACGTCGAGCGCGCGGTCCTCCGGGACGACGTGCAGGTCCTCGACGCCCGCGTAGCGCGCCATCGCGTCCCGCACCGCGCGCTCGGGCCGCGGGCCGACGACGCTCGATCGCACCCTGTTCACGACCACCGCCCGGACCGCGGCGACCGCGACCCCCGACTCGCCCAGGTCGTCGAGCGCGCGCACGAGACGCTGCAGGCCGACGGGGTCGCCGGCGCCGACGACGACCACGACGTCCGCCGCGGCGAGCGCGCTGAGGGTCGCGTCGTTGCGCTGCGGCGCGCGCGTGTCGTAGGTGAGCAGCTCGTCACGCTCGATCCCGAAGCCGCAGTCCACGACCGTCCAGTCCGCCACGGTCCGTGCCACGTCCCACACCGCGTCGAGCGAGACGCCCGGCAGCTCCGGCCACCGGGCAGCACGGGCCACGCCCGTGAGCACCTGGAGCCGCGGGACCACGGACGGCGCGAGCGCGACCAGACCCGAGGCGTCGAGCGCCCCCTGGCCCGCGCTGCGGACCGCGGCCGCGAGACCCGGCGACTCGTCGAGCAGGCCCAGGCGCTGCGCGACCGTCCCGCCGTAGGTGTCCGCGTCGACGAGCAGCACCTCGGCCTCCGGCCCGGCCGGGGCGGTCGCCGGCACGTCGACCTCCGCCGCGCGCCGGTCTCGTCGCGACGGACGCGCGCGGCGCCCCGCCGGCGCCGGCCCCGCGAGCTCGGCCGCGAGGTTCAGCGCGAGGGTGGTCCGGCCGGGCGCCCCCGTCGGCCCCCACACGGCGACCAGCCGGCCGTCGTGCGGCACCGCACCGGGCGCCGTCGGGCCGGTCGGCACGCCCCGCCCCGGGTCCGTGGGTCCCGCCTCGTCGGGCCTGCGCGCCGGAGCGACGGAACGCACGACGTCGCGCAGCTCGTCGGGCGAGCTCGCCAGGTCGACGACCGCGTCGACACCGAACGCGCGCAGCCGGCCCTCCTCCCAGGTGCCGCTCGGCGCGAGCGCGACCACCCGCACGCCGTGGGCGCGCAGGTCCGCGACGGCCTCGCGGTCGAACGAGGGCAGGTCGCACGAGACGACGGCGACCCGCCCCGCCCCCGCGGCGGCCGCGGCCAGCAGCTCGACGACGTCCGCGCACCGCCGCGTGACCTGCAGGCCCGGGGCGTCGAGCATCGTCACGACCTCGGCCTCGCGCACGCCGCGGACCGCGCACAGCACGGTCGCGACCGCCGTCGCGTCGCTCATCAGGCGCCCCCGACCGGGACGAGCGCGAGGGTGCCGTCGCCCGCGACCGCGGCGAGCACCGCGGGGAGGTCGTCGACCGCGACGAGCAGGTGGACAGTGACCGGACCGCCCACCACCAGCGTCCCCTGCGGCTCCGCGACCTCGGCGACCGTCACGCCGCCCACCAGCAGCTCGGGCGCGGTGGCCGCGTCGTCCGCGGCGCCGTCGGCGTCCTGCGGCGGGACGTACCAGAGGTCGACGGCGGCACCCGCCACGATCCGGTCCGACAGGCCCGTCGTCACCGGTACGGCGACGGCGCGGACCGCCAGGTCGTCCGCGGCGCCCAGCGCGGCGGCCGGGACCAGCTCACCCGGCGCGACCGTGCGCAGCACGACCGCCGCGTCCGGCAGGCCGTCCTCGACGAGGAGGTACCGGTCCGTCTCCGCCCCGAGGCGCACGTCGACCGGGCGCAGGTCCGCCGTCGTCACCGCGGTGCCCGGTGTCAGCGCCGCGCCCGCCGCGTAGACGGCGACGGTGGCGCTCGCGGACGTCACCGCCCACGAGCCGAGCGCGACCGACAGGGCGACGACCACGACGCCGACGAGGAGCCGCGGGTCCCGCCAGGTCGGGCGCCGCAGCCGGGCGGCCGGCTGCGGCGCGGGTGTCGCCCGCACGGGACGTTCCACGGTGGTCGTCATCGATCTCCCCCTCGACGCTGGTACCCGGCACGGGGCCCGTGCCGCGGCTTCATGATTCCCGGTCGACGCGCCCCGTGGGGCGGCCTGTGGACGACCGGCTCGACGCGCTCCGCGCATGCCAGACTGACGCCATGGCCCAGCGGTTCCTCACCCTCGCCGACGTCACGGACGAGCTCAACATCTCCGCCGCGCAGGCGTACGCCCTCGTGCGGTCCGGGGAGCTCCCGGCGATCCAGGTGGGTGGGCGCGGCCAGTGGCGTGTCGAGGTCAGCGAGCTCGAGGCCTACATCCAGCGCATGTACGCGCAGACACGGCAGCGCATCGAGGCCGGCGACTTCGACGGCTGACCCCGCCCGGCGTGCTCCCTCGCGCGCCCGCTCCCCCTGCACCGCGGTCACCTCGCGACGAACCCCGCGTCCGTCTCGCTGACGCACAGGAGCGCCGACCACGGCACCGCGCGTGCGCCGTGCGCCGCACCGGGTGAGACCTCGAGGTCCACGTGGTCCTTGCCCACCCGCGCGATCCAGCCCGGGAACACGCCCGCGGGCGTCCGCACCTGGACGGGACGACGGTCACGCATGAGCGCTCGCAGGACGTGACCGAGACCGAGGCGCTCCGAGCGGCCGCTCCGTGCGGGCTGCGCGTGGCGACCCAGGCCGCCGACGGCGGCGATCGCGCCCGCGGGGACGAGGTGCTGGCGACGACGTTCCCCGACGAGCACCCACTCGCTCGCGGCGTCGCGCAGCTCACCGGTGACCGACGAGCCGTCGCGCAGCTCGAGCGTCACGGACCCGGTGGTGCCCCGCATCCGCTCGACGAGGGTGATGGTCGCGTGCTCGGCACGCGTGAGGTCCGCGACGGCGGCGGCCCTGTCGCCCGCCTCGGCCGCGGCCAGCTGCGCCCCGAGGTCGTCGAAGAGGGCATCCCACCGCACCGGGACACCGTAGCGGGGGTCCCGGTGCCGGGTCGGAGGGGCGTCCACATCACGAGAACGTCCACAGGCAGCACCGCCCCTGGACAGCGGTGCCCGACACGGCTTAGATGGATCCGACAGCATCAAACTGCATCAAACGACATCACACAGCCCTCGCAGCTCTGCAGGGCAGGCAGCAGGGGGCTCACATGGATCGTCGCAGCACCGCATCTCGCGCAGGGGGAGGAACGGCCACCCTGCTCGTGCTCGTCGCGGTCATGGGAAGCGCGGTGGCGGTCCTCGCTTCTCGAGCCTCCCACCTCGTCGACCGGCTCCCGGCGGCACACGTCGAGCCGTGGATCGAGCTTCTCGCCGTGACGGTGGGTCTTGTCGCCGCGGCGTGGATCGCCCTCAGCGCACTGCTCGGGACCGCCTGCGTCCTCGCCCGTGCGGCAGGTCGTTCGTGGACCGCCGGGGAGCGCCTCGTCGTGCGCGTCGCCCCGCAGGTCGTGCGGAGGGCCGCTCGCGTGGGGATCGGTCTCTCGGTGGGCGCGGGTCTCGTCCTCGGCGCGGGCACCGCTCAGGCCGCGGAGCCGCCGTCACCGGACGCACCGCCCGTGGTCGCGGTGGACCTCGGCTGGCGCCCCACGACGGCGGGCGCCGGGCCCGAAGAACGCGCCGACCGTGGCACGGCCGACGTCTCGACCTCTCCGGACGTCACCGGCGCGGGCACGGCACCCGCGGGCACGACCACGGACCCAGCCGTCGGCGCGGGCGCGTCCGGTCCTGGGACGGCTCCCTCCCCGACCACGACCGGTCCGGGAGGCCCCTCCTCGGAGGCTGCAGCGGAGCCCGCGGGCAGCTCGGCCGGGCAGGGCGGCGCGACGTCGTCCACACCGTCCACCGCGACGTCCAGCGAGGCACCCAGCGCGGTGCGGGACGACGCGACCGGCACCGTCCCGGCGCAGCAGACCCCACCGGCGCCCGCCTCCGCCGGGGCCGCCCAGCGCGACGCCGCGCTGTCCGTCACGCGCGAGGTCCCCGCGGACCCGTCCGGCGAGGTCGTCGTCCTGCGGGGCGACACCCTGTGGTCCATCGCCGCCCGCCACGTCCCGGCGGGTGCGAGCGACGCGGACGTCGCGGTCGCCGTCGAGCGCTGGTTCTCCGCGAACGCTCACGTCATCGGCGACGACCCCGACCTCATCCTCCCCGGCCAGGTGCTCACCGCACCCGTCGCCTGACGACCCGACCCCACGAAGGAGCCCGACGATGACCGCTCCCCTGCGCGCCTGCGCCGACACCGCTTCCGGGTCCGACCGTGCGGGCACGGCCACCCTCCGCCGCACCCCGCCCGCACCACCGTCCGCGGGCGAGCGCCCGACCGCGACCGACGGCCGGACGCGATCGACGAGCGTGCCCACCGAGCCGCCCGCGCGCCTCCTGCGCTGCGTCGGTGAGCGGATCACCCCGGCGGTCGACGTGCGCGACGGCGGCGCACGGGCGCCGCAGCACGTCGTGCGCGGCCGCCCTCTGACGCCCCCGACCACGCCGCTGCCGCTCCCCGACCCGACGGCGCTGTGCTGCGCCGTCGTGCGCGCCGCGCTGGAGGTCGTCCGGGGTGAGCGCACGGTGAACCAGCTCACGCGCTGGGTGTCGCCCGAGATCTACGAGACCCTCGCGCGTCGGGCGCGGATCGTGGCCGACGCAGGCGCCGACTCCTCGACACGTCCGGTGACGATCCGGCGCGCGCGGCTCGTCCGGATCGGTGACGGGGTCGCCGAGGGGACGGTCGTCGTCGAGGACGGAGACCGCGTGCGCGCGGCGGCGGCCCGGCTGGAGGCCCGTCGCGGCACGTGGCGGGTCGTCGCGCTGGAGATCGGCTGACGCTCCGCCCACCCGGCGGTCCCGGACAGCACCGCGCGCGGCACACCGGGGCGCGGAGTGCGGTACCTGCCGCCGCGTCTCAGACGCGCGTCGTCGAGAACCGCAGCTTCTCCGGCGTGGCGTCGGCCGGCGTCTTGCGCAGGAACGCGCGACGCTGCGCGGAGAAGTCGTTG